>Ga0316613_10001041_pt1 | contig 19653 bp, 23 predicted proteins | sample OWC_soil_day10_C_2_FD_207647 | JGI IMG/M metagenome (GOLD analysis project Ga0316613, IMG submission 207647) | Wetland soil microbial communities from Old Woman Creek delta, Ohio, United States - OWC_soil_day10_CT_b | ecosystem: Environmental > Terrestrial > Soil > Wetlands | place: USA: Ohio...
GAACATTTCTATTCACCTTTGGTAAAAATATTCGCTATTTCCAAAGGCTTATTTGATATGTACTTTTTAAAAGGGAATATTTTTTGACGTGGGGGCTTGACTTTAGTTAGCTGGTCTCGTGTTTTCTAAATCAACATTGAAATCAACTCCAATCGGTCTTGAAGCTGCATTTAGTATTGGAAATATTTTAACTGATAGAGGAACAAGTATACCAAGTAGTTCGGTCATTGATTATGTTAATGGTCAAATCATAGTACCTCAAAATACTGTTTTTACAATACAAGGTATTGGTGGCTCTGATGTACAAGAATTTTCTTTTTCAGTTTTATGGGAAGAAATACCAGTAAACGCTTAAAACATTAAAAATGTTAGGCTGCTGCCTTCTTACCTTAATTGGTAGTGCGGTGATTTTTTTACTTTTTGCACCTATCCAAAACTACGGTGATCTGTACGGATAAAGAATGAGAAATTAATTTATAACTGGTAGTTTAATTTTTAATTGCTACGGAATGTGTATTAGTGAAAGCCGATATAGGACATACAGTTAAACGTAAGTGGTCTTTGAATCCATTGGCTAATATGCATAGGTTAGGAGGTGTGGCAATTAAATAAGTATTAGTTAATAATAATTATAACTAGTTATTTCAAAATAAAAAAAGAGGTGTTTAAAAATGTCAAATAGTTTTTATGTATCCACAACTGGCAGTGATAGTAATGCAGGAACTTTGGCGGCGCCATTTGCTACTCTGGCAAAAGCACAGGAAGAAGCATCGACTGGAGATACTGTATATATACGTGGCGGTACATATAGCAATTTTACGATTGCTGCTTCAACTGACCTTTACAATTATGTACACAAATTTACTAAGAGCGGAATTGCATATAGAACATATAATTCTTCAGAAACTCCAATTTTTGACTTCTCGAGTATAACAACAGATAAGCGTGTGACAGCTTTTTATATCCCATCTGGAGTAACAGACGTTTACTTTTTAGGAATTACAGTAACAGGAGTACCGGTAGGTAGTCAGAAGCAATCAGAATGTTTTAGAATTGAAGGACATGCCAAATTTAATCAGGTTGTATGTTGTAATAATAGTGCAATTGGTTTTTATTTCACAGGCAAATCTGCAACAGGATCCTGCACTAAATGTGACGCCTACAATAATACTGGAGTATCTGGGGTATCAGCCGGTAATATAGATGGTTTTGGCGCTCATGGAAATGGTGTTACCTTTACAAAATGCCGTGCATGGAATAATAGTGATGATGGCTTTGACTGTATTAGTTCATATGGTTCTAATACTTTTGATTCCTGCTGGTCATTTAGTAATCGGGGTGCGGGGGATGGTAATGGATTTAAGATTGGTGGATGGGGAAAAGATGTAATAACATTTGAACCGCCAGCTCATGTTGTTAAAAATTGTATTGCTGCACACAATAAAGCTATGGGCTTTTATGCTAATCATCAACCTGGAAAAGCTGCAACTTGGACTTACAATACTGCCTATAATAACTCGAAGGAAAACTTCAATATGCTTGAGTGTGCAACTATAAGTGATACTACAGATATTTCAGGCACTCGGGAAGTGTTGCATTATAACCTTGCTTATCTTGATAATGAATTAACTAATGCAGACCTTCCGGCCGCAAATAATACAAATAATTCATGGAATTTAAGTTCTACTATGTCGTCAAGTGATTTTCAAAGTTTAGATATTAGTCAACTATCTGAAGATAGAAGGTCTGATGGGGAAATGCCAACTATAACATTTATGCAGCCAACTACTAGTAGCGATTTTAGTGGGTTAGGATATTCTAATTAAATGAATTTAGATAGTTATAGTTGGCGTATTTATAAAATGTAATAAAAATGGAACCGCTCACTTCCTTGCTGGGGTGGGTGGTTTTTTTATTTTTCACACAATTTACACTTAGCTAAATACTCTTTTAAATTGACATTAAATGCAAATAAATATATATACTTATGAATTATATTCTATTTTTTTGGTGTGCAATTGGTATGCAACCTAATGCCATTTTATTGATTTATTTTAATTCTTATGAACTTTTTAGAAATGATAAATCCTTATATAGTACGGATTTGCTGTCTTTTGAGGAAATCTAATATCGCGCAAGTTCATCTTTTATTATCATCATTAGATCGACCGACTAAATAATCAAGGGAGACATTAAAGAAGTCCGCGAGGGTAATAAGCCCGGCTATATTGGGCTCTCTGCTGCCTGATTCGTAAAAACGCAAAGCTCGGGTAGATATGCCAAGTAAATCCGCTAATTCTTGCTGAGATACTTTATTGTGCTGTCTGAGTTCCTTTAATCTGTTAGAAAAATTCATATAAAAACACTCCTAAAAATATTGACAGGAACTTTATGTTCCTTTATGTTTAAGAGGTACAAAACGTTCCTGTTGAGCAAGGTTGCATTAGAACGCATCTATTTTAATGAGAAGTGGGATGAAGTATTAGAGATTACAATAACAAAATGTAAAGACAAGCAAGAGCATATCAAAGTGAAGCATTCAAGCGGGAAAGCAAAGTAATGCTTCATAATAAAGAAGTGGCTATTGCCTATGTAGTTATGTGATTATGGTATTTCGAAATTACAACAGTTTCATTATAAAGTATCCATATTGAAACGTAAATGTCTGCTTCAAAATGTAAATCTGATTTTTAAAGGAGACAACCACATGAAAGTCATAACCCTAGATTCACCGCTCAAAATCGGCATCGAAAACATCCCCATGGCAGAGGGCAGAAGTGACAATGAAGCCCTCATCAAAGTTCATACCCTAGGAATCTGGAGAACAGATATTGGTGCCTAACGGAGCGTTAATACCTTCTGTTGATTGGTAAGGGACTCAGGCTTTTTATATACTTATCTTCTCTTTGGGTTATCGGATAAACCAACTAAATAATCTAATGACACCTTGAAATACTCAGCTAAAGTTGTAGCAACATCTAGTGAGGGTAGTCTATCACCTTTCTCCCAATGGCTTACGGTCTGCTTTGTAACATTAAATTCTGCGCCTAACTGTTCAAGTGTTAATTTATTTAATTGTCTTAAGTTCCTTAATCTTTGGCAAAAAATTTCTTGTAAAAACATAAAGATACTCCTTGACAGTCAACAATAAGTTGACTAAAATAGATATAGTAAAGTCAACTTATTGTTGACGAATAAAAGGTGGTGAGATGAAACGGAGGTGGTTGTATTTAGAATGCACAAAATAAGGACTTACACAAAAGCAAGTCAATTGGAGAATAGCCAAGTAAAGTTACAACTATGTTAGCGTGATTGCCGCTAAGTCATCTTTTCTGATCGTTCCTATGCTAAGTATGAAAATATGATCAGAACAATTACGAGAGGGCTAATTAGTAATGAGAAAAAACAGGAATAGGAAAAACTTTTAAAGCCTGACCGAAGAAATGAATAATAAAAAATAAAGGTAAGGACAATTTGGGCTTATACAGAATAAGCTAGCACACAAGGGCAACGTCTGCCTAAAAATGTGTCTGAAAGACACTGAGTTGATCGTCCTTGCAAGAACGATGCTGCTGCCAGAAGACAAATCGAAGGGGAAGCAAGGGAGTGTTTCCCCTTCGATTTGTCTTCATTATAGCGCAGTTGGCACGTGTCTTCAATGACATCTGAAAAAATCGCGAGGAGGTTGTTAACATCAAAAAGTTCAGCTTTGCATCTACGAAAGATATGGACTACTTTAGTGGCAGGAGGATAAGGATGAAAGAAATCGTTAAAATTTTACCGTTTTATGAGGCAAGGATGTGGGGCGGCGGAAATCGTCTGATCAATGAATTTCATTATCATACCGATATTGCACCTTTAGGAGAAGTATATAATGTCGTGGCTTTAAAAGATCATTGCGATTGTGAAGTACCGGAAATGGGAATCACATTATCTACATTGTATAAAGTAAAACCAGAATGGTTTAACTGCGATACCGAAGAACTGCCTGTTCGGGTAAATATATTGGATCCTATGGCAGATTTATCTATACAGATTCATCCCGATGATCTATTTGCGAAAAAATATAATAACGGAAGGGGAAAACCGGAGGCCTGGGTTATTTTAGATACACCGGAAGATGGTGAGATCCAGTTCGGGCACTATGCCAAAACCAGAGAAGAGTTTATTGAAAAAACCAGAAATAATGACTGGAAAGGATTATTGAAATATCTCAAAGTTGTAAAAGATGGATTTATTGATATTCCCGCGGGAACCTTACATGCAATCGGAAAAGGTGTATTGACGTATAATATTTCCCGAAATGCGGATTGTACATTGCGGTTATATGATTATGATCGTATTGAACCAGCTACTGGTAAAAAACGTGACATTCAGCCAGAAGAAGTGTTTGGAAATGTAAATGTTCCAGATCGTTCTACGGAGTTTGTTCTATATCCATCTGCTTTTGAACGCGGCATTCATGTTACACGCTACTGGGATGAACCAGGTTTATACACGTTAATAAGACTGCAACTTGATGAAAAAGGAACGTTCTCTCATCCAAGATTTGCTTTCTATACTTGTGTAGAAGGCAATGGCAGTATTCAAGGTGTTTCCATCCGTAAAGGGGAAACTATTTTGGTTCCGGATGAGATGGGTATGTTAACTATGGAAGGAAAGATGGATCTGTTTTTAGCATCTTACAGAAATGAGGAATCATAATGAATTTACAATTAGCACTTGATGATATCAAATTAGATGACGCTTTAGAATTGGTAGAGAAAGTACGAAACTATATCGACATTATCGAAATTGGCACACCATTTGTGATTGCAGAAGGCATGCATGCCGTTCGTGTAATGAAAGAACGGTTTCCGGAAAAAGAAATTTTGGCAGATTTGAAAATTATGGATGCTGGTTATTATGAAGCAGAAGAGGCTTTGCAAGATGGTGCGCATTATGTGACTGTCTTGGGGGTTACGGATATTTTAACAGTCAAAGGCTGCGTAGATGCTGCGGAAAAATACCAGGGAAAAGTCGTTGTTGACATGATCTGTATAACCGATTTGCCGAAACGTATTCAAGAGATGGAAGAAATCGGTGTGCATTATGTCTCTGTGCATGTGGGTGCAGATCAACAAGCAGCTGGATACAATCCACTGGAAGATTTGAAAATCATGAAACAGCATGTTAAAAAAGCAAAAGTTTCTGTGGCAGGAGGCATCAACAGCAAAACAATTAATGATTATGTAGCATTGCAGCCAGATATTGTGATCGTAGGATCAGGAATCACGCATGCAGCGGATCCTGTGAAAGAAGCAAAATTTATCTATGGAAAGGTAAAAGGATGATATGAAGAGCATCTATTTGTCAGAAGTTATTCATGAATTAGCCGCTTATTCAGAAAAAGTAAAAGAAGCTCATTTACAAAAGATGCTGGCAGCCATTCATAAAGCAGATATTATTTTTGTAGCAGGAGCTGGACGTTCAGGTTTTGTGGCAAGAGCATTTGCAAATCGGTTAATGCATTTGGGGTTCCATGTATTTTTTGTTGGTGAACCAACAACTACGTGTATAGAGGAAAATGACCTATTGATTCTTTTGTCTGGTTCTGGTAATACTGCAAGCTTAGTGAGTATGGCTGAAAAAGCCAAATCACTGAAAGCTCATTTGGCAACCATTACTATTTTTCCGGAAAATAAAATTGGTGCACTGGCAGATACGATTATTGCCTTACCTGGTACATCGATGAAGAGTCAAGACGGGACTCAATTGACTTCTATACAAATGTCAGGATCCTTATTTGAGCAATTATCATGGCTGGTTTGTGATACGTTAGTCTTAATGTTAATGAATGATACTAAGCAGACGAGTGAAGATTTATTCAAAAGACATGCAAATTTAGAATAAAAACGCGATGGGAGATTACTTTATTATCTAGGAAGGAGGCCGTTTTTATATTGTTGGCAATTATTGTGGGAACACATGGCAACTTTTCTGAAGAATTGATCAAGACTTGTGAAATGATTTGTGGAGAAACAACCAATGTTAGAGCCGTAACGTTGGCGCCGGGAGAAGGCCAGGAAGATATTCTGAAAAAATATGAAGCTGCCATCCAAGAAATGGATACGGATGATGGCGTTATTTTCCTCAATGATCTTTTTGGAGGCAGTCCATATAATGTGGCTTGTCGTTTGGCTATTCACCATGCGACATATGGTGTTGTAGCAGGAGTTAATCTGCCCATGCTTATTGAAATGACAGGAGCACAAGTGGTCAATGAAGGAGCTGGTATCAAAGAAATGATGAGTAAAGCAGTAGAAGCTGGTAAGGCAGGTACACAGATGTTTCATGCGAGCACTGTGGAGAAGGAGGAGGAGGAAGATTTATAATGCAAATTGTATTGGCAAGAATTGATGATCGCTTAATTCACGGCCAAGTAGCTACCGGGTGGGCCAAAGTAACAGGGTGTGAGCGTATTATTATTTGTGATGATGAAATTGCGGCAGATTCGATTCGTTCTACATTAATCAAGCAAGCTGCACCGCCAGGTATTAAGGGCAGCGTAGTAGATATTGGTAAAGCAATTCGCGTTTACAATAATCCTATATATGAAAATACAAAATGCTTATTGCTTTTCACAGATCCTCAAAATGTACTTCATCTCGTAGAGGGAGGAGTAGATATCACAACGGTCAACATTGGTGGAATGAGTTTTAAAGAAGGGAAGAAACAAATTACCAGTGCCGTTTCTGTCAATGAGCAGGATATTGCTTCTTTTCAATCACTTCATCAAAAAGGCGTTGAGCTTGAAATTCGCAAAATCTCCTCAGATAAAAAAGTGCTGTTAATGGATATTTTAAAATATCCATTAACAGCTAATATCAAATAGTTGAGAACGATTGTAACAATATATGTTATATGGAGGGAAATATAATGGAACTTGGTGTTTTACAGCTTATTGCCATTTTTATTGTATCGTGTATAGCAGGTATGGAAGGTATGGCAGAAGAGTTTCAGATGCATAGACCACTTCTTGCCTGTACGTTGATCGGTTTTATCTTAGGAGACTTAACAACAGGTATTATTATTGGCGGAACATTAGAGATGATTGCATTGGGATGGATGAACATTGGGGCCGCAGTATCACCCGATTCGGCTTTGGCTGCGGTTATTTCTACTATTTTGGTTATTGCTGGACATCAAAGTATTGGAGCAGGCATTGCTATTGCAATACCCCTTGCTGCAGCTGGTCAAGTTTTGGGTATTTTATGTAGAACCCTGACTGTATTTTTCCAACATAAAGCGGATGACTATGCAGAAGAAGGCAATCTTAGAGGAATCGATGTCTGTCATTTTGGGGCTATGGGAATACAAGCACTCCGCGTAGCCATTCCGTCTATTCTTGTTGCTATGTATGTAGGAACTGGTGCTATGCAGGCCATGCTTAATGCAATTCCTCCTGTTATTACAGGGGGATTACAGGTAGCTGGTGGATTTATCGTAGTTGTTGGGTATGCCATGGTTATTAACATGATGAAAGCCCCTTATCTCATGCCTATTTTCTTTTTAGGTTTCGTATTTGCAGCATTTACAAACTTTAATCTGGTTGCTTTTGGCGTGATTGGTCTGGTAATCGCTACCGTTTATATCCAATTGAATCCAAAATATAACCAGAATCATGCCTTTGCAGCGGTTGCTGGCACAGTAAGTGATGATGAACTTGACTAGAGGGGGAATTTTATAATGCAAAAGATTACATCAAAAGATTTTTTCTGGGTATTTCTACGGTCTAATTTTCATGCAGGTTCCTTTAACTTTGAAAGAATGCACGCTCTTGGTTTCTGTTTCCAAATGGTGCCGATTATTAAGCGGCTTTATGAAGGAGAAGAACGAAAAAAGGCTATGAAACGCCATCTTGAATTTTTTAATACACATCCATACGCAGGTGCTCCCATTGTTGGAATTACAGCTGCTATGGAAGAGCAACGAGCGAATGGCCAAGATATTTCTGACAGCGTTATCAACGGTATCAAAGTTGGTATGATGGGACCACTTGCCGGTGTTGGTGATCCAATCTTCTGGGGGACGCTTAGACCTCTCACAGCTGCTTTAGGTGCATCATTAGCGCTTAGTGGCAGTATCGGTGGACCACTTTTATTTTTCCTTTTTTATAATGTAGTTCGGATAGTTGTTAGATGGTATGGTCTTAAATATGGTTATGCTAAAGGTACGGATATCGTAAAAGATTTAGCGGGTAATAAACTGCAAAAACTTACAGAAGGTGCTGCCATATTAGGACTATTTGTTATGGGTGCGCTCGTAAATAAATGGACATCAGTGAATATACCGGTTGTTGTATCTCAGGTTACCATGCAGAATGGAAAAATAGCAACAACGACCATTCAAACTATTCTGGATCAGTTAATGCCAGGTCTTATTCCGCTTTTATTAACGTTTGTTTGCATGCATCTTTTAAAGAAGAACGTGAATGCAATTTGGATTATTTTTGGCCTCTTTGCAATAGGCATTGTTGGATTTTGGTTGGGGATTTTAAAGTAATATAGAGATAGTAAATCTAATTATGAAAAAAGCCATCCAGCTAGGATGGTCTTTTTTTGATTGACTTATTGTTTATGGTTGGTTGCTTCGGCAGCTTCTGCTACAGCGTTCTCTTCCATTTGTTCTTTAGCCATTTCAATCATCATTTTAACTTTTTGGCCACCGATTCGACCACCAATTTTACCAACTTGACTAGTTGTTAATTCTGCATTGTGACCTTGATCTAATGGTATGCCCAGTTCTTCTGCTACTTCATATTTATTGGGAAGTGTTGCATCCAATTCCTGCATTGTATCAATTTTACCTTTGACCATAGTAATCACGCTCCCGTTTTATAGATAGTTAATCTGATTAAAGTCTATTTAGTTCTGGATGATCTATTAATGATAGTATATCTATTCATTGCCTTAGTAATACGTTAGTTTGATTCAACGGTCGTTATTTTTCATTGTGATGCTGCTAATAATAGTTATAAATACCTTTTGCAATTGCTTCTGCCAATTTTCGTTGATACTCCGGTGACTGTAAGAGGGAGCGTTCTTCTAGATTCGTAATATAGCCAACTTCAATCAGCGCAGCAGGAATTTTGTTGCGGCGCAGCACAAAGTAGTTGCCGGGATTGGCGATTGGGGCGGATTTTATGACTTTACTGAGCTCATTTTGTATAGCATTTGCTAATGACTTACTGGGTTCTGATTTAGCATAATAAAAAACCTCTGGGCCTTGCCTTTTGGTATTAGAAGCAGCATTCGCGTGAAGACTAATAAATAAATCGGCATCCGATTCTTCGACCATTTCTACACGAGCAGCCAAGTCGCGATGGTAACGTCCTTTGACTTTTTCGTTGTCGCACTCAGGACTAAGCTCAATATCCGCTTGACGGGAGAGAACCACTTTGGCGCCATACTGATGAAGAAAATTTTTTAGCTCTAACGCTATGGCTAAGTTAATGTCTTTTTCAAGAACACCTGAACGATTTGCACCAGTGTCAATGCCACCGTGGCCTGCATCCACGACAATGACTTTGCCCGACAGTTTATGAGTCCTATCATCGTGTGCATACAGTGTGCCGATTACCAGCAGCGTAAATAACAAACATAAGATAAATTGTCTTTTGGCAATATATAGATTTCTCACATCGCAACCACCTCTTACAGCTACATATATGCAGAAAAAGGTTTTATCAGTAGATTTATTAGCCTGGATGATTTTGGAATTCATTCTTTTTAAATAAAATGTTGGAAAGGAGCATTATGCGCTTACGGATTATTTTCAAGATATTATTTGTCACAGCAGGGGTGGCTTTCGTTTTGTATTGCCTCAGCTCTATTTATTTTTATTATCAGGAAAAGCCTGAAGCAGATATACAGCTTCCACCCCTGCCTATTGTGCAAAAAGAGACTCGCTTATTAGTGATTGCTCCCCATTGTGATGATGAAGCACTTGGCTGCGGGGGGATGATTCATGATGTGATACAAGCAGGCGGGCAAGTCTTAGTTGTTGTTATGACCAATGGTGATGGGTTTACGATTGCTACAGAAGAAGAATTTCATCGTCTGTTTCCCACGCATGAAGATTATGTGAATTCAGGATATACGCGTCAAAAAGAAACAATACAGGCCCTGAATTTACTAGGGGTAGCAGAAAAACGAATCCTTTTTCTCGGTTATCCTGATCGCGGCCTTAAGCACCTATGGTCGGATAATTGGAATAAAGATCAACCGTACCAATCCCACTATACTGGCAATGATCATTCACCTTACAACAATAGCTATCAGAAAAATGCTCCTTATGCTGGGCAAGCCGTACTGGATAATCTGGAACAAATCATGCTTAACTTTAAGCCCAATGTTATAGCAGCACCACATCCTGCAGATGAGCACCCTGATCATGCTGCTGGGTGGGCTTTTGCTGCTGCGTCCTTTGCAAAACTTAGCAGCAGTGGGAGGATATCAGGGGTACACTTGTACACCTATTTAGTCCATCGTGGCGATTTTCCTATACCACATGGGTATAAAACGGATGCGCTGCTATTACCGCCCAGACCTCTGTATCAGGCTCAGCATAGTAAATGGCTAACCTATCCAATTGATTCTGACACTGAAGTCCTAAAAGAGCAATCGATTAAAAAATATATAAGCCAGACGAAAGTTCCCATTATGTCAAGTTTGCTGCACAGTTTCATACGCAAGAATGAATTGTTTGCTGATCCCTATATTCCTTATGTTGCACAAAAACCATCTAAGTCAGATCTATCAAGTCTTAACGCTTGGTCAAATCAAGACCCTATTTTAGTGAATACGCGGGGGACAAGCATAATTGGTGCCTTAGAGCATAAAGGCAAGATATCCATCATTGACAGTTATTTACAAGGTAAGACAATTTGGCTGCATTTTCATATTCCCGGATTTGTAGGCAGGCAAAATCAATATCAGGTGTCTATTGTGGCCTTTGGTCTACAGAATAACAAAACAATTCGGGAGAAGGATACAGTCTATTTTAGCGAGAGTGATACCAATTTATATACTGATGCGGTCATTCGATATCAAGATGATGTGATTATTAAGATCCCTTTAACCCAGATTCAGGTACCCAAGTTTTTCTTCATTCAGGTTGTGACAAAAGATAAGCATAAATTTATGATTGACCATACTGTTTGGCAGCCTGTTTTTCTCATCAAATTCTAATCTTTCTTTCGTCAGAATCTCATTTTCTTCTAGTAGAATAACAACTGTGAGCAACACATACAAATTGCAAATTTAAAAAAGGAGGATTTATATGATGAAGAAAAAATGGATGGCAGCAGCATTATCAATGATGGTAGCAGGAGGTGTAGTTGCAGGAGTGACAAATCATCCGGCTTTTGCCGCAGCGCCACAGGCGGCCAAAACGTTGATTAAACAGCATGTTGATAAAGCGGATCAAGATGAACAGGATAATGATAAAGAAGTAGCCGATCATGTGGAGCAAGCTCAATTGGCTAAAAAAGCAACGATCTCCCAGCAACAAAGTATTGACATTGCGACCAAGCAGGTAGCAGGTTCGGTGTTAAAGTCGGAATTGGAAGATGAAGATGGTCTTGTAGTTTATAGTGTCACAATTAAGGACAACCAAGGACAGGAAAAAGAAATTCATGTAGATGCCAAAACTGGTTCTATCGTAAAAGTTGAAAATGAGAATCAGCAGAATGATCATGATACCGAAACAAATGATGATGATAACGGCTAAAGGCTCATATGGAAAAATAGCCCTTCCACCGCCTGGCGGTGAGAAGGGCCCTCTTGCGAGTAAAAGGTCATGTACATGAGAGGGTGGCAGAATGCAGAAGGTGTTATTAATCGAGGATGAAATCAACATGGCTCGTTTTATTGAGTTGGAATTACAGCATGAAGGATTTAATACTACAGTTGCGGACGATGGGCGGGTGGGTCTAGAGTTAGCTTTACAAGAGGATTGGGATATCATTCTATTGGATATCATGCTGCCTAGTTTAAATGGTGTTGAAGTTTGCCGCCGTCTGCGGAATGCGAAAAATACGCCGATTATCATGTTGACAGCGAGGGATACAGTAATTGACCGCGTATCAGGTCTGGACAGCGGAGCAGATGATTATCTCCCCAAACCATTTGCTATTGAAGAATTGCTGGCCCGTATGCGTTCTATTCAGCGTAGAGCAGGAAAAACAGAAGAGAATGATAAGACTGTGCTGCTGTACAGGGATATAACGGTAGAATTAGAATCTTGTACCGTTAAGCGAGGGGAGAAGGTTATTGAATTGACGAAACGAGAATATGACCTGCTGGTTTGTTTTATGCAAAATATGAATCGTGTTTTGAGTCGAGATGTTTTACTGGATAGGGTTTGGGGCTATGAAGCATATGTAGAAACCAATGTAGTGGATGTATATGTTCGATATATTCGCAACAAACTGGACCATAGTGATGAAGAAAGCATTATACAGACTGTACGTGGCATGGGATACGTGATGAAGAAATGAAAAAATTTTTGCTGCGTTTTTCAAACCTGCCTATCAAGTGGAAGTTGGCTTTATGGTCAGCCATGCTTCTTTTTTTACTGATTGTAGTATATAACTCAGTGCAATATATGGTAATCAGCCGATGGATTTACCAAAGAGAACAAAGCTCACTACAAAGTAATATAGCAACCATTAAAAGTTATTTTGGAGAAAACGAGGAGGAGGCATTGGAGGAAGACTTAGAGAAAAGCAAAGTATTTTTGGAAAAAGTCAATGAACATAATCAGTTGGTTCGGGTAGTTGCCAGTGATGGAAAGAGTGTTCTGACGGTTACGAATGACGTGTCGACTGATTGGGTAACCCCGAAGTTTGTTCAGACTTCTGAGATGAATGAGCAGCAGCACGAGGAAGACCGCTTATTGATTGCACGTACTCCTCTTATAACACCTAAGTTTACAGGAACGATTGAAATTGTTCGTAATATAGAGACATTGAACCAATTGTTAAAAATTATTTTGACGGCCATGCTGATCGGCGGGATAGGAGCTATCCTTTTAAGTGCCCTTGGGGGAATTATGATTTCCCGTCAGCTATTAATTCCTGTGAAAGCCTTGGCGGATACGATGCATAATGTGCAGGAAAAAGGTCTGCAAGAAAGAATGCAAGTCTATGAAACGAAAGATGAGCTAGCGGAATTATCAACTATCTTTAATGCGATGATGGATAAGCTGGAACTGTCTTTCCAACAGCAAAAGCAGTTTGTTGAAGATGCCTCTCATGAGCTGCGTACCCCGATTGCCATTGTTGAGGGCCATCTTTCCTTATTGGAACGTTGGGGCAAAAATGATCCGGCAGTTTTACAGGAATCCTTAAATGCATCACTTCAAGAGACAAGACGATTGAAAATACTGGTACAGGAACTATTAGCCCTGTCACAGGCGGAATCACCTGGGGAATATACAGATACAGCGAATGTTTCACCGATGACTGTAATAGAACAAGTTGTACAGAATATGGTCATTCTTCATGAGGATGTGCAATTTTCTGTTACTGTAGCCTTACTTGAAGGCATGCGAGTGGTAATAACGGCGAATCATTTGGAACAAATACTATTGATTTTACTTGATAATGCAGTAAAATATTCAACTACAGTGAAAAAGGTTGTAATAAGGGGATATGTAGCTGAACCATATGTCTGTATTGCTGTTCAAAATTTCGGTATTGGAATACCTAAGCAGGAGTTGCCTTATATTTTTGATCGGTTTTATCGAGTAGACAAAGCGCGCAATCGAAAAACTGGCGGCAGCGGTTTGGGTTTATCCATTGCCAGGCATCTTATACAAAACTATGGGGGGAGCATTATCGTGCAAAGTGAAGTCGGTGGGGAAACCATTTTCACTATCAAACTGCCCATCCAATATTCTTAGAAAAGATCTTTTGTTTCTTGCTGAACTCTTTTATGAGTAGATTGTCTTGTACTATGGGATAGCGTATCTTGACAAAGAAAGTATTTTGTACAGGATTTATTAGGAAAAAGCAGTAGTAGAAATATGGATGGAAAGGGGATTATTGTGGAACAAATATTTAATATTGTTATAGATTACATTAGTCTATGGGGCTATTCAGCCATTCTGATCGGTATGGCTCTGGAAAATGCATGCATACCGATACCAAGCGAATTGATCTTTGGCTTTGCAGGGTATCTGGTATATCTTGGCCGATTGGAATTTACACTGGCTGTTACTGCCGGAGTTGTCGGCGGATTGCTTGGTTCGATCATTGCATACCTGGTCGGTTATTATGGTGGGAATTCTTTTGTTACAAAGTATGGTAAATATATTTTATTATCCAAGGGTCATGTGGATCTAGCACAAAAATGGTTTGATCAGTATGGCCTGAAAGCAACTTTTTTCAGCCGGCTGCTGCCAGTGGTCCGTACCTTCATTTCTCTGCCTGCAGGCTTTGCCAGAGTTGATTTTACCAAGTTTATACTTTACACCTTATTGGGTTCTATTCCTTGGACTGTGGCCTTGATTTATGCAGGAAAATTGCTGGGAGAAAATTGGCAGGCGTTAAATGTCATTGGTCATAAAGCCAGTATCGTAGTTGCTGCTGGACTCATTGTTATTGTTTTCTATTACGTTCGGAAGAAGCGTATTCAGCGTTCCCACTAAAATAGGCTGCAATATGGCTCTAAGTAGATTATAGCTAGTATGTCATTGTCGTTTATTCTGGTATGTATAAGTGAGGTGTTGGAGTATATGGTTTTTGTAAAGCGCAAAGGGATGATCCGCTTTAGTTTGTTAATGATAATTTTGTCCCTTTTATTTATGAATGTGGTTTTTTGTGCTGGAAGTGATGCGGAGCATCCCGACGTTTTTGCTCATGAAAATATTCAAATTAACGCAAATCAAATCATTGAAAGGTTAATGGTCGCAAATGGCGATGCTGTTATTGCTGGTAAAGTAACAGAGGGAATTATAGTCGTTGACGGAGATGTGACAATTGAATCTGGGGCAATAGTAAATGAACGAGTCGTTGTGATTGGCGGAGATCTTACGATTCACCAAGGGGCAAAACTGAAAGAAAAACCTTGGGTGATACCACCGCTAGGCTACTCGCTGCTGCCTTTGGTTGTAGGGTTCCTTCTCCTCCTGGGGATTGCAAGTCTCCTGATTTTGCCGGTAGTGCTTTGGTTAATCGGTCATTTTTTCAAAAAAAACTCATGGTATCCTTTCTTCAAGAAATGCTTCTTACTAGTGCTGCAACGCTGGCCAGCACTTTATATCGCGGCAAGCTTGGGGATTAGTGCTTTTATGCTGACTCTATTTACGGCGCTGGCCTGGGAAACAATATTCCGCAATGCCATGGTGGTGTTTGATAATGCCTTTATTTGGCTGATCCGTTATTTTGCCAGTCCGGGATTAGACAGAGTAATGATTTTTATTACGGATATAGGTTTTGGGACAAGTTACATTGTGATTGTGGCAATTTGTTTATTACTGCTGGTTTATTTCCGTCGTTGGCGGGAAGTTTCAGGATTGGCAATTTGTTTAATTGGCGGTGCTGCCCTTAATTTTTGGCTGAAGTTTTTATTTCATCGTTCCAGACCGGACCTGTTTCGTATAGTTCAAGAAACAGGTTACAGTTTTCCTAGCGGCCATGTGATTGCATCCATGTGTTTTTATGGCATGGGGGCCTTTCTCATTATGCAAATGATCTCTTCCTGGCGCGGACGACTGACGGTAGCAACGCTGGCAGGGCTTTTAATTGTAGTCATAGGAATTAGCCGCATCTATTTAGGCGTGCATTATCCTACTGACGTATTGGCAGGACTTGCTGCTGGCTCTATGTGGGTTGCCTTTTGCATTTCTCTCTTGATGTGGTGGGAGCACAGGAGAAGGGCAAAATAATACGCAAGGACATCGCAAAGCTTAAAGCGTGTCTCAAAAAAGGTAATCTTTAAGGGACAGGTTCTTTGTCCCAGAAAAATTATACTGTAGTTGAGGTGATACCATGCCAAGGCAGGCTCGCGAGAGAAGCAGAAGTGGAATCTATCATTTAATTTTAAGAGGAACTAACAAGCAAACTGTATTCGAAAATGATGAAGATCGACAGAAGTTTATTGAAACGTTGGGATATTACAAAATGGTTAGTAACTATATGTTGTATGGTTATTGTCTGATGGATAACCACATTCATTTACTGATACGAGAAAATGAGGAATCTATATCTCAAGTAATAAAACGAATCAGCAGCAGCTATGTATATTGGTATAATCAAAAATATGAAAGATGTGGACATTTGTTTCAGGAACGTTTTAAAAGTGAGGTAATAGAAACAGATGCATATTTTCTTATGGCATTGAGATATATTCATCAAAATCCGATGAAAGCAGGAATTGTTAAAGACATAAGAAAATACTTGTGGAGTAGCTATCATGAGTATACTGGTACTCCTAGTATCATCAATATTGATTTTGCATTAGATATGTTTTCAGAGGATAGAAAGAAAGCGGCAGCATTATTTAAAGACCACACTAAGGAGAAGAATTCGGATGCATGCTTAGACTATGAGGAACGGCTGCATGTATCTGATAATGAGGTCGTGGAATATTTGAAAGGATTAGGAATTGTTGCAATTAGTGAATTGCAAAGACTAACAAGAGAACAGCGAGATGATGTGATAAGAAAGATGAAAGAGCACAAAGGTGTCACGCTAAGGCAACTGGCAAGGCTAACTGGGATCTCAAAGAGTGTGATTGATAGGACGTAGTGGGACACCTAGAGTTCAGCCCAAAATGGAAGGCCGTGTAGTTTGTGGTATGTGTCAAATGGTTTGGTTATTCTGCTTTACGCAATGGAATATCATAAGTTTTTAATTGCTATTTTACTGAAAACTGCTCTACTCACCGTCACCGCCAAAGAAACCACCTAGGCCACCAAGCACAGTGCCGCCTAAAACAGCCTTGCCAAGCACACTTCCTTCCTCTCTACTTCCGCCCCTCTGTGGCGCTGCTGCCAACATTCGGCCAGCCAATCGAGAAAAAGGCAGTGATTGCATCCAAACTTTTCCTGGACCTTGTAAAATTGCAAAGAACAATCCTTCGCCGCCAAACAAAGAAGTCTTAATGTTTCCCGCTTGTTGAATATCGAACTGAACACTAGGCTCAAAAGCTACAATACATCCAGTATCAACGTGTACTATTTCACCTGGTTGGAGTTGACGCTCAACGATAGTACCACCGGCATGCATGAACGCAAGACCATCCCCCTCAAGTTTCTGCATAATAAAGCCTTCACCGCCAAATAATCCTGTCATGATTTTACGTTGAAAATAAATCCCTACTGAAACACCTTTTGCTGCACATAAAAAACTGTCTTTCTGACAAATTATAGTGCCGCCAAATTGCGATAGATGCAGAGGTATAATATTGCCGGGATAGGGCGCGCCAAAAGCGACTTTTGCTTTGCCATTACCACCACGGTGACTAAAAACAGTCATAAACAGACTCTCGCCTGTCAGCAATCGTTTACCAGCACCAACTAGCTTATCAAATAAGCCTCCTTGGCTGGTTTTAGCCGATCCATCGCCAAAAATAGTATCCATCTCTACCGTACTATCTTTGTACATCATAGCTCCAGCTTCCGCAATCACGCTTTCACCAGGATCAAGCTCTACCTCAACAAACTGCATCTCAGTGCCGAATATCTTATAGTCCACTTCATCAGAAGTACGAGTATGTAATTTGGGAGGAAGCACACTGCGCGCTGGCGGAGCAGATGATACTGCTGCTAATTCAGCTATTTTTTCAATGGGAATCCACTCAGGAAATCCTTCCCGCCAGGCAAGACCATTTGAATTCGCTTTTGCATAGCTTCTTGCTTGAGTCGTAGTCAGCGGGCCAAATTGTTTACCATCATAATCTAAGTACCACTCCATTTTTATTCCCCCTACTTTTCTGCTTTCCTATTATTATATGGCAAGAAACGTAAGGGAGCAAATTCCCTTTGGGGACAGGGAACCTGTCCTTGAATTTAATTACTGAATTTAATTACCGAACTGGTCATTAGTTTGCAACATTAAGAATACATTTATAACCTAAGCATTTAATTAATAGTATTGTGTAGGATTAGGCTGAAGAAAATTACTTTATTCAGAAGTCTGGATTGATATAATGTTATCATTTTCTGAGGTTGTCCTTTCCGGCGTTTTAGGTTCCCACTTTTACCTGAAATTGTATGATTACACGAAAGAATGAAGGGTTTTACATGAAAACATAGAAATTTATTTAAGTAGTCCTTATGGGAAGGATATTATGCAGTTTATTGCGATCCTTAAAAAGGAAATTATATGATAAAGAGTAATAGAGATTGGGGGAATTGCCCATGAATTTGTGACCAATCCAGGTTGTTAAAAACTTATTAGATGAGGAGTATAAGTATGAAACAAGTAGATTTTATGAGTAATGAATTAAACGTGCCTGAGCTTACGCTGCGGGGAATATTGCTGGGAATGGTAATTACGGTCATTTTTACAGCATCTAATGTTTATTTGGGCTTAAAAGTAGGACTCACGTTTTCGTCGTCTATTCCTGCAGCGGTTATTTCTATGGCAATTTTGAAGATGTTTAAAGATTCTAATGTCTTGGAAAATAATATGGTTCAGACCCAGGCATCGGCGGCAGGTACTCTTTCGGCAGTTATATTTATTATTCCCGGTTTATTGATGCTGGGGTATTGGCAGGGATTTGCTTTCTGGCAGACTTTGATGATTTGTGCTTGCGGCGGCGGCCTTGGTGTGCTGTTCACAATCCCACTGCGCCGTGCTATGATTGTCAATAGTGATTTGCCTTATCCTGAGGGCCTCGCAGCTGCAGAAATTTTGAAAGTAGGCAGTGGTAATGCTGCGGGAGCCAAAGAAAATGGCATAAAAGATATTATGTCTGGTGGTATTGTTGCGGCTTTTGTCAGTTTATGTGCAGATGGTTTTCATGCTATTTCATCGGGAGTGCACTATTGGTTCAGCTTCGGCAAAGTTACTACGCAGCTGCCTCTCGGCTTTTCTTCTGCTTTATTGGGAGCTGGCTATTTGATTGGTATTGCCAGTGGCATGGCAATATTAGCAGGGACTATCTTGTCATGGGGTGTATTTGTGCCCTATCTTACATCTGTGATGTCACCGGCAGCTGGGCAGAGTGCCAGTGCCTTTGCATCTGCTATATGGTCACAAAAGGTGCGCCTTATCGGTGCTGGTACGATCGGGATTGCTGCAATATGGACACTGATTACGTTAGTAAAACCAATCCTAGATGGTATGCGCATTTCGATACAAGCCATGAGACGTTCAGAAACCGGAAAAAGTTTGCACCGCATGGATACGGATCTATCTCCTAAAGCGACAGCCACAGTCCTGAGTATTATTGTTATCGGATTGCTGGGAACATTTTATTCCTTTATTGCAGATGCAAACCTGTCAGCAGGTACCACAGGGATTTTTGTTGTCGCAGGTGTTGCTATCTCTATTTGCATGGGATTTTTTGTAGCTGCTGCATGTGGTTACATGGCCGGACTAATTGGAACATCAGCCAGCCCGATTTCGGGGATTGGCATCTTGGGAATTATTGTATCTTC
>Ga0316613_10001042_pt1 | contig 19653 bp, 17 predicted proteins | sample OWC_soil_day10_C_2_FD_207647 | JGI IMG/M metagenome (GOLD analysis project Ga0316613, IMG submission 207647) | Wetland soil microbial communities from Old Woman Creek delta, Ohio, United States - OWC_soil_day10_CT_b | ecosystem: Environmental > Terrestrial > Soil > Wetlands | place: USA: Ohio...
ACTGCCGGCGCCCGAGAAGATTGACGCCGAAGACGAGATCGAGGAGGAGGCATGATGGCGCGCGTGGTTCATGCCATCCAGTGCATCGGCTGCCCGATCGGCTGCGGCGGCGAGGTGGCCGTCGAGGACGGTGTCGTCGCCGAGATGACCGGCTTCACCTGCAACAAGGGGCTCGCCTATGCCGCCGAGGAAGTGGTGGCCCCGAAGCGCATGGTGACGACGACGGTCAGGGTGTCGGGCGGCGGCCTGCCGCTGTTGCCGGTGGTGTCGGCGACACCGGTGCCGAAGGATCGAATCTTCGACTGTCTCAGGCTGCTGCGCGGCGTCACGGTCGTGGCGCCGATTGCCGAAGGGGCGATCATCGTCGCCGATGCACTGGGGCTCGGCGTCGATTTTCGCGCCGCCCGCGACATCGCGTCACTTTAGTAGGCATTTTCCTGGTTGATGATGCGCACCGGCGTCAGCATCAGGATGTAGAGGTCGAACAGCACCGACCAATTCTCGATGTAATAGAGGTCGTGCTCGACGCGCGCCTGGATCTTGTCGGACGTGTCGACCTCGCCGCGCCAGCCGTTGATCTGCGCCCAGCCGGTGACGCCGGGCTTGACCTTGTGGCGGGCGAAATAGCCGTCCACCACCTCTTCCCAGAGCTTGTGCTGGGTATGGGCGTTGACGGCGTGCGGACGCGGACCGACCAGCGACAGATCGCCTTTCAGCACGTTGAACAATTGCGGCAATTCGTCGATCGACGTCTTGCGGATGAACCGGCCGACCGAGGTGACGCGCGGATCGCCACGGGTCACCACCTTGTCGGCCTTGATGTCCGTCTGGTCGGCGTACATCGAGCGGAACTTCATCACCGAGATGACCTCGTTGTTGAAGCCGTAGCGTGGCTGGCGGAACAGGATGGGGCCTTTCGAGGTCGCCTTGACGGCGATGGCCGCCCCGAGCATCAGCGGCGACAGCGCCACGATGGCGAGGCCGGCGATGACCACGTCGAACACCCGCTTCGACACCTGCGACCAGCCGGTGATCGGCCGGTCGAACAGGTCGAGGAAGGGCACGCGGCCAATGTAGGAATAAGAGCGGGGCCTGAGGCGCAGCTTGCTCGAATGGGCGGACAGACGGATGTCGACCGGGAGCACCCAGAGCTTCTTCAGAAGCTGCAGAATGCGCACCTCGGCCGTCGCCGGCAGAGCGACGATGACGAGGTCGATGGCGGTGAGGCGGGCGAAATCCACCAAGTCGGATGTGTTCCCGAGTTTGGGAAAGCCGCTCTTGCTCTCGGGGCTGCGGTCGTCGTTGCGGTCGTCGAAGATGCCGAGGATGGCCAGCTCGTTGCCGCCGGTTTCCTCCAGCGCGGTGATCAGGGACTCGGCCATGGCGCCGCCGCCGAGGATGACGGCCCGCTTCTGCAACCGGCCGGCGCGGGTGAGTCGGCGCGTCGCCAACGCCGTGGCGGCGGAGGCCAGACCGAGCGTCAGCACGCCGGCCACATACCAGGCCAAAAACCACAGGCGGGCAACGTCGGGTATGCCGTCGGCGATGACCAGCAGAACCGAGACGAAGCCGAAGACGCTCGACCAGGCGATCAACAGCTTGGCGAAGCGCTGGGAGTGACGGCGCAGCAGTGACAGGTCGTTGGCGCCGAGGATCTGGGCAACGAGCAGCGTCAGGATGGCGGCGCCGACCGGAATCGCCGCCGTCAGGCCAGCAAGCGATACCGAGAACAGCGGCAGCAGGCCGAGGCCGACCGCAGACAGGCAGATCCCCTCAAAGGCTGCGGCAAGGCCGCTGACCAGCGAGGGGGCGATAGAGGCGTCACGATAGTGCTGAGCGACGTCCGCCGCCGTTGTCGGCAGATGGGGAACAGGCTCGGAGGGAGGCTCAATGACACTCATCGCAATCCATTTCGAAGATCAGGGCGAACAATGTTGCCATGATGGGCAGAAAATGACTGAAGTGAAGTAAAATGGCGGGAAATCTGTCCGCTCATCCTTTCGCGATCGTCCTTGTCAGAACAGCCGCTGGGCGATCCGCAGCACGTCGCCGGGGCGAACCAGGGCGTTTGGCGGCAGTGTGCCGGCATAGGCCTTGCCGTTCAGCCGGCGCGACACCTCGATGCGGCGCTCGTTGGCGCGCGAGGTGAACCCGCCGGCGATCGCCACCGCCGTCTCGACGGTCATCGTGTTGACGTAGGTATACTGGCCGGGATTGCGCACCTCGCCCATGATGAAAAAGGGGCGGTAGGTATCGACCTCGACCGTAACGTCGGGATTGTTCAGGTAGCCTTTCTTGAGGCCACGGATGAGGGCGCCGGCCAGCTCTTGCGTGGTCAGCCCGCGCGCCGGGACGTTGCCGACCAACGGATAGGCGATATAGCCCGCCTGATCGATGGAGAAAGTGCCCGATAGCGCCGTCTGCTCGAAGACGGTGATGCGCAGTTTGTCGCCGCTGTCGAGGTGGTAGGGACCGTCCAACCCATCGGGGACGGCAGACGTAACGCTCGCCGGCTGCCGCCGGGGCAGGGTCGTGCAAGCGCCGAGGCCGAGCAGGGCCAGACCGAGAAAGGCGCGTCGCTGCATGCGAAGGGTCCCCACGAAATCAGCGCGAATATGGGGAATGACCCTAGCCCGGCATGGTTAAGGAAAGGAAAACGCTGCTTAATGAAGTCTTGACGCGATTGGGAAGTTGTCACCGCCGGTAACATTTTCGAGAGGCTTAACGGGCTGGTTACCATGGTCGCCGATGCTTTTCGCATGGAACGGCAAGCTCGACTCATGGACGTGTTCGGCGCAGTCCCTGCCAGCGAGGCGGGCGATGGCCTGCGTCTGGGCGGCGGCTGGTCTACACTGCGTCGTGCGGCCTTGCTGGTGGTGTTGGCGGCCTCTGCCGCGGTGGTGACCCACGGCTTCCTGTCGGCCCGGCCGCAGGACGCCGAGATTCGCGCAAGCCTGACGATCGATCGCAAGGGTATGGCGGAAAGCGTTGTCGACGCCGCGTTCCTTGACGCGCAGGCGAAACTCATCGCGTCCCGCGACACGTTGCGCCGGGCGGCGACCGAACTTGGCGTCACCGACGCCGATACATTGGCTAAGCCGCCGCTCCAGCAGCGTGTGCTGGCGGCATTCGGCATGGGAAGCGCCGGCAAGCTGGTCTCGCCGGAGGAACGGTTGACGGAGGCGCTGGCGGCGCGTTTCTCGGCGGCGCCTTCGGGGCGCGGACGGGCGATCGACGTGCGCTTCTCGGCCGAGAACCCCGAGTTCGCCGTCCGTTTTGTCGACCGCGTCATCGCCGACTATCTCGCTCTGCAGGGTACCGACGGCGGTGTCGGCGCGCGACTGGTCTCGCGGGCGACACCGGTGGAGCAGGTGGCTAGCCTGTCGCCGTCGGTGGGAGCCGGACTGGCCGCCCTGTCGATTCTTGCCCTCGGAGGCGCGGCAACCGGCTTCGGTCAGTGGTACCGCCGCCGCGAGGCAACCGAAGGGCTCGACGAGGCACCGCTTACCGTCGCTGCCCTCAAACCCCTCGACTTGGCCAATGCCGACAGAGCTCGCCTGCCGGAGGCGGGCGCATCGCGGCCGCCGATCGCTGCCCCCGCACCGTCGGTCATTCCCGGCGTCGATCTCGCCGGGCGTCGCCGGGTAGCGGTCGCGAGCTTTGGAGAGGGAGGCGAGAATCGCCGCCTTGTCGACGAACTGGCCCGTGATGGTGGATTCAACGGTGCGCGCATTGTCGTGGTCGATGCGAGCCGTCGCATCGGCGACCGGCCGGGCCTTGCCGAACTGCTGGCCGGGGAGGCGGATTTCGCCGACGTCATCCAGCGCAACGCCACCTCGCGCGCCCACGAGATCGCCGCCGGTCGTCGGCCGCTGACGGCATTCGCCGACGAGACCGACGCAGCGATCCTGCTCGAAACGCTGGAGCAGACCTACGACCTCGTGCTGATCGATCTTGGCCGGCTGCGGACCGACCCGGCCTTCATGCTGTTTGCCCGGCTTGCCGGCCAACTCATGCTGACCGGCGATGCCGATCCCGGCGCCATCGACACACTGCTCGCCGCCCTGGCGCGCCGGGGCGTCACCGGCATCGTGCGCGTCGCCGCGCCTGCCGGCGATCTTGCCGCCTGAGTCCTATCCCTCGACAGGGCGGTCCGGCCTTGCCATCCAGGCGATGAGCAGGCCAGCCGGTGGCACCCAGACCAGCCCGGCCACCACGTAATAGACGAGCTGCCACCAGAAATTCACGCCCGGCAGCACCGCCACGGCGATCACCATGGCGATGAGAGCGTAGACCGGCACGGTGATCACCAAGATGACGGTGCCGATCAGCTTCCTGAGACTCGAGGACACGGGCGCCTCCGATCAGTCGATACGGGCCAGCGCCTGCTCGAGGTCGGCGATGATGTCGGCGACATCCTCGATGCCGACCGACAGGCGCACCACGTCAGGCCCGGCGCCGGCCGCCACCTTCTGGGTATCGGTGAGCTGCTTGTGGGTGGTGGAGGCGGGATGGATCACCAGCGAACGGGTGTCACCGACGTTGGCGAGGTGAGAGAACAGCTCGACACCCTTGACCAGCGTCACGCCCGCCTCATAGCCGCCCTTGAGGCCGAAGGTGAAGACGGCGCCGGCGCCCTTCGGGGCGTATTTCTGCTGCAGGCCGTGGTAGCGGTCGCCCGGCAGGCCGGCGTAGGACACCCAGGCGACCTTGGGATGGTCGGACAGGAATTCCGCCACGGCCATGGCGTTGTCGACGTGGCGCTGCATGCGGAGCGGCAGCGTTTCGATGCCGGTCAGGATCTGGAAGGCGTTGAAGGGCGAGATGCAGGGGCCGAGGTCGCGCAGGCCGAGGGCGCGGCAGGCGACGGCGAAAGCGAAGTTGCCGAAGTTCTGGTGGAAGACCAGCCCGTTGTATTCCGGCCGCGGCTCGCACAGCATCGGGTAGCGGTTCTCGCGCGACCAATCGAAGTTGCCGGCGTCGACGATGATGCCGCCGAGCGAGTTGCCATGGCCGGCCAGGAACTTGGTCAGCGAGTGGACGACGATGTCGGCGCCGTGCTCGATCGGTCGGCAGAGGTAAGGCGTCGCCAGCGTGTTGTCGACGATGAGCGGTACGCCGGCCCGCTTCGCCACGTGGGCGACCGCGCCGATGTCGGTGACGATGCCGCCGGGGTTGGCAACCGATTCGATGAAGATAGCCTTGGTGCGCGGCGTCACCGCCCTCTCGAAAGAGGCGGGGTCGGCCGGGTCGGCCCAGACGACGTTCCAGCCGAAGTTCTTGAAGGCGTTGGCGAACTGATTGATCGAGCCGCCATAGAGCTTTCGGGAGGCGATGAACTCGTCGCCTGGCTGCAGCAGCGTGTGGAAGACGAGAAGTTGCGCGGCATGGCCTGAGGCCACGGCGAGCGCCGCCACGCCGCCTTCGAGGGCCGTCACGCGCTCTTCGAGCACCGCCTGAGTCGGGTTGGTGAGGCGGCCATAGATATTGCCGAAAGCCTCAAGGCCGAACAGCTTGGCCGCCTGATCGACATCTTCGAAGACGTAGGACGCCGTCTGGTAGATGGGCGTGATGCGGGCGCCGGTGGTCGGGTCCGGAGAGGCGCCGGCATGAATGGCGAGCGTCGCAAATCCGGGGGTCTGTTCGGTCATCTGTCTCTCCCTCAGCGCCTCTGGCGCTTTCGCCGACCCGACTGAAACATCAGGTTGAGATCAGACTGAGTCTGCCTGATCGGCGGAGCGTTGGTCGGCATTTTGGCCGACACCCTAATCCTTGGACCGGCGGAGAGACAAGGCCGGTGTCAGCCCTGGCGTCCGCCTCCGGCGAACCGGCCGGCGGCCAGTGCCGCAACCGCCAGGAGCGCACAGAGGAGGACGCCGATCAGCGAGGGGTGAGGCCGGCCGACAATGGCGGCGAGGAGGGCGAGCGGCGGTACGTCGTTTGTGAGGCGCGCCGCGCCGCTCCGGACGGCCGCCGGATCGCCCAGCCAGAAGCGCTCGAGGAAGTAGAGGCGGGCCTCGCCGATCGGACGACCACCGAATTCCACGCCGACAAGATGCCGCAGGCCGTCCGGTCCGTCGCCAAAGGCGCAGCGAAGCCGGCCGGGCCGGCTGTCGACGGTGTCATTCACCCGGTAACCGATCTCGAATACACCCGGCAAGTCGTGTGGGCGCGCGAGGCTGCCGACGACGAGGTCGCCGGTTTCCTCAACGGCGGGCAGGGCATCCAGGCAGACACGGGCGTCGCGATAGCCTTCCGCCAGTGACCAAGCCTCGGCCGTGACAACCGCCGCAACGGCCGCCGCCGCCGCTATCTTGAGGAGACGGGCGGGCCGCACGTCAGCCCTTCAGCTTGCGGGCGACGTCGCGGGCGAAATAGGTGAGGATGCCGTCGGCGCCGGCCCGCTTGAAGGCCAGCAAGCTCTCCATCATCGCCCGCTCGCCGTCCAGCCAGCCGTTGCGCGTCGCCGCCATGATCATCGCGTACTCGCCGCTGACCTGATAGGCGAAAGTCGGCACCTGGAATTCGTCCTTGAGGCGACGCAGGATGTCGAGATAGGGCATGCCTGGCTTGACCATGATCATGTCGGCGCCCTCGGCGAGGTCGAGCTCGGCCTCATGGATCGCCTCATCGGAATTGCCGGGGTCCATCTGGTAGGTGCGCTTGTCGCCACGCAACGTCTTGCTGGTGCCGATGGCGTCGCGGAACGGGCCGTAGAAGGCCGAGGCGTACTTGGCCGAATAGGCCATGATGTGCACGTGCTCGAAGCCGGCGTCGTCGAGCGCCGCGCGGATGGCGCCGACGCGGCCGTCCATCATGTCCGAGGGGCCGATGATGTCGGCGCCGGCCCGCGCCTGATTGAGGGCCTGCTCGCAGAGCACGGCCACCGTCTCGTCGTTCAGGATGACGTCGCCCTCAAGGAGGCCGTCGTGGCCGTGGCTGGTGTAGGGGTCGAGCGCCACGTCGGTCATCAGGCCGAGGTTGGGAACGGCCGTCTTGATGGCCCTGAGCGCCCGGCAGATGAGATTGTCCGGCGCCAGCGCCTCGCTGCCGTTTTCGTCGCGCTTTGTCGGGTCGGTGTAGGGAAACAGCGCAATGGCCGGGATGCCGAGGGCGGCCGCCTCGGCGGCGTCGCGCACCGCTTCGTCGACCGACAGACGCTCGACGCCGGGCATGGAGGCAATCGGCGTGCGCTGGCCGACGCCGTCGATGACGAAGATCGGCCAGATGAGATCGTCGACCGTGAGGCGAGTTTCGCGAACCAGGCGGCGCGACCAGTCGGTCTGGCGCAAACGGCGCATGCGACGGCCGTTGAGGATGGCGCGCATGTCGGGCGCGGAGGAGCCTCGGGAAAAGGGATCGTTCACGGTCATGATGAGGAGTCCTGCCAGCGGAAAGCGGAGCCGCTTTAGCACGGCTCCACCACCGGCTCTATACGCCGCTGGTGATTTGATCGATACTCAAGCGTTCAAAAAAGGCAGCGGAAGAGAGCATCGGATGAGTGGCAACGGCGACATGCGGCGTTCCGGAGAGTTCGACACCGGCCTCTGGAGTCGGTTCGACGCTCGTCTGACGCTGGTGATCTACGTCCGTTTGCTGTCGACGGTCTTCCTCGTCGCCGGTCTTTTGCGCTGGGCGACCATTCTCGGCTTCGGTATTCCGGGGGGCGATTTTCTGGCGCTGTCGTCGCCGGTGATCGTGGCGACACTGTTCTTTGCCGTTGCCGATCTCGTCGCGGCGGTTGGCCTCTGGCTGCTCGCCTCATGGGGCACGGTGGTGTGGATGATCAGCGCGCTGACCGAGACGGCGCTGTACAGCGCCTACAATCCGCAGTTCGGCCACAACTACCCGCTGATGGTCTTCCACATCGGAACTGTGGCGCTCTACGCTGTGCTCTCGGCTTATTACGAGCGAACGCGCGATCGTCTGTGACGGTCAACAAAGAGTTATTGCGTAAAATTTGGCAATTCGTCTCAACCGACATTCCTGCTCGGAGTCGGGATGATGAAAACTAGGTCGAATTTAGCGGAATCTCGCTGAAATTGCTGGGGCGGCTCGTCTTTTGACGGCGTAAAGCCCTGCTTTACCAAAGCGAAGACTCGGGTGGGTTTGGAAACGCGTTAAACCAATATTCAGCTTGCCCCTTAAGCCGATTTTCAAAGCTGTGGGCTACTGTCGTGATCAAGGCGGACAAAGAGCCGCACCAAAAAAGTACGACAGAGAGGCTTTCCACCATGGCCAACGCCAAGCGCGCCTACGATCTTTACGCCACCGAGCCCGAGGAGGAGCAGGGGCTCCAGCCGCTGTATCTCGAGGCACTTCGCCTCGTCGAGCGTCTGCATCGCCGTCTCCTCGACGTTATCAAGGACGAATTTGACCGCTCGGGTCGCACCGACGTCAATGCCGTCCAGGCGCTTTTGTTGTTCAACATCGGCGACAGCGAGCTGACGGCCGGCGAACTCAGGACGCGCGGTTACTATCTCGGTTCCAACGTCTCCTACAATCTCAAGAAGCTGGTGGAGATGGGCTACATCCATCATCAGCGCTCGCGGATGGATCGTCGTTCGGTGCGCGTCAAGCTGACGGAGAAAGGCCAGACGATTGCTGACATCGTCGGCAAGCTCTACAATCGCCACATCATTTCGATCGAGACGGTCGGCGGTATCAACCGCGACGACTTCAAGGTGCTCAACAAGTCGCTGCAGCGGTTGGAGCGCTTCTGGACCGACCAGATCCTTTACCGGCTCTGATAGCGTCGTTCTGCTTGGTCATTGTTCGAAAAAAGCGGCTACCGTCCTCAAACGGTGGCCGCTTTGCTATGAGCGAACAAGTGTCGCCCTGTCGTTCCGGGAAAATAAGGGCGCGGAAGATCGATGAAACCGTGGCCCGTCTCGATACCGACCGATCCACTGTCAAAACTGACAGCGCATTATCAATTCGTCCAGTATCCGCAGAAAAATCACATTGGGGTGAACGCCAATACACTGCTTTTTCTGGCTTGTTAACCATTTGTAAATACTTTGCTGTCAAATGTTAATTGTATCGAGCATGTCGGTTGGAATGCTTCCTCCCCTTTCCCAACACCGGATGTCTCGACCGTCTCAACTCCTCCCGAGACGCGCAACTTGGCCCCGAGCGCCCTCATTGCGCTCGGGGTTTTTCCCGTTTCGCGCGTTGCCATGCCGTTTGATCGGGTCTGGCCTGCACTGTCGGCAGGGGTGTTCATAGTCCTCGATTTCGCCATGAATTGGCGCTACACGGCGAACCACTGGCGCTGTGATGCGAGTCCGTCGCAGGCGCCGCATTCGTGCGGGAATCCGTAGCGAGGGCTCCGTTGGCCGAGGTCCTTTTCATTGGACTGAGGTTTGGCTGCCTTTGCTCGACGTCCCGGCGTTCGAACGGTTCGATCTGGAGTGCGGTCGTGAAGGGAACATTTTTGTCGATGGCGGCAAGTCGCCGCGGCGTGCTCAAGGCTGGCATCGCCGGAATGACGGCACTGGCGGCTTCTGCCTCGAAAGCCCAGACGCTGATGGCCCAGACGGAATGGACAGAAGGTTTCGATACGTCCGGTCCCGCCGACCTCACGGCGCAGTCGGCCCGGCCGTCGATCTCCGGCCAGTCGGGGTTTTATACCGAGCAGGCGATCTCCCAGTATTCCTCCATCGCCACGCAGGGTGGCTGGCCGCAGGTTCCGGCCGGCGGCACGCTCAGGGTCGGCATGGAAAGCCCGGTCGTGGCCGCGTTGCGGCAGCGGCTGATGATCACCGGCGATCTCGACCAGACCGCTGGTGTGTCCACTGCCTATGACAGCTTCGTCGACGGCGCCGTCCGCCGCTTCCAGGCCCGCCATGGCATCATCGCCACCGGCGTGGTCGATGACGCGACCCTGCGCCAGCTCAATGTGCCGGTCGAGACGCGCATCCAGCAGCTTCAGCTCAATCTCGTCCGCCTGCAGACGCTGCCCAACCCGCTCGGTGGTAGCAGCGACCGCTTTGTGATGGTCAATGTGCCCGGTGCCGAGATCGAGACCGTTGAGGGCGACACCGTTCACTCGCGCCATCGCGGCGTGGTCGGCAAGATCGACCGCCAGACGCCGCTTCTCAACTCCAAGATCACCATTATCCGCTTCTTCCCCTACTGGACGGTTCCCAAGAGCATCATCCTCAAGGATCTGATCCCGCAGATGCAGAAAGATGCGGCCTATCTCGACCGGCAGAAGATCCATACGTTCGACCCGCGCTCGGGTACCGAGGTGCCCTGGCAGTCGATCGACTGGAAAACCGACCAGGCGGTCAACTACATGTTCCGCCAGGAGCCCGGTGACCTCAACTCCATGGGGACGGTGAAGATCGACTTCCCATCGCCGGAAGGCGTTTACATGCACGACACGCCCAGCAAGGGTCTGTTCGGCGGCAACGATCGCTTCCATTCTTCAGGCTGCATTCGTGTTCAGAACGTCCGTGAATACGTCTACTGGATTCTGAAGAACACGCCCGATTGGCCGAAGGATCGCATCACCGAGGCGCTGACGTCTGGTGAGCGCATCGACGCGCCGGTGGCCGATCCGGTGCCGCTCTACTTCCAGTACATCACCGCTTGGGCGACGCCGAACAACACCGTCGAGTTCCGCGATGACATCTATCAGCGCGACGGCCTCGGCGTGCCGATGTCGCCGGAGGCGGAGAGCCAGGCGCAGGCCGGCTGAATTCCGTTGCCTTTCATGCTAGCTTCAGCCCGTCCGGCGCATCCGGGCGGGCTTTTTTGTGGTGCTGCATGATGGGAAACGCGGGAGCGCGCGAGATCTATTTCGAGTTTGTCGCCCTCGGCAATTCCGTGCGCGTTTCGGCCATCTGTTCGGTCACCGGTGTCGAGGTGCAGGTGATTGGACCGGCCAACGCCGCCCGTCGTGATCTTGAGCAACTGGCGCTCCGGAAGCTCGAGCGACGACTTGCCGAGACCGAAGCACCGCCGCTACCCGCTGCTGGCCGGGGAGGGTTCACGATCTAGATGCTGCGGAACGACCTCGCTGAAACCCTCGCCTATCTGGACCATCTCACCGAGCGGGCGCACGTCGTGCCGATCTTGTTCGGCACCGCCGTTCTCGAACTTCTGGGCCTCGGCGATTTCCGCGCCGCCGATCTCGATGCGATCGTCGACATCGAGGGGGCAAGGGCGCTCGCCGCCGCAGCCGGTGTCGACCCTGGAAAGGAGAGCGGCAACGACAGGTTCCGGTCGCAGCTGCATCTTCATCTCGACGGAGCGCCACTCGTCATCGACGTAATGGCTGACATGAGTATCGGCACACCCGGCGGCTGGACGCTCTATAAGGTGCGGGAGACGGTTGAGATCGAAGTGAACGGTCGAAGGTTTTTCGCCGCATCACTTGCCGACCTCAGGCGATTCTACCGTCTCGCGGACCGTGACAAGGACCGCGCGAAGATCGCCGCTCTCGAGGCCGCTTCCGCCTGAAAGGCCTCGCCTATTCGATTTAGGCTGGTCTGCCGGTCACCCGGCGGCCGGTCCTCAGGTTGATGGCACCCCCCCGCTCATGGTAAGCGACGGCCGTCACGGGCGCGCGTGGCGCCGGGGCATCTCGTCCCGGTCAGTCCGGCCCAAGAAACGTCCCTTGACGGAACGGAAACCCAAATGTCCAACACGACCAGCGCAGAGCTTGCCAATTTTTTCCATCGCTCCCTCGCCGAGGCCGATCCTGCGATCGCCTCCGCCGTGGCGAAGGAGCTCGGTCGTCAGCAGCATGAAATCGAACTGATCGCTTCGGAGAATATCGTCTCCAAAGCGGTGCTCGAGGCGCAGGGTTCCGTTCTGACCAACAAATACGCCGAGGGTTATCCAGGTAAACGCTATTACGGCGGTTGTCAGTTCGTCGATATCGCCGAGAATCTGGCCATCGAGCGTGCCAACGCGCTGTTCGGCAGCGCGTTCGCCAACGTGCAGCCCAACTCGGGCAGCCAGGCCAACCAGGCTGTCTTCATGGCGCTGGCGCAGCCGGGCGACACCGTGCTCGGGCTCGATCTCGCCTCGGGCGGACATCTGACGCACGGCGCCAAGCCCAACATGTCGGGCAAGTGGTTCAACGCGATCACCTATGGTGTGCGCGCCCAGGACCACCGCATCGACATGGACCAGTTGGCGGCTCTGGCCAAGGAGCACAAGCCGAAGATCATCATCGCCGGCGGCTCGGCCTATAGCCGCGTCTGGGATTTCGCCACCTTCCGCGCCATCGCCGATGAGGTGGGGGCCTACCTGATGGTGGACATGGCCCATTTTGCCGGTCTCGTGGCGGCCGACGAGCATCCCTCGCCGTTCCCGCACGCGCATGTCGTCACCACCACCACCCACAAGACGCTGCGTGGACCGCGCGGCGGCATGGTGCTGACCAACGATGAGGGCATCGCCAAGAAGATCAACTCGGCGGTGTTCCCCGGCCTGCAGGGCGGCCCGCTGATGCACGTCATCGCCGGCAAGGCGGTGGCGCTGCTTGAGGCGGCGCAGCCGGCCTACAAGACGTACATCAAGGCGGTGGTGGAGAACGCCCGCGTGCTGTCGGACGAGTTGAAGCGCGGCGGCGTCGACATCGTCTCCGGCGGCACCGACAACCACCTGATGCTGGTTGATCTCCGTCCGAAGGGTCTGACCGGCAAGCTGGTCGAAGCCGCGCTCGGCCGGGCCGACATCACCTGCAACAAGAACGGCGTGCCGTTCGATCCGGAGAAGCCGACCATCACCTCCGGTATCCGCCTCGGCTCGCCGGCCGCCACCTCGCGTGGTTTCGGCGCCGGCGAGTTCAAGGAGATCGCCAACCTGATCCTGCAGGTGCTCGATGGCCTGAAGGTCAACGGCGAGGACAACAACGACGGCGTCGAGGCGGCGGTCAAGCGTCGCGTCAGGGCGCTGACGGACGCCTTCCCGATCTACGGCTGATCCGGGCTGCACACCGAATGCCAACCGCCGCCGCGTGGGGGAGACCTCGCGCGGCGGTTTCGCGTTGGAGGAGGGACTTCTCGCCGTCGTCTGCTATAGTTGCGCCGAGAGGGTCGCCCCGTGATGAAACGCCGGCATCTGCTGATCGCTTCAGCCGCCTTTGTGATTTGTGCCGTGGTGGCCGGCGCGGTTGCTACGGTGCAGTTCCGCGCCCTCGTCGACGCGACGCCGCCGGTCGATCTCTTCGCTCCCACCTCGCAGGTGGTGACCGCCCGCAACGGCGACATCTTGCGCGCCTACACGGTGAGCGACGGGCTCTGGCGATTGCCCGTCGATCCGGGCCGGGTCGATCCCGCCTATGTGAGGCTGCTTCTGGCCACCGAGGACCGGCGTTTCCGCGAGCACGATGGCGTCGATCCGAAGGCGATTCTCCGCGCCGGCTGGCAGCTGCTGACCCACGGCCGCATCGTGTCCGGCGGATCGACGCTGACCATGCAGGTGGTGCGGCTTTCCGAGCGCCTGCACACCCGCTCGCCGAGCGGCAAGTTCGGTCAGATCGTCAAGGCGCTGGCGCTGGAGCGGTTTGCCAGCAAGGACGACATCCTCGCCGCCTACCTCAGTCTCGCGCCCTTCGGCGGCAATCTCGAAGGCGTACGCTCGGCGTCACTCGCCTGGTTCGGCAAAGAGCCGGCGCACCTGACGCCGGCCGAAGCGGCCTTCCTCGTTGCCCTGCCGCAGGCGCCGGAAGCCCGTCGGCCCGACCGCGATCCCGCCGCCGCCAAGGCCGCGCGGGACAGACTCCTGATGCGAGCCGTCGATCATGGCGCTCTGTCGCGGGCCGACGCCGAGGCGGCGATCGCCGAGCCGGTGCCGACCCGGCGGCGCGATTTCCCGCTGCTCGCTCCGCATGCCGCCGACCGGGCGGTGGCGGCGGCTCCAAAGGACGGCGAGATCCGGCTGACGATTGACGGAAAGCTGCAGGCGTCGCTCGAAGGCTTGGCCGCCGAGCGGGCGAGCGCCATCGGACCAAACGTTTCCGTGGCCATCATGGTGGCCGAGGAGGCGAGCGGCGACGTGCTGGCGTCGGTCGGGTCGGCGGGGTTGTTCGACACACGGCGGGCCGGCTCCATCGACATGACAAGGGCCGTCCGCTCGCCCGGCTCGACGCTGAAGCCGTTCATCTACGGTCTCGCCTTCGAGGCGGGCATTGCCCACCCGGAGACGCTGGTGGAAGATCGGCCGACCACGTTCGCCGGCTACACGCCCAACAACTTCGACAAGACCTTTCGCGGTACGGTGACGGTGCGACAGGCGCTGGCCGACAGCCTCAACGTGCCGGCCATCCAGACGTTGGAACTGGTGGGACCGGCGCGGCTCGTGACGCGCTTCCGGCGGGGCGGCGTCGAGGCGAAGCTGCCGGACATGGCGCCGGCCAACCTGGCGGTTGGCCTCGGCGGCGTCGGGCTGACGCTGAACGACCTGACGACGCTTTATATGGCGCTGGCCCGCGGCGGCCGGCCGATCGCCCTGCGTGAGCGGCTTGACGCCGTGGGTGCCGCCGAACCGCCGAAGCCGCTGATGGACGAGCGGGCGGCGGCCTATGTCACCGACATTCTGGCTGGCCCGCTGGGCGCTGCCAAGGGCGACGTGCGCGTCGCCATCAAGACCGGAACCTCCTATGGCTACCGCGATGCCTGGGCGATGGGCTACGACGGCCGCTACGTGGTCGGCGTCTGGGTTGGGCGACCGGATGGGGCGCCGCTGCCTGGCCTGATGGGCGTTGACGTCGCCGTCCCCATCCTTGCCGATGCCTTTGTCCGGGCGGGCGGGACCACCCGACTGCCGTTGGAGCCGCCGGGCCTCATCAAGGCGTCCAACGCCGAGCTGCCGCCGCCGCTCCAACGACTGCGTGGTGCACGGGCGGCTGTGGCTGCGAGGGACGCCGGGCCGGAGATCGCCTATCCGCCGGCCGGTGCGCGCGTCGATCTCGGCTTCCGCGTCGGGGCGCCGCAGCCGCTTGCCCTCAAAGTCAGGAATGGCAAAGGGCCGTTTACCTGGCTCGCCGACGGCGCTCCGGTGGCGCGAGAGCCATGGGCGCGGCAGTTCAGCTATTTCCCGAAGGGGGCAGGCTTTGTGACGCTGTCGGTGATCGACGGCGAGGGCAGGGCCGACAGGGTGACCGTTTTCGTGGAATGACGGTGACGGGTCGGCGGCGGCGCTTGCCTTTTGGCGGGCGGAAGGGCATGCCCGTCTCCCGGCAGTTCACAGAAGGCGAAGGTGGCAATGACCAGGAAGGAACGGGTGGCGCTGGTGTCGCTGATCGCCAGCCTCAGCCTCACGGTTGCCAAGCTGGCTATCGGCCTGATGATCGGTTCGCTGGCGCTCATCACCGACGCGCTGCATTCGGGCACCGACGCCATCGCCACGCTGGTCACCTTCCTGGCGGTGCGCTTCGCCGACCGGCCAGCTGACGACGACCATCCCTACGGCCACGGCAAATTCGAGGACCTCGCCGCGCTCGGCGAGGGAATGCTGTTGCTGGTGCTGGCGGGCGGCGTCGCCATGGAGGCCTGGAACCGCTTCATCGAGGCTGCGCCGCCGCCGTCGGTCAATGCCATCGCCTTTGCCGTGCTGGGCGTGGAGATCGTCATCAACGTCTGGCGCGCCCGGGCGCTCCACAAGGCGGCGGTGGAGACCGGCAGCCGGGCGCTCGCCGCCGATGCCCAGCACTTCCTGTCCGACGTTGCCTCTTCGGTCATCGTCATCGTCGGCTTCATCGCCACGATCTTCGGGGCCGACTGGGCCGATCCGGTGACGGCGGTGGCCATCGCCGTGTTCCTCAGCTGGATTGGCCTGCGGATGATTCGCCGGACCGCCGACCAATTGACCGACCGGGTGTCGCCGAACATTGCGCGCACCCTCGGCCGGCTCCTCGAGGACCTGCCTGGCGTCGTCGCGATCGACCAACTCCGGGTACGCACCGTTGGCCCTCGGCATTTCGTCGACATATCGGCGGGCGTGCCGCGCACGTTCAGTTTTGATGAGACGGCGGCCGTCAAGCGGGCGATGGTCGCGACGATTTCGGCTGAGATCGCCGACGTCGAGGCGACAGTCAGCCTTCGGCCGGTGCCGATCAACGACGAAAGCCTCAGGGAACAGGTCTTCCTTGCCGCCTCGCGCGAGCGCATTCCCGTCCATCACATCACCATTCAGCATCTCGGCGACCGTTTGTCGGTGTCGCTCGACTGCGAGGTCGATGGAGCCATGCCGCTTGGGGAGGCGCACGAGGTGGCGAGCCGCCTTGAGGCGGCCATCCGCGCCGAGATCGGCGCCGAGATCGAGGTGGAAACCCATCTCGAGCCGCTCTTCCCCGACCTTATCCCCGGCGAGCGGCTGCCGGACGATCGGGTGGCGGCCTATGCCGCCGCCCTTCGGGCGGCGGCGGAGCGGTCCGGGGTCAGCGACATTCACAATGTCCGCGCCAGCGAGATGAGCGAGGGCGTGTTCGTCGCCTTCCACTGCCGATTTCCGTCGGCGCTTCCTGCGGCCGAGGTGCATCGCCGCGCCGACGCGGTGGAGCGGGCGGCGCGCGCCGCCTTCCCGGAAATCCGCCGCATCGTCAGCCATCCGGAGCCGATACGGCAGTGACGGGCTTTTGGGGTGCTCGTCGATCGGCGGGCGCTAGCCCCGAAAAGGCGCCGTCACGCCACGCCGATGCGCAACAGGTCGAGGGTGTGCAGGACGCCGAGCGGCTTGTCGTTTTCGACCACGAACAGCACGGAAATCTTGCGGTTCTGCAGGAGGTCGAGCGCCTCGGCGGCAAAGATCTGCGGCGCGACGGTGACCGGCTTGCGCGTCATGACGGCGGTGACCGGCGTTTCCAGCTTGGCGGCGCTCAGCTGCGGGCCGAGGTCGGAATGCACGAAGCGGCGGAGGTCGCCGTCGGTGACGACGCCGACCAGCCGGCGATCGCCGTCGATGACGCCGACAACGCCAAAACCGCCGGAGCTGATCGCCAGGATGGCGTCGGTCATCCGGCTGTCGTCGCCGATCAGCGGCAGTCGTTCGGTGTGCATGATTTCCGAGACGCGCCGGAGCTGCGAGCCGAGCTTGCCGCCCGGATGGAAGATGTGGAAGTCGGTTTCCGAAAAGCCCTTCCTCACCATGACGCCCATGGCGATGGCGTCGCCGATGGCCAGCTGCAGCACCGTCGATGTCGTCGGAGCGAGGTTGTGGGGACAGGCTTCCCGCACTCTTGGCAGAATGAGTGCCGCGTCGGCGGCAGCGGCCAGCGTCGATTCGGCGCCAGCGGTCAGGGCGATCACCGGCACGTTGAAGCGCTTGGCGAAGGCCAGCACCACCACGAGTTCGGTGGTCTCGCCCGACCAGGACAGCGCCAGGATGACGTCGGTGCTGTCGACCATGCCGAGGTCGCCATGGCCGGCCTCGGTGGGGTGAACGTAGTAGGCGGCGGTGCCGGTTGAAGAGAAGGTGGCGGCGAGCTTGCGGGCGATATGGCCGCTCTTGCCAATGCCGGTGACGATGAGCCGGCCCTTGCCCTCGGCAATGATGCCGATGGCCTTGTCGATGGCGCTGCCGAGCGGTCCCTCGAGCGCGGCCTCCTCCAGGGCGGTGATGCCCGTCCGAGTGATTTCAATGGCGTGTAGCGCCGCCGCGAGGGCGGGCTTGGGAAGCTGACTGTCCGTCATGTCGGCATGGACCTGCGATTGTTGATTGGGCGCCTTGTTAGTTTATTGCCGCCAGATGTAAAGCGGGCCTTGTGGCGGTAGCTGGACAAAATGGGTGAAAATCCGCTTTTGCACATGGCTTTCGTCAAGAAGCCGCAATCGTGATAGACGGCTCAGGGCACAATGGAGAGCGGCGATGGTGGAACTGTCGGTTGGTCAGGCTGGGGCTGGCGCAAAGCCGATGGCGATGAAAGACGTCTACGCCGAGGGGCGCGGGCGGCGGCTCGCCGGCCTCGTGCTGGTGGCGATTGCCACACTGTTCTCGCTCGGTACCTTTGCGCTGATCTCCAATCTCCTGCCGGTGCCGCCGACCACCGATCTCATCCGCGGCGCGCTGGTGATCGACGGCCTGTTGCTCTTCGCCATCGTCTTCATGGTTGGCCAAGAGGTGTGGAAGCTCGGCCGAGCCTGGATAGAGGGCAGGGCGGCGGCTCGGCTGCACCTGCGCGTGGTGGCGTTGTTCGCTTTCATCGCCGCGCTGCCGGCGGTGATGGTGGCGGTGGCCTTCACCGTCTCACTCAACCAGGGCTTCGACCATTGGTTCGAATCGCGGACGCGCCAGGTGGTCGACAATGTGCTGACGGTGGCGAGCGCCTACATGCAAGAGCATGCCCGCGTGCTTCGCGCCGACCTCATCAGCATCGCCACGTCGCTCGATGCGGCAAAATCGCTCTACGACTACGAGCCGACCCGGTTCGACAACCTGATGCGGCTTCAGGCCTCCCTGCACGGCCTGCAGAGCGCCTACCTGCTCGACAAGAACGCCAATATCATCCTGCGCACCGACATCGACCCGAACGTCAAGACGGTCATGCCGCCGGTGGCGGCGATCAACGAGGCTCGCAAGGAGACGGCGGTGCTCCTGCAGCCTGGGCAGTCCAATCAGGTCGGTGGCCTCCTGAAGCTCAGGACCTATGACGAGACCTATCTCTACATTGTCCGTCTGCTCGACAAGCAGGTGCTGGACAACCTGAAGCTCGCCCGCGATAGCGCCATGGAATATCGCGAACTCGAGAACAACCGGTCCGACGTTCAGATGGGCTTCGCCATGATCTTCGGCGGCATGTCGATCGTCTTCCTGCTTGGTGCCATGTGGGTCGGCCTGTCGTTCGCCAATTACCTCGTGGCGCCCATCCGTCACCTGATCAACGCCGCTGATCGGGTGGCGCATGGCGACCTGTCCGCCGCCGTGCCGGTGGGCGTCACCTCGGACGACATTTCCAGCCTTGGTGCCTCCTTCAACAAGATGACGGTGGAGTTGAGGAGCCAGCGACAGGAGCTGATCTCGGCATCCGACGAGGCAGAGCGGCGGAGCCGCTTCACCGAGGCCGTGCTATCGGGCGTTTCGGCTGGTGTTGTCGGCATTTCCAACGATGGTCACGTTACCATCGCCAACGCCTCGGCCCTGGACCTGCTTGGCGTCGAACTGTTCGGCTTCGTTGGCCGCCTGCTGGTCGACGAGGTGCCGGAGCTGGCCCACCTCCTGTCGGCAGCCCTGCGCGACGAAGATGAGGGACGGGCGCATCAGGCGACCATTACGCTGGCACGCGGCGGCCGCAAGAGCACGGTGTCGGTCAAGGTGACGCCCGACCGGTCTCTCGACCGCGAGCACGGTTATGTGGTGACCCTCGACGACATCTCCGAGCTGGTGTCGGCGCAACGCACGTCAGCCTGGGCCGACGTCGCTCGCCGCATCGCCCATGAGATCAAGAACCCGCTGACGCCGATCCAGCTCAGCGCCGAGCGCATCCGACGGCGGTTCGGCAAGCTGGTGGCCGACGACGACCGGCGGGTGTTCGATCAGTGCGTCGACACCATCATCCGGCAGGTGGGAGACATCGGCCGCATGGTCGACGAGTTCTCGCAATTCGCGCGCATGCCCAAGCCGTCCTTCGAGGAGCGCGATCTTGGCGAGTGCGTACGCGAAGCGGTCTTCCTGCTCGGCGTCAGTCATCCGGAGATC
>Ga0316613_10001043_pt1 | contig 19646 bp, 17 predicted proteins | sample OWC_soil_day10_C_2_FD_207647 | JGI IMG/M metagenome (GOLD analysis project Ga0316613, IMG submission 207647) | Wetland soil microbial communities from Old Woman Creek delta, Ohio, United States - OWC_soil_day10_CT_b | ecosystem: Environmental > Terrestrial > Soil > Wetlands | place: USA: Ohio...
CATGGTCTGTCTGCCTCTCAGGGTGGAGAAGATGCCCCTGGGAGTGTTCTGCATGTACAGTGAAATCTCCTATGACTTCAGCGATAATGACATCAAGTTTTTTTCCCTCCTGAGCGATCTGACCGCCTTGGCCATTGAGAACCTGAGAGGAGAAATCAACAAAACCTGGTTCCTTCAAAAAGCCGCCCACCAACTGCGTTCCCCCTTCGGCGCCATCTACAGCCTGCTGAAGGTGCTCAGGAAGGGTTATCTTGGGCCTGTGAGCGATAAGCAGCAAGACGCGATCCTTCGATGCGAAAAGCGCTTGGAAATGCTCGGCACCCTGGTCAATGACCTTCTGAAGCTCGGGATCAAACGCCAGCACCAGGACAGGGCCGCGATTCAGGAGGTGAATGGGGTGAAAGTGCTGAGAGCGATCGAGGAGCTTTACGCAAGTTCCGCGTCGGAGAAGGGGGTCGGCGTCGAGTTTGTCATTGAGGAATCCCTTCCGGAGCTCATGGCTGACGAAAAAATTCTGGATGAGCTTTTCGGCAATCTCGTCTCCAACGCGATCAAGTATACCCAGCCAGGAGGGAAGGTTCGCGTTTCGCTGGCCACGGAGAGGGAACACGTTGTTCGTTTTGAGGTTTCCGACACAGGCATCGGAATACCCGATGAGGACGTGCCCCGGCTTTTCACTGAATTCTTCAGGGCGGAGAACGCAAAAGCTCTGGCGGAGCAGGGAACAGGGCTGGGGCTGGTGATCGTGAAAGAAATCCTGGACTTCCTCAGGGGGTCCATATCCGTCAAGAGCAAGGTGGGGGAGGGGACCACGTTCATTTGCCTCCTGCCCTCCGTTTAGGTCTGCAGGGTTCCTAGCGAGACCACTGGCAGGGAAAGAAGCGAAATGCGCATCCCGTTGCACAAACGGATCTTCCTTAATTTTGTTCTGGTCATTGCCCTGTTCGGGATTCTGGGAGCGGTGTTGAGCGCTGTTCTGCTCAACCGCACCACCCTTGATGAAGCCCAGCGCCGGGTGAGCCTCGACCTGCGTTCTGCGTGGGATGTACTCCACAATGAAGTGGACCGATTGCAGCTTTTCGTGACTGTGCTCAGTACGGGAAAGCGCGTGGATGAGGCGTATGCCCTGCCCGATTCACCGTCCAATCGAGTGGCCCTGGAAGAAGTGAGGAGACAGTGCGGTTTCGATTTTCTTTCCCTCACGGACAGCAAGGGTCAGGTGCTGGTACGAAGCCTTGAGCCTTACAAGACGGGGGATATTTTGTCCAACGATCCCTTTGTGTCCGGGGCGTTGAAAGGCGAGACGAGAAAAGGGATTACCCTGCTGGGGCAGCAGCGGCTCCGCGACGAGGGAGGGAACCTCGAGGAGCGAGCCTTCATGGTCTTTGAGCCCACGCCGAAGTCAAAAGTCAGGGCCAAGACTTCCGAATCGGCGGGAATAGCGCTTGTGGCCGCTGCGCCTGTTCTGGATGATGGGGGAAAAGTTATCGGAGTCATCTATGCGGGCTTGCTCCTGAATCGGAACCATGGACTGGTGGATAAGATCCGTTCCATTGTTTTTGAAAACAAGACCTACCGGGGCCAGCCCCTGGGGACCGTCACCATTTTTCAATGGGACTGCCGCATCGCAACGAACGTGATCCTGGCCAACGGCAACAGGGCGATTGGGACTCGGGTGAGCGAAGAGGTTTACGACAAGGTGCTCGAAAACGGCCTGAACTGGTACGACAGGGCTTTTGTGGTGAAGGACTGGTACTTGAGCGCCTACGATCCGATTCACGATATCGATGGAAAGGTGGTCGGAATTCTCTATGTGGGGGTGCTGGCCAAACAGTATGATGATTTGAAGTGGGACCTGTGGAAGCTCTATGGGGCCATCTCCGTTGGTGTCGGTCTGTTTGTGCTCGCGATCGGACTGATCTTTGCGCGGCGTTTGACCGGTTCGATCAGCCGCCTGGCAGTGGCTGCCGGAAAAATCGGAGGAGGAAATCTTGACTTCAACGTGAAAGAACCCAAAACGGATGATGAAGTGAGGGATCTGACTCAGGCCTTCAACATGATGGCTGCGAGTCTGAAGGAACGAGACGAAAAACTGAGAGCCACCCATTCAGCACTGGAGCGGTCAAACAAATCCCTTGGGGAAATGAACAGAAACTATCTCGACATGCTGGGCTTTGTTTCCCATGAGCTGAAGAACACCCTCGGAGTCATTTATACCTCTGCACGGGCTCTGGACGCAGGGATTGCGGGACCCTTGAGTGACACCCAGGCAGCTCTAGCGCACAACATTGCGAAAAGCATTGACGGTGCTGTGAGAATGACCCGAAACTACCTGGACCTCGCACGGATTGAAAAGGGCGAGCTTAAGGTGATCCCGAAGGAAATGGACATGATCGAGGAGATCATCGATCCGCTGCTTGACGAGCTGAAGCCGATGATCGTTCAGCAGGGGGTGACGATTGAAAAACAGATTCCTGAAGCGATTGTCCTTAAAGGGGATGCGGCCCTTCTCAAGATTGCCTACCGGAATTTACTGGACAATGCCTTGAAATACGGCAACAAGGGGGGCAGAATAAGACTTGCCTGCGAAGAGAAAGACGGTGATCTTCACTTCGAGGTGTGGAACGAAGGCAAAGGGTTGACTTCCGAGCAGATCTCGATGCTTTTTGAGAAATTCGTCAGGATCGAGCGCCACGCGGAATCCACGCGGAGCACAGGGCTAGGTCTTTTCATCACCAGGGAGATTATCACAAAACATCATGGAGAGATCCGAGCGGAATCCGAGCCAGGTCAATGGATGAGGTTCCGATTTGTGTTGCCTAGGGAGAGGATCAAGAAGAACGGCGAAGGATGAGGAATTCATTCTTACAGAAATGCAGCAAAATCCTCAATACCACAAGATCTAGACTCGTGACAAGCTTTGTGGTCATAACGCTTCTGGTCGGGGTTCCCCCTTTGCTCATCGGTGGGGGTTTTATCGCGTCTTTCTTGAGCCTTTTGATCGGGGTGGGGCTGGCCGCTCTTGTGGCGCGTGTGTTGGCGGGGAGAATCGTGAATCCCTTGACCCGGTTGATTCAGGCGAGCCAAGAGGTATCCGAAGGTCGGCTTTCTGTCGACGTAGGGCCCATCGCGTCATGTGAAATAGGCGTCCTGCAGAATAATTTCCTCAGCATGGTGGAGGTTATTCGGCGAAAACGCATGGAGGCGGAGGACAGGCTTCTCTACTCCGAAACACAGGCCAGCGTCGGCAGACTCGCTGCCGGAGTGGCGCATGAGATCAATAATCCCCTGACGGGGGTACTGACCTATACTCAGTTGCTTCTGCGGCGGAAGGATCTGAGCGATGAAGTCCGCAGCGACCTGGAGACGGTTGCGCAGGCGACAGAGCGAATAAGGAAGATCGTCAGGGGGCTCCTGGACTTCTCACGGCAGACAAAGCTCAATCCTCAGCCGACGGACTTGAACGGTATCGCATTTCTAAGCATTCCCCTCATGAGGCAGCAGGCACTGGTCAAGGGTGTGGAGGTGAAATTCAACCCCGCTCCAAGTCTGCCCATGCTGACCTTGGACCGAAGCCAGTTCCAAAGTGTCTTGCTCAACATCCTACTCAACGCCCTTGATGCAACCGGCCCTGGAGGGCGGATCACGGTGTCCACGAGCTTAAGTGAGTCGCCGGATCATCAATGCAGAAAGGGGGTGGCGATCGCTCTTGAGGACACAGGATGCGGAATCCCGGCCGAACAAATGGGTAAACTTTTCGATCCCTTCTTTACGACGAAAGAGGTCGGCCAGGGAACCGGGCTCGGGTTGTCTGTATCTCTCGGAATCGTGCAAAGGCACGGTGGAACGATTACCGTGAAGAGCGAGGTAGGTAAAGGAAGTCTATTCACCGTTTGGCTTCCTGTGGAGATCCAAGGTTGATCACATAGGGCCTTGCGGATGGCCGCCGGATGCCCATGGTCGGGATTTTATGTGGAGTGTGGTATGAAAAAAGTCTTGGTCATTGATGATGAACAGATCGTGCTCAACAGCGTCAAAAAAATCCTGGGGCATGGGGAGTACGAGGTGGACACCACGCTGAGCGGCCGGCAGGGTCTGGAGTGGGCGGTCAGCCAGAACTACGACGTGGTTTTGACCGATGTTCGGATGCCGGACATGGGAGGCATGCTCATTCTGAGGGACATCAAGAAGGCCAAACCGTCCGTGCCTGTGATCATCATCACCGGTTATGCCAATGTGCAATCGGCAATGCAGGCCATGAATCTCGGTGCTGCCGAATACATCGAAAAACCGTTTACACCGGAACAACTCCTCAAGGCAGTGAAAATAGCCGTTGATCAAGCGGCCGCTTTACAGCCGGATCGGCAGGTGCCCGTGCACAAGGAGGAGATCCTTCGAGTCCTGGAGCGCGCTTCAGGGGATTCGGACTTTGTCTTCGAGCTCGTCCATCACTGGGCCGATGCCCTTGGGAAATACGATCTGACAGGCCCTGAAAAACTGGCTCTGCTTACGGGGGATATCGAATGGATTGAAAAACGGGTCGGCCCGCTCACGGAAAAACAAAAACACTGGCTCCAGAGACCCCTGAACGCCGAAGTGCTAAAGATTTTCGGGTGGTGACACTCACCGGAGCACCAACCCCTGCATCAACCTTCCGCCGACTTTTTCGAGACTCCTTTGCATCTCCGTCACGTAATCCGGCCGGATCCCGTCCTTCCACTGGGGGTACCCTCCCACCCAGACATATTGAACGAGCTGGTGAAAGACTTTTTTTGTGAAAAGGTATTCGCCGATTGAAACGGTCTCATTTTCCCAGTCCACCGTGACAGAAACGGTTTCACTAACAGCCCATCTTTCCAGCAAAGAAATCACCCAGGTTCTATTTTGAAAGCCTTCCGGCTTTTGCTTGAATTCTGTTTCTCGTTTGGGGAACGGAAATCGTTTGTACACCTCTCCGATGAATCCGGTGTACCGGATAGCGTGAATGGCGGCCATGAGATCTCCGATCTTCCCCGGTTCGTCGATGGAATACACCTGCCATGTGGTTTCAAAGGGATCTTGCCCTTTCTCTTCGGCCATTCGGACAAGATGCCTGCAAAAGTCATCGGCAAAAAGGAAATACTGCTGCAGAAGCAGAAGGTCGATGTCAATGTTGAAGAAACCAAAGGCCACTGTTCCGCGACTGAGAGATTCAAAAGCAAGGGGCACGAAAAAACCCTCCGCAAATAGGGGTTTGACAGATCCTCTCAGGTCTTGTATATTAAAAAACTTGTGATTATTTTTGTAATCTATGTGCTGAAACCAAAATTCTTCCTCAAGGAAGAAGCATCTTATATGAAGGAGTGAAGAAATGCACGCTGAGAATTCGCAGACGAAGTTTACCGGAGCTTCCAAATATGTGCTGGATGAGGAACTGGCGAAGATCGTGAATATCTCCATGGCCTTGGAAATGCCTCTCCTTTTGAAAGGGGAGCCTGGCACCGGAAAGACCATGCTGGCTTATGCGATCGCGGAGGCCATGAACATGCCTCTGACCATCCTGAATGTAAAATCCAGCATGAAACTGATTGATGCTCTGTACCAGTACGATACGCTGACACGGCTCAATGACAGCCGGTTCCGGGACTCCAAGAGGGATGTGAGCAATATCGAGGAATACATTCGCATGGGCAAGATCGGGCAGGCCTTTGTTGCCGAGGCGAAGGTGGTGCTTCTTATTGACGAGATCGACAAGGCGGACACCGACTTCCAGGATGACATGCTGGACGTGCTCGACCAAATGTCCTTCGACATCATCGAAATCGATAAGACCATCAGGGCCAAGAACAGGCCGGTCATCATCATTACGTCGAACGCCAAGAAGGATCTCTCCGATCCTTTCTTGGGCCGGTGCAATTTCCATCACATCGCGTTTCCCGACCAAGACATGATGAGGAGCATCGTGGGGGTTCATTTTCCGGAACTCAGCCGTGACCTTCTGGAAAATACCATCAAGGTCTTCTATCGTCTGAGAGAGATCCGGGGGATTGAGAAAAAGCCGGCCACCCGTGAACTGATCAACTGGATAAGGGCTCTGCGGGCTGATCCCGATTTCAAGGTCAAGGACCTGGTCAAGGGAGAGGTTCCGTACCTGGGAGTGCTTTTCAAGAAAAGCCCGGACTACACCGTGGCGCAAGGCGCTGTGTCACGATTCAGACTCTAAAGCAGCGATGAGCAGGGAGCAAAGAGGAGAAAAACCCATGATCCCGGATTTGACTCTTCGCTCTATGCTCTCGGCTCTATGCTGAGTGGTTGATTCCTATGTTCACTGAGTTTTTTTATACGTTGAAAAAAGTGGGGATTCCGGTCTCTCCCACGGCCTTCCTCAGGCTCCAGAAGGCGCTCACCATCGGGTTGGTCAATTCGATTGACGACTTCTACACTGCGGCGCGTGCCATCCTTGTGAAGAGCGAACGGTACTTCGATCTCTATGACCAGGTTTTTGCCCACCATTTTGAAGGAGCGGAACTCAAAGACCCGACCGAGGTGGAGCTTGCGGAAGTGGCCAAGACACTGCTTGAAGATTGGCTGAAAGATCCGGAAGGCATGGCTCAAGCTCTCGGCGCCGATGCCAAGGAACTCTCCAAGCTCACTCCCGAAGAATTGATCAAGTACTTCCTTGATCGGCTGAAGGAGCAGACTGAGGCGCACCACGGGGGAAGCAAGTGGATCGGCACTCACGGAACGTCGCCGGTCGGACATTCGGGCTACCACCCTGGAGGCATGAGGGTGGGGGGGGTGTCAAGGAACAAGTCGGCCGTCAAAGTGGCCATGGATCGAAGATACAGGGACTACTCTCAGGAAGGGCCGTTGACTCAGGCCCAGATGGGGGAGGCGCTGAAGAGGCTGAGAAACATGGTTCCTGTCGGGGCGAAGGATCAGGTGAACATCGATGAGACCATCTATCAGACCATGAAGAATGCCGGAGAGATCGAGATCGTCTTTGACCGGAGCCTGAAAAACCGGCTCAAAGTGATCCTGGCGATCGATAACGGCGGATGGTCCATGGACCCTTACATCGAAATGGTGCAGACCCTGTTTAACTATGCCAGGGCTCAGTTCAAAGACCTCAAGACCTACTTTTTTCACAACACGATCTACGACATGATTTGGGAAGATCCTCCCCGGCGTGCCAAGCCGCATGCTGTAGACGAACTCGTGAGACTGGATCCTGATACCCGCTTCATCCTTGTGGGGGATGCAAGCATGGCTCCCTATGAGTTGATGGCGACGGACGGTTCCATCCACCTGGAGGAGCGATCAGGAAAGCCAAGTCACGAGAGGCTCAAATTCATCGCCAAGACTTTCCGTTATTCGGTGTGGCTCAATCCGAAACTTGAGCTCGAATGGCCCTACACCCGCACCATCGGGATCATTCAGGAGATTCTCCCTATGTATGAGCTCACCCTGGACGGTCTTGATAAGGCGGTCAAGTACATGATGAGCAAGAATTGAGGGGATTACTTATCGTCCCGAACAGAGGCAAGGGAGCAAACACTCTTGGTGATTTCCCTGAGCTTCAGGACGAGAGATCGAATCAAGGCTCTGAGATTGTAAGGAATCATTTCAAAGTCGCCGCTGAGTTTTTCTCCATCCAAAATACCTACCCACACATCCCCGGATGCGACCACTGAGGCGCTCCGCAACCGCTTGCCTCCTTCCAGGAATCCCATCTCCCCGAAAACATCACCGTCTTTAAGCAAATCGACGGTGACCAAACCTTTGGGGGTCTTTTTCCGGACTTTAACCGTTCCTTCTAGGATGACATAGACCCAGTCTCCCACGGTCCCTTCTTCAACGATCACCGAACCATCCGGATAGAACTCTTCACTGGCTACGTAGGCATGGACAGTAGGATGTACAGGCATATTTCCGCTCTCCTCAAGTGGGTAGCATAAAGAACCATAAGGTTTTTCGGGTTCCATCGTAATCCGGCAAATCATGGAACTGCATCCCCAGCCCCAGCTTTCCTCCCTGTTGGTTGAGATTGGCGATCTTTGCGGTGAGCTTGAGAGGTTGATCGTTGGGAAGCACAGTTTCAATCCTGAAGGACTTGCCTACTTGATGTGAGGCATAAGAGGCGTTGGCGGGAGAAGCTTCCATGCGCAAGCCGGTCATGCTCAGATTCTTGATACGCCCTTTCATGGGGTTGCGAAAGTCCTTGCCGGCATGGAGAGGGAAGTAGTCGCATTCAATGTCCACATTTTTTCGATAATAATGGCGCCGGGATTCCTTTGAGACTTTCTCCTCCACTCTTTTTGTCTCTTTCTGCCCCGACGTTTTGGAGGCCAGCTTGTCGAGGAGTTTTTGCATTCGAAGAAGGCGTTTCAAAACCTGGTCGATCATGGTTTTCAAGACAGGAGCGAGTTCTTCGTACTTCTTGGCCAGATCATCCGGGTGCCACACTTCGATTTCAGAGTCCTGGAGGGCTCTGACTGAAGCGGAGCGAACCTCAACGCCTTTGGTCAAAAAAATCATTTCACCGAAAATGTCCCCCGGACCTAGGGTGGCGAGCACAACTTGCGCGTCGTCCGATTCCCTGAACACTTCTACATACCCGTTCAGAATAATGTAGATGGACACGCCATAATCGCCCTGCTTGATGATCTGTTCGCCCTTTTTGTACTTGAGGACAGTGACGTCGGAAAAGTTTGAGGGAAGCTTGGCCATACGTTTTCTGTCAGGAAAAGAGTGTCCGGTTGTGAAGCAAATCAAATTCTTTATATCACATGGGGAGTCCTCTGTCCAGTGTGCTCAGAGGCGCCCTCCTGATTCGGCCAGATCGCGGAGCGCTTCACGGTCCATGATCCTTATCCGGCGGCCGTCGGTTTCAATCAATCCTTGGGTGCTCAGTCTTCCGAGAATGCGGGAGAGAGTCTCCGGAATGGTGCCCAAAAGGCTTGCGAGCTGGGCTTTGGTGACGGTCAGTTCAAGAACCTCTACACCCCTGTCCTGATCGCTCAGGTAAAGGAGGTATGCAGCCAGCCGGCCGGGAACTTCTTTTAAAGACAGGTCATCGATCAAGGCGGCGAATCGTCGGAGCCGTTTAGAGAGAATGGCCAGCATATTGAGCGCCAGAGAGGGGTTCCTCTTGATGAGATCCACAAAAGATTTTCTTGGGAAAAAGAAAACCCGGCTTTCCTCCATAGCCTCGGCACTGGCCGGAAAATGCTGGCCCGCAAAAACGGGTACCTCACCAAAGGGTTCCCCTGGCCCGAAAAAGTGCAGGATCTGTTCTTTTCCATCAGGGGACAACTTGAATATTTTGACCCGCCCGGTGATGACCACATAGAACCCGTTCGCCTCCTCGCCTTCAGCGAAGATGTTTTCCCCTTTTCCGAAGGCCTGATCCGTTACAATCATGGCCAGGTCTTCAATCTGCTCAGGGGGCAGACCTTCAAAGAGAGGAACGCGAGCTATGTGATCAAGGATAGGCAAGGGCGGATTCCTTTATGAAAGGGGATCATAGGCGGGAAGGGTGAGGATGTCAATGAAGCAGACACGTTAGGTCGAGTGTTGCCGGTTGCCTGTGGGGAACAGGAGACTTTGATCAGTACCTGTTGATAGCCGAAAGCCCCTTCAATGCCGTGCCGGGTTGGGCCACGAGCTGGAGGAAGTTAACTGGCAAGTCCTCGAAATTCCTCTTGAGATATATATGGCGACTGGGCACGCTCGATGCCCTTACCCCGATCGCACAGAAGGTCGCCTCTTCCCAGGAGTTTCTCCGCGCCTGTCTGGTCCAAAATAATACTCGAATTGGTTGCATTGATCACTCGCATGCAGACTTTTAAAGGCAGGTTCGCCTTAATCAGACCGGTCACCACATTTCTGTCAGGCCGCTGCGTGGCCAGCACAAGATGAATCCCGGCAGCCCGTCCTTTTGCTGCAAGCCTGGTGGCTAGGCTCTCAAACTCCTTTTTCGTTTTCTTATCGGAAAGGATCAAATCGGCAAACTCATCGAACACGATCAAATGGTAAGGAATATCGTTTTTCTCCGCTTTGAAGCGATCGCTGAGATTCTCAAATCCTTCACGGAATAAGATGAGATAACGCTTATCCATTTCTTCTGCGGCGCCACGCAAGTGGGCCAAAGCTGCTTGCACGTCTGTAACGACTGGAGCAGCGAGGTGAGGCAGCTCGGAGAGGTTGCCAAAGGTTAGAATCTTGGGGTCGATGAGTGTCAGTTGTAGGTTTTCAGGCCTGTTCTTCAGCACGAGGGAGGCGACTAAGCACTTCAGGAATTCGCTCTTTCCGCTTCCCGAAGCGCCTGCGACAAGGCAATGACAGGTATTGGGATCGGCAAAGTCAGCGAGGATGGCCTGATTATCGACTCCGATGCCTACGGGAAATGAGACTAGACTCTTGTGTTTCCTGTATTCGGCATGCGACACCACGTCCTTCCAATAGACTATGTCCGGTTTCTCTTTAGGAATATCAATAACAACAGCCCCTTTGGAAGGCTCAACCAGTGGCGTTTGAGGCAGGGAGAGCGTCACCTTCAGGTCATCCGCGCGATTTGCGAGGGATATTACTTTCACCCCAGGAGCGGGCTTTAATTTGTAGCGAATGAGTTGGGGCGCCTCCTGGTGCCCAAGCACCTCCACCTCCAGTTTGAAATCGGCAAAACATTTCCTGATCGCCTCAGAGAGATCTCTCTTCGCTTCCTTTGTTTCTTTTTTCTCTGACTTGCTAGGGAATGGAGTTTCCTCATGGGGTTCAGAGGGCGGCGGCTTTTCTCCCGCTATTTCGTAAAGTACAGGTTTGACCATATCTTCGAAAAGGCCTTCTAAATCCTCCCTCGAGACTGCAACTTCGTGCAGTTCGGGTTCATAATACTCCAAGGTACCATGAAAGATGAGACTAGGCCGGGCAAGGGAAAGCAGCTTAGCGTATATGGCAAGCTGGAGAAGATCATGCTTCATGTGATCGCCGTGAGTGAGCTTATAGTCCACAACTTCCAGATCGTGCTTTGGGTGAAATCGTACAGCATCCAGCTGCCCAGAAATGAGTATTGAACCATGCCCCAAATCCAGTTGGATATCCTTTAGGGGGAACTCCTTAGCGAGGTACACATCGCTCCATGAATGAAATTCCGGCGTGCGTTCACGCAAATGAGCCACTTGCTGACAAAAGCTCTTAAACGCGTTTACGAGGTGATAGGCCGAATCGACTTTGCCGTTTTGAAGGAGCTTGTCCAGTTTCTTGACCGCAAACCGATCATGCATTTCGTTCCAGATGGAATCTCTGTCTGCAAGTTTAGCAGCCCTCTTCACCCCTTTCCACACTAGCCATTCCACGAACAATTCCACGGTCTCATGAAAGAGAGTACCGTAAACAGGCCGCGTTCCCTGCGCGGCGAAGGATTGCGTCGAGGGCTTTTCGCCTTCTAACCACTTTCTGCGCCATCCAGGGTCCGCAACAGCGCACTTCAATTCGGAAACGGTTATGCGTCTGGTCGCCATTGGAGCACCATCATTGTTGGGCTGACATGTACTTTGATCTCACGTATACACGAATGAGCCTTGTGGAGCTGCTCTTCGGAGACCGGCGGTGAGATTCTTGCCATCAGGTCCTGGAGGCTAAGAAATTTTTCTCGCTTGACGATATCTCGAACCTGGTCAATGAGTTTTTTTTTGGGCCCCTCTTTGCTGGATTGTACCGGCGCCTCCTCTTCTGCCTTCCATTTTTCCGGATTTCTTTCCAAAATGCGCGCCCAGAACGAAGTTAGCTGTTTTCGGATAAAGTCGAGTACGCTCTCCCGGTCAAAGGGAATGTTCTCTTCTGCTGCGTCCGAATAGAGATCATAGCTTGCATAGAGCTCAGCCATTTCCTGCTTGTTGAGATGCAAGATGTGAAGGTATTTGGCCTTTCCCCCCTGCAGCTGAGGCGCGGATTTCCACGTGGGCGACGGTATTTCTTTCAACTCCGGGGTTCTAAAGAGGAGGGTTTTGGCCGCTTGAGATCCGTCGAATAACCTCTTGGCCTCGCGATGAATGGCACTCCAACGGCTCCAGTTTGATCCCGGCTCAAAACCAAAAAAGATGTTCGCTCCGGCGGCTTTCCACCGAAGAACAAAGTAACCCTTTTGGCTTTTGTATTCCTCCACTCCTACGCCCTGCAAACCCCGAGCGACCTCTCGAACAAGCCAGAACAGAATATCCGGATCAAAAACCATCCGCTTGGGCTCAGCTCTGACTTTCTGCAAATAGCGTTGGAAAAGATAGTCCATTTCTTTTTCTTTCGGCTCCTCGACGAGAGGTCCTTCACTCAAGGACTTCCACCGCTTCCCGCATTCATAGAGGAATTGCCTGACACCCCAGGCCGATTTCTCAAGAAACAGATCGTTGAGCCACTTTCTTTCCGCCATCTTTGCTGTTTTCTTTCTTGGCAAATCCCATCCTTCAAGCCGATGCTTTAAAAGTTCTTCAGCCTGTTGCTCGGTCAACGATTCCAGTTCAATCCGGGGCTGCCTCAGGCGATGGATGTGGGCCTCTTGCCAATGGGGCTGAATGGTCTTTAACCAAGGAACCTGGTTCGCAGTGATCACGGTCATTTGGTTCAGACAATCGTCGACCATAGTCTGAATGACCAGGCCGAAGGTCTGCGCATTCAATCGGTCCACAGCATAAGTTTCCGTTTGATCGAAGCAAAAGAGGAAGGGACGGTAAAAGCCCGCAAGGCAGCAAAAATCCATGATTCTTTCCTTGCAAAGCTCATTCACGTCATTGAGGGCTAGTTCCGCGCTGGGCCGGTCCGCCTTTCCTATATGGATGAGGTTTGCTTGATCCTCGTCGACGCTTCCCCCCCTTAACCAGTCCAAGCAAGCTTGCCGGGTGTCGTAATTCTCGGGAGAGTAAGCATATTTTCCCAGGACTCCGAGCCACGAGCCCGCAGACGAATTCAGTCTGATTCCTGTGCTCCTTAACTGTCTGTTGAGTCGAGAAGCCAAAGAGGACACTTTCTCGCTGACCCAAGTGCTCCACTTTTTGCTCTTTCGCAGTTCCAGAACAGAGACTTTCTTGAAATACTCCAGATAAACGGCCTTATTTCTTGTCGTTATACTACCTTCCTCCAGGCCGCGAATCACCACGTTCTTCAGGATGCCGTGAGCAAGCCCTTCGAGTTGCGTGTAATCCCCCTCGCTGCAAAATTGCGTTTCCGCACTTTCAGGGAATTCCATTTCCTGCACCATTTTCAGCAGAATGGATTTCCAGCACGAACTCGGGTTGGTAAAGGGCCTCAGATAAACAAGGGTTGCACTGCCGCGAAGGCTCTTGAACAGGCGGCCGATAAGATGGGACTTTCCATAGCCCGGCTCAGGGGAGATCACGAACAGTGCAGAGCCGACTTTCGAGTTCCGTGGAATTTCCCCTGTCTCCAGAACCCGAAACTGATTGACCAGCTCAGCCAGGGGCAGAGCATTTAAACCCTTGACTGGTTTCTCGATCCGACGAGGTTCTGAGACTATGACATTGTCAAATGGGTTGATTTCCATGGCTCAAGCCTCGTCTCTCAATTTCACAAGCAAATGGGGTCTGCCGAAAAGCTCGATTGCACCGGATCGGGTCTCTTCCGACGAGAGAGACCAGTCTCCCAGACTCAGGACGGCACTCCCCCGTCTATTTTCGTCAATCAGGAAGGCTTTCAGTCGATCCATCGGCACCCCGAGGTCCTTTTGGAGCTCATAGATCTCCACATTGCTGTACCCCAGACGCTCTTTGACACGCCTATAGGCATCCAAGACCTTCGGCCTCCCAGGAACCTGCGAAGGTCCCGGCGTTTCCGTTCTATCAATACGAGGCGCCTGTTCAGGTAAGAGCAGGGTTTTCACATTCTCTGCGTGGACGGAATAAGTGTTTCGCCCTCTTCTGAATCGCAAGAGCTTTCCTTCTTTTACAAGCCAGTCAGCAGCCTCGTCGACCTTTTTGCGGATCTCGCCCTCGCAACCTTTTTCCAGGTCCTTTCGAGACAGAAGCTCCAGAATTCCAGGTCGAGATGACTTGGACTCTTTTGCGTTCGACTCGACTTGGTCACAAGCGATTTCCAGCGGCTTGTAGAATTCCATGAGAACGTAACGGGCCCTCCTCGGCGTCCCGAGGTTGGCGACCTCCCGCTCCTCCTCCAGTGCCTTCAGAGCCCTAGCGCCCGAGCTCTTTGCATCCTTGATCCCAAGTCCGCGCTTGGTCAGGCCGGAAGCCCCGACTTCCTTCAGCTTCCCAAGAATTACTTCCTTTCTGGTTTCTAGACTCTCCGGTGCCATACTTTCATCTCTCAACAGTTGATCTTCTTTCTACTTCCTCGTTTTCAATATTCCGCCACGCCTTCTTCCTGTTGTATCGTGTTGTAAGAACCTCGAAGCCTTCCCCTAATTTTTCTGCGCAGAAGTCGACAACTATGTAAAAAAGGAGCCCCATGTTACACAAAACCGAAGAGCTATGTCAGGAGTTCTGAACTTTTACTCTCATGAACCCCAAAAAACCTAATTCATGCGGGTAGAATAGGAAGCGGGCGCACCCTGTACCGAGACTCTTCGATAATGATCAAGACCCCAGTTTCAAGCCTCGGGGTCTCTATAGATAGAAGATCAAAAAAGCCTTTTCGTAACATTCGACGGGGTTTGATTGTTAAGACGGAAGATAATAACACTTGGACGGCGCCCTCCCCGAGTCGCGAGGAGATCACCGAAATCCAGATCAAAGGTTATGACGATTCGGCGCTCTTCGATGGCTTTGAGGAGAATCGCTTGATCAGGGAGCCGATGCAGATTTTGCTCTCTAAGATGGACAGAATCGTAGCCCGCCTCCCGTAGCGCTTTCAATGTGCTGACGGATACTCCTACATCCCCTAGGAATTTCATATCCTCTTCTCAGGAAAAGAGTGAACTTCTTCTCTCGCAAGGGAGGCAGCGTACTGGAGGGCTTGCCGAATATCCTCCGGTTCCAAATCGGGATATTCCTTAAGAATCGCCTCTGTGGTCATCCCATTTGCCACAAGATTCACGACCATCGAAACCGTCATTCTAAGGCCCCGGATGCAGGCACGGCCCCCCATGATCTGTGGATCAAACGTGATGCGGTCAAACATGTCGCTCACCCCCTTTTCTATTTGCCCTTTTGCGGCGGCCGAATAATCCTTTTTTTATAACATCTTTTGGTAAAGGTTTCAACCGCTCAAAACCTGAATCCGTCCCCACTCGTAGTTCCTAAGACAGCTTGAAGCCCAGTAAGTTCTTTCGCGGGCTCTTTGAGTGAGTTCAGACCACCGAGAAGAAAGTCCTTCAGCCCATTTCTCAATCTCGGACCCATAGGTTTCAATGGATTCATCAAAATTCTTGAGCTCAGAGAGCATAGAGCAAGGAGCAAAAGCCATAAAAGCACAACCTAGCATCCTCCTTCGCCAACCTCCTTCGCCAAGGCTATGGCGGTCATGAGGCTCTGGAGGACAGGTCCTTCTACGCCCTTTCGACGGGCTTAAAGCTTCCACCTTCGCCGAGGCTAGGGTGGACAAGCTGGAGGACAGGGGGAGCGTGGAGCAGCGGATTAAGTGGCCTCTTTGGATCTTTCTTGTCGCACTCTCTCGTGCAGCCAAACTTTGATCAAGGCTCCCCGATCCACACCAATCGATCGCCTGATTTCATCGATTTCCTTAACAAGCGACTGACTCATGTCCAGGGTGATTCGCACTTTCTTTCCCGGTTTCACGATCACAGCTTTTGACACGTCGATAAGATTATGGAGGTCCTCGCCCTGATCGAACCGTCGATCGAACTCCTCACTGCTTTTCGCGAGTTTTCTCTTGCTCATAGAGTTTCATCTCCTGCTTCTTTGACCTTCTGACTGAAATGATTCGAATGGCTTCTCCCCTCAGTGTGTAAACCACCGACCACAACTGTTTCCCGATCTTCCCTATGAGGATATAGCGGTTCTCGATTGGATACGGAGCCCGAATCTCGATCCTGTCCGGGTCTTCCCAAAACCTCTTGGCCGATTCGAAATCGATTTTGTGTTTCAATCGATTCGTGCGGCTCTTTTGGGGATCCCATTCGAATTATATGTTGTTATTGGACATATTTTTTACAGAATTGCAACAGTAAGCTCACACTGATTCAAATCCTAACCTGGTCTTTTCTCCAACCCCCGGAAAAGACAAAGCCCCATATCCCTTGCCCTGGGAAATGGGGCTTCACTTTTTCTGTTTAAGGGGCCTTCGTGTCTCACGCCTCCTGAATCTCGAAGGGAGTTTCGGGCCAATAAAAGTGGATTCATGATACTCAAGCGTGTAGGTAAAAACAAGGGATTTAAATTGTGCGCGGCCGGTTGCCTGTAGGGACGGGGTTTAATCTATCTTTAGGCTTTATCCCAGACCGATGATATTGTATAAGCGACAGGGAAAGGTTGAAAAAATGACGGTAGAAGTCACTTGCCCCAAATGCGGGTATTCAAAGCAGCTTGCCGAAGACAGGATCCCTCCAGGCGTCCGGTGGGCAACCTGTCCTCGCTGCAAAGAACGCTTTGATTTTACCCTGGGCTGGGCGGGGGCAAAGCGACAAGGCCGGATTCCCCCACCATGGGAAAGACGGGCCGAGATAGGCCTGAGAGATAGCCTCTTGCAGACGATCAAACCAGCGGCTTTCTCTCCGAGAGCTTTTTTCCGGCACACTGCGGTGGAGGGGGGTGTGAGGGACCCTCTCGCGTTTGGAATCCTGTTCGGGTCCATTGGGTTGATACTGGAGCTTTTCTGGGAGTTCCTCATGGGCGAGGGGAGCCTTTCCTCAATCCAGGTAGACTTCATGGCTGACTACGGGACCAGTCTTGTTTTTTTGGCTGCCACGATCCTTTGCCCTGTTGCGGCCACTGTCATGATCTGCATGACGAGCCTTGTTGCTCACCTCCTGTTGAGCGTGGTCGGCGGCGGGAAGAACGGGTTCGAGGCGACTTTCAGGGCAATCTGCTACTCCCAGGCCGCTCAGCTCTGGGCTCTGATCCCCTATGTGGGCGGGCTCATCGCAAGCCTTTGGGTGATAGGGGTGCAAGTCATAGGAATTCGTGAAATCCACGGAGTTTCTTATACCAGGGTGCTCGTCGCTGTTTTTGTCCCTGTGGTCCTTGTCATCGCGATGCTCATGGCCGCAGGGGTATCCTTGTTCCTGTTCGATTAGCAGGGGATAGAGACGCTTTTGTCCAAAAGAATCGATTACGAAAGGGTGCTCAATGCGGCGCAGCTCCAGGCCGTCATGTGCCTCGAAGGTCCGCTTCTGGTCATTGCAGGGGCGGGAAGCGGTAAAACGAGGACCCTGGTCTACCGTGTGGCCCGACTGGTCGAGAGCGGTGTTTCACCGGAAAACATTCTCCTCCTCACCTTCACCCGGAAAGCCTCCGGTGAAATGCTGGAGCGGGCAGCGGGCCTTGCGGACGAAAGATGCAGGCTCGTGTCAGGGGGTACGTTTCACTCTCTGGCCCATCGGGTTCTTCGGAGCCACGCCGCCCTTCTTGGCTTTCAAAACACCTTCACGGTTCTTGATCGGTCGGACATGGAGGAAGTGATCCAGTCTCTGCTCCATGAGATGCAAGTCGACAAAGGCGCAGTCCGATTTCCGAAGCGAGCCACGCTAGCCAACATCCTGAGCAAAGCGGCCAACCTCGAATGCAGCCTTGAATCCCTCATGGAGGAGGAATATTCCCAATTCCTGGAGCATGTCTCTCAGCTCAAGAAGCTCAAAGAGGCCTACCGAGAGTACAAGAAACAAAATCAGCTCATGGATTACGATGACCTGATCGTCCTGTTTCGTCAGATCCTCTCGGAACGCGAGCAGATCCGAACGCTTTTGAGCGAACAGTACCGGTACGTCATGGTGGACGAATACCAGGACACCAACGCAATTCAGGCCGACATTGTCAAATGGCTGGCCTTTGGGCACAGGAACGTCATGGTCGTTGGCGATGATGCCCAGTCCATCTACTCCTTCCGCGGCGCAAACTACAAGAACATGTTTGAGTTCCCCAAGCTTTTTCCCGAGACCAAGATCATCCGCTTGGAGCAGAATTACCGCTCCACACAGCCGATCTTGAATCTGAGCAACGCTTTGATGGAGCAGGCGGAGGAGAAATACACCAAGTGTCTTTTCACCGAACGCCGCGGGGGAGCCAGACCGACGGTCGTGGATGCGAGAACGGAACCGGAGCAGGCGATGTTCGTTTGCCGGGCGATCAAGGAGCAGCTTCATCAGGGCCTTACCGTAAAGGACATCGCCGTCCTCTTCAGAGCCGCCTATCATTCCTTTGAACTGGAGGTGGAGTTGGCGCGGCAGGGAATCCCTTTTGTCAAGTACGGGGGATTCAAATTCATGGAGTCCGCGCACATCAAGGATCTTCTCGCACATCTCAGAGTCATCACGAATCGGGATGACAGCGTGAGCTGGGGCAGGATTCTCCGGCTCATAAAGAATATCGGACAGGGGAGGAGTCAGACGATCGTGAACTGGATGCGAGAAAACAGAGCTGCTCCTCCCCAGGTGCCTGAATGGCCCGGCACAGGCAAGGCGGACGGCGGTTTGAAGGCCCTTGGGGATCTGTTGATGCAACTGACGGCCAAGGACCTCAAGCCCGAAAGGGCGATTGAACTGGCCATCGGGTATTACGAACCCATCCTCAGGGAGAAGTTCGACGACTTCCCCAGACGACAAAAGGACCTAGAACAGCTTCGACCCATGGCCAGCCGTTACCAGAAGCTTCGGTCTTTCTTGGATGATCTGGCTCTTGAACCTCCCAGCAGCCTTGCAGACATGAACCCTGATCGGCGAGGAGAGTGCCTCACGCTCTCCACCGTTCACTCTGCGAAAGGACTCGAATGGTCAGTGGTATTCATTCTCTGGGCCAGCGAAGGGTATTTCCCGTCTGCCAGGGCGAGTCAAAGTGAGGACGGCCTGGAGGAGGAAAGACGATTGATGTATGTGGCGGCGACCCGGGCGAAGGATCATCTGATTCTCTGTTATCCCGGCCAGGAGGCAGGATATGGCTGGTCCTCTGGCACCAACGCCTCCTCACGAGGTTTGTCTTCCTTCATTCAGTCGCTACCTCAGGGGCTTTTCGAGTTTCGAACCATGGGCGCGGCGGAGAGGGTCCGGTGGCCCTCTGCCGCCGCGCCTCTCGTGAATGGGGTTCAGGCGCAACGTCCAGAGGCCCCTGCAGCGCTAAGAGCCGGAGACCGGGTGAAGCATCCTGCGTTCGGTCACGGAGTCATCTCCAAGCTGGTGGACAAGGAGAAGGTGGAGGTGCTTTTCAGGGATTTCGGACGGAAGTTGCTCCATCTAGGCTATACGAGTCTGGAGAAAATATGAGTGACAAGAAACGAGTAACGAGTGACAAGTAGCGAATAAACAGATGAGGTCCTCCTAAGAAACTCGTCACTCGTCACTCGTCACTTCACATGTCGAAATCGCGAAGGAACTTATGCAATCGGTCCAACGCAAGAAAATGTCATACGAACAGGCGGTGGAATATCTCTACAGCCTTCAAAAGTACGGGATCAAGTTCGGGCTCTCCAAGACTTCCAATCTCCTCAAGGCCTTTGGCAATCCACACCGCGGACAGCGCTACGTGCACATCGCG
>Ga0316613_10001045_pt1 | contig 19629 bp, 22 predicted proteins | sample OWC_soil_day10_C_2_FD_207647 | JGI IMG/M metagenome (GOLD analysis project Ga0316613, IMG submission 207647) | Wetland soil microbial communities from Old Woman Creek delta, Ohio, United States - OWC_soil_day10_CT_b | ecosystem: Environmental > Terrestrial > Soil > Wetlands | place: USA: Ohio...
ACGAGCCGTCGATCGCGTCGAGCAGGTACTTGCGGTTCAGCGTGTTGTTGTCGTTTGCGCAGGTGCGCATGCCCCAGTAGAACTTGGTCGACACGATGTACTTGATGCGCGGCCAGCCGAGTTCCTTCAGCACCTTGCCCATGATGACCTCGCTGTCGCCCTTGGCGTAGATCTCGGCGTTGTCGAAGAAGTTGACGCCCGCATCGAATGCTGCGGCCATCAGTTCGCGCGCGGCGCGGGTATCGACCTGGTTGCCGTAGGTGACCCAGGAGCCGAACGACAGTTCGGAAACTTTCAGGCCGGAGCGGCCGAGGCGACGAGTGTTCATATCGGGAGAGGGAGCGCACCTGTCGAGAATGCAGAAGCGCGCAGTCTACTGAGCGCGTCCGTCAGCGGGACGCGCCTCAACGCTCGCGCGTCAAGGGCACGAAGCGCACGCCGATCGTACGGCGCGTGACGGCACGGCCGTCGGCGTCCTTGCGGATCAGCAGAAGTTCCTGGCTGAAGGAGTGCGTACCGACCGGGATCACCAGTCGCCCGCCGGGCTTGAGTTGCTCGACCAGTGCTGGCGGCACATGGTCGGGCGCGGCGGTGACGATGATGCCGTCGAAGGGCGCGGCCTCGGGCCAGCCGCGGTACCCGTCGCCAACGCGGGTCTCGACATTGCGCACGCCGGCGGCGTCGAGCGCCGCGCGCGCCTGCTGCGCCAGCGGCGCGACGATCTCGATCGAATAGACCTTCCGCACGCACGCGGCGAGCACCGCGGCCTGATAGCCGGACCCGGTGCCGACCTCGAGCATGACGTCGGTCGGACGGGGATCCAGCAGTTCCGTCATCAACGCAACGATGAACGGTTGCGAGATCGTCTGGTCGTGGCCGATCGGCAGCGGGCGGTTCTCGTAGGCGTGCGAGACGAACTGCGGCGGCACGAAGCGTTCGCGCGGCACGGTCTCGAGCGCGCGGCGCACGGCGGGGCTAAGCGCAGTGCGGCCGGTGCTGCGGGCCGTAGCCCGCATGTCGTCATCGATTTCAGCGAGCAGGCGCCGGCGCGCCGTGTCGAGATCGTCTCGTCCTGAAACCGACGGAGGCAGCGTCAGCGCGGCAAGGGCTGCGGCGAGGCCGGCGAAGAAGCTGCGCCGAGGACGCATCGCTCGCTACTGCCGCGGCGCGGCGTGCACCGGGTCGACCCAGTAGACCGCCTCCGGCTGCTCGACCGCCTCGATGTCGAGGTTGACGACGACAGCTTCGTTGTCGCTGCGCACCAGCACGCATTCCAGCGCCTCGTCGGTGGAGGCATTGATTTCCTGGTGCGGCACGTACGGCGGCACGAAGATGAAGTCGCCCGCCTCGGCCTCCGCGACGAACTCGAGCTTGTCGCCCCAGCGCATGCGCGCCTTGCCGCGCACGACGTAGATGACGCTCTCGAGTGCGCCGTGATGGTGCGCGCCGGTCTTTGCGTTCGGGTGGATCGTCACCGCGCCAGCCCACAGTTTCTGCGCGCCGACGCGCGCCGCGTTGATCGCCGCGGCGCGATTCATGCCCGGCGTCTGCGCGGTGTTCGGATCGAGCTGGTCTCCCTTGATGACACGCACGCCCTGCGTACGCCAGTCCGGATGGGGATCGTGCATGCTGCCTCCTGAGCGAAAAGACCATCATGCGAGTCGCGCTCACTGCTGGCAAGGCGCCGGCGTCCCCTTGAGGCGCCAATCTGATTCCCATCAAGGGCATAAGCACATGCGCAGTCGAGCGTTAGCTATAAGGCAGGTCTCGGCAACGCATTCTCGCTGGCGGTGTTGCCGGACTTCGCCGTCGGCAGCTCTTTCGGGGCGCTGCACATCGAGCGCTGGCTCGCCGCCGCGTCTGCCGGATCGCTGATCGGCGTGCGCCTGCGGGCACGCCTGGGGTTACGCGGATGACACGGACGAAGCGGGCTCTAGCGTTCGTGGCGATCTTCTGGGCGGCGGCGCTGGGACTGCTTGCGCTCGACGGGGCAACCTCGACGCCACACAACCACTTCGGCGAACCCCCTCCGTGGCGACTCGGCCAGGAGCGCGTCGAAGGCGCCGGTCATTGTGCAGCGCCGGTGAAGTGAAGCGCGCGCATCGCTAGGCCGCTGCGCGCCACGGAGCCTCCGCGCCACCGGTCACGTCGATCTCGACGCAGAGCACAGACGAATCGAGCGGATCAAGACGCAGCCGCGCGCCCGCGCGCCGCATGCAATCCAGCATCGGTTGATTGCTGTGCAGCACGTCGCCAAACAGGCGCTGCACGCCGTGATCGCGCGCGCTGCGTTCGAGGTGACGCAGCAGGCGCGTGCCGAGCCCGCTGCGCTGCCAGTCGTCGGCCACCGCCAGAGCGAAGTCGGCGGCTTCCGGTTCGTCAGAGCGCCGCACCCAGCGTGCCTCGGCCACCTGGCGCTCCACGTCGTCGACGAATACCGCGGCCAAAATGGCGAGGTGCGTCTGGTAGTCGACTTCGGTCATGTAGCGCAACGTCGCCGGCGGAAGTTCGACCAGCGGGCCATGAAAGCGGCGCCGGCGGCTCAGCGGCGACAGTTGACGCACGAAGGCCTGCTGCAGGTCCGCGTCCTGCGGCAGCACCGGGCGCACCAGTACGGAGCGACCATCGTTCAGGCGCATCGTTTCGATCAGCGCCGTCGGGATGCGGTGGACGGCATACGGCGCGTTCGCGGCGAGATCAGCGTGGGGCTGCATGGGCACTCCTTTCGCGGCTTCGGTGCAGCGAGAGACCATGCTGGGCCGTGCGCGTATCGCGCGGATGTCGATCCGGCAACGGATTGTTTCGGCGCCGCGCACATGCCGCAGTGCAACTGGCGCGGCGGGTCCGGCAAGGGTGCGAGCGGATCGACGCGTCGCCGAGTCGACCCGCGCGGCGCTACTCGGTGGGCAGGAACCCTTCGGTCGACAGGTAACGCTCGCCAGTGTCGTAGTTGAACCCGAGCACGCGGCTGCCGGCCTTGAGTTCCGGCAGCTTTTTCGCGATGGCGGCCAACGTCGCCCCTGACGAAATGCCGATTAGCAGGCCTTCCTCGCGTGCGGCGCGGCGCGCCATTTCACGCGCCTCCTCGGCCTCGACGGTGATCACGCCATCGAGCACCTCGGTCTTCAGGTTGTGCGGGATGAAGCCGGCGCCGATGCCCTGGATCGGATGCGGCGACGGCTGGCCGCCCGAGATCACCGGCGAGGCGCTGGGCTCGACCGCGAACACCTTCAGCCCCGGCCACTTCGGCTTCAGCACCAGTCCGACCGCGGAGATGTGCCCGCCGGTGCCCACGCCGGTGATGACCGCGTCGAGCCCCTCGGGAAAGTCGCGCAGGATCTCCTGCGCGGTGGTCTGCACGTGCACATCGATGTTGGCCGGGTTGTCGAACTGCTGCGGCATCCAGGCGCCCGGCGTGTCAGTGACCAGCTGCTGTGCGCGCTCGATCGTGCCCTTCATGCCTTTCTCGCGCGGCGTGAGAATGAACTTCGCGCCGTAGGCCAGCATCAGGCGTCGACGCTCGACCGACATGCTGTCCGGCATCACGAGGATCAGCGGATACCCTTTGACCGCCGCCACCATTGCCAGACCGATGCCGGTATTGCCCGAGGTCGGCTCGACGATCGTTCCCCCCGGCTTGAGGCGCCCGTCGCGCTCGGCGGCTTCGACCATCGACAGGGCGATGCGGTCCTTGATCGAGCCGCCGGGATTGGCGCGCTCCGATTTCGACCAGACTTCGTAGCCGGCGGGAAACAGCCGGTTGATGCGGATGTGCGGAGTGTTGCCGATGGTTTCGAGGACGTTGGCCGCACGCATGAGGACCTCCTAAAGTGAATACGCCGAACGCTACGCGTGCGATCGGCGTGCCGATATCACCCGAGTTGATATCGATATGGTGCGACGCAGGTGCCCGAGGCGCGTCGCGGGCCGGGTAAGCTCGCGTCATGACACTCGCCATTGCCTACGAGGACGTTATGGCCGCTGCCGAGCGGCTCGCAGGCGTTGCGCACCGCACGCCGGTGATGACCTCGCGCACGGCCAATGAGCTGACCGGGGCGGAGCTGTTCTTCAAGTGCGAGAACTTCCAGCGCATGGGAGCGTTCAAGTTCCGCGGGGCCTACAACGCGCTGGCGCAGTTCACGCCCGAGCAGCGCAAGGCCGGTGTGGTCGCGTTTTCTTCCGGCAACCACGCTCAGGCGATCGCACTCTCGGCGCGCCTGCTCGGCATGCCGGCCACGATTGTCATGCCGCAGGACGCCCCGGCCATCAAGATCGAGGCCACGCGCGGCTACGGCGCCGACGTCGTGCTCTATGACCGCTACACGGAGGACCGCGAGGCGATCAGCGATCGACTGGCCAGTGATCGCGGCATGACGCTGGTTCCGCCATACGACCACCCGCATGTGATGGCCGGGCAGGGCACCGCCGCGCTGGAACTGATGCAGGACGTCGGCCGCCTTGACCTGCTTCTGGTCTGCGTCGGCGGCGGCGGGCTGATCTCCGGCTGCGCCGTGGCTGCGAACCACCTGCAGCCGGAGTGCCGCGTCATCGGCGTCGAGCCCGAGGCCGGCAACGACGTGCAGCAGTCGCTCCGGGCAGGCGCGATCGTGCACATCGACGTGCCGCGCACGATTGCCGACGGAGCGCAGACCCAGCATCCCGGCCGCTATACGTTTCCGGTGATTCAGCAGCTGGTGGCGGACGTGGTCACGGTCAGCGACGAGGCGCTCAAACGCGCAATGCGCTTCTTTGCCGGACGCATGAAGATCGTCGTCGAGCCGACCGGTTGCCTAGGGGCTGCCGCAGCCTTCGAGCGGGCCATCGATGTGCGGGGCCGCCGCGTCGGCGCGATCCTGAGCGGCGGCAACATCGACCTGGCGCGCTACGCGGAGTTGCTTGCCGGGTAGCGACTGCCGCGATTCAGTCCATCGATCGGATAACGCCGCACGCGATGCGCGCGCCGGAGTTGCCGGCAGGCTGTGAGCGGTAGTCGTCCGGGCTTTCGTGGATGACGATCGCGCGGTTGACGACGGAATACGGTCCGGTTGCAACTGTCAGCCGATCAGAAGTAGCCGCGTAAACCGCCACGCCTTCGCCATTGGCGGACAGGTTCGGCAGGTCGCCCGCATGTCGCTCCGGCGCGTCGTAGCGCCCATGTGGCTTGCCACCCGGGTTGAAGTGTCCTCCGGCTCCCGTGAAGTTCCCGGTGCAGTCGGCCTTCTCATGAATGTGGATCGCGAACTGCCGGCCCGGCGGCAGCCCGTTGATGTCGGCACGGATATAGATCTTCCCGACGCTGCTGTCCGCGGCGGCGCCGGCCACCGGAGCACTCCATCGACTCGTCTCGAGGAACGATCCCCCTTCAGGCTGATGGAAGGTGACACGACCCCAGACTCGACTGCCCTCGCCGCCCTTCACCTGGGCTTCCGCATAGGGCCCCTTGCTCAGCGTGTCGCAGCCACTGGCGAGCACGGTGATGGCCATGAGGGTGATCCAGCGAATGACCATGAGTGTCCCTTTCCGAGCGCTGCGCGCTTTGCAGGGCGCGATGGTAGCGGCTGGAGGCGCGAAATGCAGCGTGAGGCGCCTGCTTACTGCGGCACTGCGCCGCTGACGGATTCCTAGCATGGACGTTCATGCCCCCCCGACCCGCCATGCCGTTGCGCCGTTTGCTGCTGCTCGCGATTTTCCTGTGGCCATTGTCCGCGACCGCTGTCGAATGGATCGGCACGATCGTCGGCATTGCCGACGGCGACACGCTGACGCTGCTCGACGGGGGCAAGGCGACACACCGCATCCGCATCGATGGCATCGACGCGCCCGAGCGCACGCAGCCGTACGGCCAGCGCGCTCGTCAGTCGCTCGCGGATCTCGCGCACGGCCGCAGTGCACGCGCCGAATGCCTGAAGTCGGACCGTTATGGTCGCGCGGTGTGCCGCGTGCTCGTGGACGGCGTCGATGTCGGCCTCGAGCAGGTACGACGCGGACTGGCCTGGCACTACACCAGGTACGCGCACGAGCAGTCGCCGCAGGCCCGGGTCGACGATGCCCAGGCCGAGCAGCAGGCACGCGCGACGCGATCCGGGCTGTGGACCTTCACCGCACCGACACCGCCGTGGGATTACCGGCGCGGCCAGGCGGCGCGCGTTGAGACGAGATAGAGGGCTTCAGCCGGCGCGGCCGACGATCTGCGCGGTGGCGATCAATTCCTCCAGCAGCGCCATCGATGCACGGCCCGAGACGGTGAAGGGATCGAGCACCGGCTTGTCGGAATACTTGAGTAGCAGCGACGGGTTCACCTTTGTCAGGTTGACCTGGCCCATCGTCCAGCCGGAAAAGTGCCGCTCGGGCACTTCCGCGTAGTGCAGCAGCATGACTTCCTGGTGGCGCGTGTCGCGCACGATCTTCGTGTAGAGCGCATTCACGGCTTCGCGGCCCCCTTCGAGTGCCTGCATGTAGACGTCGCCGCCGTGGCACAGGACGCCGGTGATTCCCAGCGCCGGGTTGTGCGAGCGCGACTGCTGCAGGATCGACTCAATGATCTGCTGCGTGACGGGGGCGGCGGCGCGGCTGGCGTAAAGCAGGCGGACGAGCATGGCGGGGTCCTCCGGTCAGGCGTTCTTGAGGTTCAGCAGCGCGAGGAATTCGCGTCGCAGGTTCGGATCCTTCAGGAACGACCCGCGCATCACGCTGTTGATCATCTTCGAGTCGGTGTCCTTGACGCCGCGCCACTGCATGCAGAAGTGGTCGGCCTCCATGACGATCGCCAGCCCATCCGGCTGCATCGTGTCCTGCAGCAGGTCCGCGAGGTGGGTCACGGCCTCTTCCTGGATCTGTGGCCGGCTCATGACCCAGTCGGCGAGCCGAACGTATTTGGAGAGTCCGATCAGGTTCGAGTGCTCGTTCGGCAGCACGCCGATCCACACCTTGCCGAGGATCGGGCACAGATGGTGCGAACACGCGCTGCGCACCGTGATCGGCCCGACGATCATCAACTCGTTGAGACGCTCGACGTTGGGGAACTCCGTGACCGGCGGCATCTCGGTGTAGCGGCCGCGGAACACCTCGGTGAGGTACATCTTGGCGACACGGCGCGCGGTCTCGCGCGTGTTGTGGTCGCTCTCGACATCGATGACGAGGCTTTCCAGCACGCCGAGCAGCTTGCCTTCGACTTCCTCCTGCAGCAGCGGCAGTTCATCGGCCTGGATGTACGGCGCGATGCAGTCGTTGGCATGGAAACGGTGCTTGGCCTGCTCCAGGCGTTCGCGGATCTTCTGCGAAACCGGTACGCCGAGATCGGTGGCGTCTGCGGAGCCGGACGGGGGAGTGCGCGCATTCATGGTTCGTCTTTCAGCGCGAGTCGGCCAAAGACTATATATGAAGCGCGCCACCCGGCGATGGGTGACTGTGCGCGGGGCTCAGCCCGCTGACTGCGCGCGCATCTTGGCAGCGATGTAATCGCCGTGCGTGATGTGCAGCAGCTCGCCGATCTTGCGCATCAAATGATTCTCGTGCGCCGAGAGCTCGGCGTCGGCGTAGGCCACCCGCCACATCAGCTCGATGATGCGCAGTTTCTGCTCCTGCGTGAAATGCCGATTCACCAGCGAAGTGAACTGGAAGTAGTCGTTGGCCTGCTTCATCTCGGCCTCGGCGAGCTCGATCAGTGCGGCAGCCTCGTCAGCCCCCAGCTCGAACTTCTCGCGCACGGCTCGCAGCACGACACTGCGCTCATCCTCGGTCGACTGGCTGTCAATGCGCGCCACCTCAACGAGCAGTGCCGCCGTCGCCAGCTGGATCGAATGGCGCTCGTCGGACGGTGTCGACGTCGCCGCAATGTGACTTTCGAAGAAATCGCGAATGGACTTGAGCATGGGCGGAGTGTTGCAGTGCGCGTGCCCGTTCGCAAGTTGCGGCATCGCAGCGCGAGGAAGGGTTCGAGGTCTCGGAGCACCGGGCCGAGCGGGTATGGGAGTTCAGAGCATCTTCAGCACTCAGCAGCTGCAATGGGTGACGCCAACCCGATTCGTGAGCGGGCTTGCAAGACGACGCGTCGGATCTTCTTACAGCAACGTCTCGAGAGTCACGTAAGTTGTTGTTTCCTTGTAAAGGCATGGAAATTGCGCAGAGGTCCGACACTTCCGGGTAGAAGAACGAGGTGAGGGAGATGAAGCTACAGCTTGGTTCGGGATTGCTGGCGCTGGCATTGGTGGCCGGGCCGATTGCCGCTGACGCCGCCGAAATTCGGGTGTCGATGACGGTCGACAACTCCTACGCCCTCTTCCATGGGACTGAGTTCGCTGCCACGGACTTCGTCGGGACGGACGGAAGCTGGCCGACGACTGAGACATACACCTTCGATCTGCCCTCTGACAGATTCCTGTACGTGGTAACCGCGTCCGACCTCAGCGTGGCGCAAGGATTTCTCGGGCAGTTCGAGAACCTCGACACCGGGTACAAGTTCTATAGCAACGACCCACAGTGGGAGGTGATGGCCACCGGACTCGGCAGCGCGGCACCCTACTCCGGAAGCCCGGCCGACCTCGCTCTTCTGACGAGTGAGATTCTCGACGCCAATGCAGGTGGCAACCCTTCAGGCGGATGGACCGGGCTCACGGCCGGTCCAACCAACGGCGCCGCTCCCTGGGGTCTCAGGCCGAGCATCGATCCGGCTGCCCGCTGGGTCTGGTACAGCAGCAACGGTGACACCGATCCGACAACACCGGGTTTCAATCACGACGAGTGGCTCGTGTTTCGAATTGCGGTTGCCGCAACACCCGTTCCCGAACCCGGCACGCTTGCGCTCCTGGCTGTCGGACTGACCGGCCTCGTCGTGTTGCGCCGGCGCTCCGCGTAGCTGCCAGGCGGCTCAAGACAGACCCCGCTGCGGCGGGGTTTTGTTTTTGTTCACACGAATGCCGGCGTTGAGCCGATCTCGGGCTATTCGGTTTCAGCAAGTTTCCGGGTGTGGCTGGAACACGGTTGCACGGGGCCGATCGCGGAGATCGGGTCGAGGGTGCAACCCGCGCGCTGCCCAGGCCCAGCGTCGCGATTAACAACTTGCAGCGGCCTTCGCGTACAGCTCCATGGCCGCACGCGGGCCGCGGCGCGCACTGCCGCCGCGGTAAAGTGGTGGCGTAACACGGGTCGCAGACGGCGGCGGGGAAAGCATGGCCGAGTGGCTGGAAGGCATTTTCGGAGCGAACACCGTGCTCACCGGCGGGCTCACGCTGGCGTTGCTCGGGCTGCTGGTCGTCTGGCTGCGCGAACTGCCCGGGCAGGTATTCGGCTGGGCCAAGCACTTCCTGATCACCACGCTGACGGTCGACAGCCGCGACGAGCTGATGTTCCCGGCGCTGGTCGAGTACATGGACAGCCGCGAGTCGCTGCGGCGGCTCAACAATTTCACCGCGCGCGCCGTGCGCCAGGGCACGAGTTACCAGAGCCTGCACGACGAGCTGCAGCAGGGCGGTAGGCCGCTGACGGTGCTGTCGCCGGGCGAGGGGTTTCACCTGTTCTTCCTCGACGGCCGACTGATGTGGATGAAGCGCGAAGTGCAGGTCGGGCCGTCGATCTTCGAAAAGATCTCGCTCTCGACCTTCGGTCGCAAGAAGGCGCCGCTGGAGGAACTGGTGCACGCCGCTATGGAGCACCGCATCGCGCGCGAACTGAATCGCATAGCGGTCTACATGCCGAGTCCGTACAACAACGAGTGGATGCGCGCGCGGCTCGGCAACAACCGCAAGCTCGAATCGGTGGTGCTGAAGGCCGGGCAGAAGGAAGCGATCCTCGAGGACCTGAACCGCTTCTTCGCGTCGCACGAGCGCTACGAGGCGCTGGGCATCCCTTGGCGTCGCGGCTACCTGCTGTATGGCCCACCGGGCACCGGCAAGACGTCGTTGGTCACCGCGATCGCCTCCGAACTGGCGCTCAACGTGTGCGTGCTGAGCCTGGCTTCACCGACCGTCACCGACGAGAAGATCGGCAACCTGCTGTCCTCGGTGCCGCAGCGCTCGGTCATACTTATCGAGGACGTCGACGCCTTCTTCCGTCAGCGCGACAAAGCCGATACCGGCGTCAAGGTTTCCTACTCCGGCTTCATCAACGCGCTCGACGGGGTCGCTGCGCACGAGGGCTCCGTCGTGTTCCTGACGACCAACCACCCGGAACTGATCGACGAGGCCGCGATCCGTTCGGGCCGCGTCGACTTCCGCCTCGAACTCGGCCTGTGCGACGCCAGCCAGCTCGAGCGCATGTTCCTCAAGTTCTTCGACGACCCTGCGGCGGCGGCGCGGTTTGCCCGCGAGGTGGCCCCGGACCGTTGGTCGCCGGCGCAGGTGCAGGAGCGGTTGCTGAAGGCGGAGAGTGTCGAAGAGGCGATCGCGCTGTTTCGGGACCAGCCGACTCGACCCACGGCTCACCCGCGTGCGGCATGATGCCTCCGCGGTCGATGACGGCGAGTTCGGTGCTGTCGGCAGGTGCAGCCCGGTGAACGCCACCTCTGCGCCAACGGCCTACGTCACTTCGCTCGACGAGGTCTTCTGGGGCGTCATGCTGATCGCGCTGACCATGGCGGTCCACGGCTTCGGCGTCATCGTTACGCTGCGCGCCGGAGGCAGATTGCAGGAGCGGCTCGCTGGGCGCCCGACGTTCCTGTCCGGTATCAGCACGCTGATCATCGCCACATGGATCCTGGTGGTCGTGCACCTGGTCGAGGTCATGATCTGGGCCAGCTTCCTGGTCACGCGGGAAGCATTTTTGAACTTCAGCACGGCGTTCTACTACGCCCTGATGCAGTACACGACAGTGGGCAGCGAGTTCAGCCTGCCGGACCGACTCCGGCTGCTCGGCGGCATGATCGCAATGGCAGGTCTGCTGACATTTGCATGGTCCACCAGCGTGCTGTTCATGCTGGCGCAGTCGTTCCAGGCACAGCAGCTGGCGCCGCGGCGCCATGGGCCATCTTCCGGGGCAACGGTGACGAAGACTGACGCTTCCAGGCCGCCGGGAGCAGGATGAGCCAGACGACGTCACTACCACGCGGCGGGCCAACGGTCGACGTTGACCGCAACTGTTCAGCGCAGGCGAGGATCCGTGAGATACATTCACTCCGCGTGTGACGTGAGGCAGTGAGGCCGGCCGGGCAGCTCGAACAAGAGGGTGGCCTCCGAGTGGACGGCTGAGTTGCGTGACGCCGAAACAGAGCGGCCGTGAGGCAGATGGGGAGGTCGAGGCGATGTCCAAGGAAAGGCCGACTGTAGGCGTGGACGGCAAGCCGTTGCCGATCCTGCCGCCCGAGCGCGACGCGCGTGTCTGGGCGCGACTGGTGCGCGTGATGTTCTATACGCCGGGCTTTCTGGCGCTGCTGCTGCTGAAGGCCGGTGAGCCCACGGCATTCGGCATTACCGTGGAATTGCTGATGCTGGCGAGCGCCGCTGCGGTTGTTGGCGGGCTGTTCATCGGCACCCAGTCCGAAGGCAAGGGCGCGGATACCGCTTCGCGAACCGGCGTGTGGAGCGGCGCGCTGATCCTCGAACTGCTCGCCGTTGTCCCGTTCCTGTGTGCGGTGCCGGCCCTGTTTCATGAACTCGCGCACAGCACGCTGCTGCACGCGCGGGCACCGAGCGCGGTCGACGTCGCTCTCGGGCCGTCCGAGCTGCTGCCGGCGTTCGCGATCCTGCCGTTCCTTCTGTATCAGCTGATGGGATTCGGTACCTTGAACTACGTCGTCGCGCGGCCTGCGAACTGGGGCATCAACCTCGGGATTGCCGGCCTGATCATTGCTGCCTACATCGCCAACCGGGCCGGGGCCTACGGCTATGAGAGAGCCTTTGGCAGCGCGCTCGTTGTCGGAATGGCTGCGCTGGTGTGGTACGGCATCGTCAGGCTCAAGCGCATGCAGGAGGAATTCGATTTGCGGCAGCCCCACAAGAAAGACGACGCCGACAAGGCGTAGGTTGCGCGACGGGGAGGAAGGCGACTCGTGTGGTGGATCGGCTATCGCGGCGAAGGCAAGCATGGCCTCGACAATGTCGGCGTGTTCGAAGACGACGGAAGCGTCCACAAGGACCGCCCGCTGCTGCTCGATCCGTCGCCCAGGGCACATCGGCTTCATATTCCGCGCGGCTTTGCGCTCGTCCTAGACGACCTCTACATCGCGAGCGCGTGGCGGGGTGACAGCCACGTGGCCCGTTATCGACGCAAGGGGAACGCCTTCCATTTCGCCGATAACCTCATCACGTCGAAGCAGGCGGTGGCGATGGTCCATCCGTTCGATGTCGAACTTGGTGACGACGGCCGGCTCTACATCTCGTGCCAGGACACGAACACGGTCATTGCGATCATGCCGAAGACTCGCAAGCCCGCCCCGATCGCACCGCACCTGCGAGCAGCTTTTCCGAACGGACGCTTTCTGCCCGGCACGGTCGTGGCCTCCGCTGAGGGACGTTTGCCGGACGCGGGACGGCAGCCCCCGATCGACGTACCGGCGCCGCAGGGGCTCGAGGTCGTTCTCGACGTCCACGGCAAGCCGCGTCACTCGGTACGCGGCATCATCGTGCACCGGCAGTACCTGTATGTCGCGGATGAAGCGGGCGACGCCGTCAAGATCTTCGAAGTCAGTACCGGGCGCCTGGTGGCCCGGATCCAGGGCAAGCGGGTCAGGAAACCTGTGCACCTTATCCTAAACGGCGAGACGCTCTACATTGGCGCGGCCGGCAGCGGCAGCATCCTGGCCTACGACATCCCGAGTGAAGCGCCGCACGGCAAGCTCAAGGCGCGGGTCGTGATCGATCGCAAGTTGAAGGCGCCGTCGGGGTTCGCCATCGGCCCTGACGGCGATCTTTACGTGGCCGAGCGCTTCGATCAGCGCGTGCGGCGCTTCTCAGTCGATGGCAGCAAGAAGGGCGTCTTCATCGATGGGTTGCCTGATATCCCGGAATTTCTGGTGCATGTGCCGGACCGCTGCTGAGGTGCGGCTTGGTCATTACCGCGCGGCCCGACCGACGCTTTCGCGCGGCGTCACGGCCTTTCAGAAGTGCGCGGTGGCTGTCTGGAGCGCCTGTGCGTCAGCGGCCTTTTGCGCGAGCGGCGCACACGCGGCGGAATTGCAGGCAGAAATTCAACTCAACCTGTGCAGTGATCCGGCGCAGGTGGTGCAGCGGCTGCAACTTGCGCAAGAGGGCAAGTTGACGACGGTCTGGCTGTTCGACACGGCAACGCAGGATCTGTATCGCGACGGATTGCGATTGCGGCTGCGGGAGCGCGGCAAGCGCTCCGAGCTGACCCTGAAGATCGCTGGCCAGAACTGCCTGCAGACCGATCCCGTATTGCTGAACGCGCACGGAAAGTGCGAGGCAGACCTGCACGGCGATGCGTTCGATGACGTCGTTTCGCTGACACGGTCGCTCGACGCGCAGGCGCGCGCGGCGTTGCTCGCACCGGCCGTTGGTCGCGGCGCACCTCTTGCGGCGGCGCTTAGCGCTGTGCTCGACACCAATCAGCGAGCGCTGCTCGCCAGGCGGCGAGGCACAACAGCGGGTGCTCCGCTGATTCCTCAGGACATTGCACGTCTCGGTCCGTCGACCGTGAGGGCGTATCGCCACGCGAAACAGCCTTATGTCGTTGAAGTCTGGACCCTGCCGGGCGGCGCGAAGTTTGTCGAACTCTCGCAGAAGTTGCGCCGCGGCTCGGCGCTCGCACGGCGCAGTGAAATCCAGCAGGAGGTTGCCGCGAAGGGCGTGGTGATCTGCGCCGACCAGGATTCGCAGGCGCAGCGAAAGCTCGAGCTTCTTGTGGAGTGATCCGGAGACGTATCGTGCGCCCGAGTTGCCAGTCGGTTGATCTCAACGCCGTGACCACTCGTATTCGCCCTGTGGCATTTCGCACAGGTCCGCTCTTTCGCGCGCCGCCTATCGGTCGCGAAGGCCGGACCGCGTGTTTCCGCGATGGCGTCACGCTTATCAGCTGCGAGCGCCTGCGACAGACCTAGAGTAGGACTTCGAGCGTTTCGTCGGTGCGCGTCCCTACACTCCGGCCCACGACGAGAGGCTGCAGCACGCCCAGTTGCGCGCAGTCGAAAGACGGGATCTTGCCGCGATCGTGGCAAGGCGGTGGCGGGGAACCCACCCATGCTCTGACGGAAACACCGCGGCGCGGACCTGGCACGGCGGTGTCGGTTCTTTAGCCTAAAGAAATGGGGTGAGCGGCTCCACGTGTCCTGATCGAGGCGTCACAAGACGAGGACGACGACAGGAGCGTCGTTGAGGCGGTGGAAGGAATGAACGAAGAGGACGGCGATGTACCGGACCTCAATGCAGCGCGCGGAGTGGTTCCGGGGATCATGCTGGGCGCAGCACTCTGGGCTATTGCGTTTGGCGTCGCAATTCTGCTGTGGTGACACTGCGGCCTGCTGAGATCTGCCTCGGCGCTGACAAGTGAGCAGGCATCACTCGCCAATCCGGCCGCTTTACGCTCAGATTTCATTGCGCTGCATGAGCAAGCGGACCAATGGCGCGCTATCACGCGGGTTACACCGCTTGGCTGGTCGCGCACGTCCGGAACAGCGGAACACAGTACAAGCGGTGCCTGTCGCGGGTTTCAGCTTCACCGGCGGAGCCGGTAACTTCGGCAGCGCGTCGAGCGTGAAACGCTCGGCATCGAGAACTGCACGGTGAAGGCGCCGTCCGCGTCGGGTACGTAGCAACGCGCGGAGGACCCCGCGGGGAACCCATTCTGTGCTTGTGCAGTGTCTTATACGGGCGTATAAAACACCGATGGCCAGGACCGCCACCGGATCAGTCTCCACGCGCGAGCGCCTGCTGCGCAGCGGGCTGCGCCAGGCACGTCGCAGCGGTGTGCGGTCAATCACTGTGCGCGGCGTTTGCAACCAGGCGGAGGCCAACCTCGGCACCTTCGTTTACCACTTCGGGTCGCGCGACGCGTTCGTCGCTGAGGTGATCGAGCGCTGGTACGCCCCGCTGCTGCAGACGCTCGCAGACACCGTCGACGGCGACCTCGCGCCGTTGGAACGTCTGCGCGCCCTGGTACTGCAGATGGCCGACTGGGCGGCAGACAATCGCCGCTTCATCACACACGTGCTGATGGACGCTGCTGGCGGAGAGCCCGCGGCCGTCCGATTCGTCGGCTCGCTGGCCGGACGCCACCCGGTGCTCATCCTGCGCGTGATCGGCGAGGCGCAGGCCGCGCGCGTGCTGCCGGCAGGTGAACCGGTCAACGTTCTGCTGTTCCTGATGGGCGCGATTGCACTGCCGATGCTGTTGGTCGAACGCATGTCCGAAGCGCGCATCGCGCCTGCCGACCTGACGAAGGCGTTGTCGCGCTACGCGCACGAGCGTGAGTTTCGCGAGCAGCGGCTTGACTGGGCGCTGGCGGGCCTCGCAAGGGAGAACAAGAATGCAAAACGAACTTCAGCGACGGCGCACTGAATGCGTCGCGCTTGCCTGTGCGCTGCTGGCGCTTGCTGCCTGTACGCGCACCGATCCTGATCGATTCAGCGGCTACGCGGAAGCCGACCTCGTTTACGTCGCTCCTGCAATCGGCGGTCGCGTCGAAAAGCTTGCGGTCGAACGTGGCGCGCGGGTCCAGGCGGGCCAGCTGCTGTTCGAATTGGAGCGCGACCCTGAATCACTGGCGCGCGCCACGGCGGCAGCGCGCGCCGAGGGCGCAGCGGCCCAGACCCGCAACCTACGCAAGGGCAAGCGGGTCGACGAGCTGCGGGCCGTGGAGCAGCAGCTGGTGCAGGCCCGTGCGTCGCTCGCGCTGTCGTCCAGCGAACTCAAGCGCAGCGAGGCGCTGGTGACGCAGGGCTTTCTGTCTCCGAACCGCCTCGACGAACTGCGCGCCGCCCGCGACCGCGACGCGGCGCGCGTGGCCGAAGTGCAGGCCCAGCTCGCCACCGCGCGCGATGCGGCGCGGCCCGATGAGATCGCGGCCGCCGAGGCCGAACAGCGCGCCGCGGAAAGCGAACTCGCATCGTCGCGCTGGCGTGAAGACCAGACGCGCGGCATCGCTGGGCGGGCCAGTGCGGTGCAGGACGTGATGTATCGGCCGGGCGAATGGGTCGCGCAAGGTTCGCCCGTCGTCGCGTTGCTGCCGGATGGCGCGATCAAGGTACGTTTCTTCGTGCCGCAGGCGGCGCTCGCTCGCATCCGCATCGGCGACTCGGTGACGGTGAGCTGCGACGGCTGCCCGCCGGGCATGACAGCGCGCGTGGCCTTCGTTTCGGACCAGGCCGAGTACACGCCACCGGTGATCTACAGCAATGAAAGCCGCGCCAAGCTCGTGTTCATGGCGGAAGCGAAGCCGGACGAGAAGACGGCTTCGCAACTCAAGCCCGGCCAGCCGGTCGACGTCCGCATTGCCGGCTCCTGAGGCGGCCTGACGATGAGCACTGACCTGGCGATCGACGTACGCGGCCTGACCAAGGCCTTCGCCGGCCGCACGGTCGTCGACCGCATCGATCTCGCCGTGCCGCGCGGGCAGGTTTGCGGCTTCCTCGGTCCGAACGGCAGCGGCAAGACGACGACGATCCGCATGCTCTGCGGACTGCTCGAGGTCGATGCCGGCGAAGGCACCTGCCTCGGCTACGACATCCGGCGCGAGGCGCGTCGCATCAAGCTGCGCGTGGGCTACATGACGCAACGCTTCGGGCTCTACGAGGATCTCTCGATTGGCGAGAACCTCGACTTCACCGCGCGCATCTATCGGTTGGACAACCGCAAGCAGCGCGTCGCCGACGCGCTCGAGCGTCTCGGGCTCACGAGCCGCAGGGCGCAGCTGGCGGGAACGCTGTCTGGCGGCTGGAAGCAGCGCCTGGCGCTGGCGGCCTGCCTGATGCACGAGCCCGAGTTGCTGTTGCTCGATGAGCCAACCGCGGGGGTCGACCCGAAGGCGCGGCGGGACTTCTGGCGCGAGATCCACGCGCTCGCGGCCGATGGCATCACGGTGCTCGTCAGCACGCACTACATGGACGAGGCCGAGCGTTGCCATCGGCTCGTGTACATCTCCTACGGCAAGATTCTGGCTGCCGGCACGGCGCCGGAAGTGATCGCACAGGCCGGACTACGAACCTGGTCGGTGCATGGTCCGCGCCTCGACGCCGTGCTCGAGCTTGTTGAGCAGCGCGGCTGGATGGCGGTGCCATTCGGCACCAGCCTGCATGTCAGCAGCACCAACCACGACGACTTTCCGCGTTGGCTGGCGGAACGCGATCCGGCCCTGGCGCAGACGGTCCGCATCGAGCCGATACCGACCGGGCTCGAAGACGTCTTCATCGCACTGACCCAGGATGCACGCGACACCGTCAGCTGAGCGCAGCGCCGGGCCGCCCCAAGCCAGCTCGCGCCGCAGCGCGCAGCGCGGAGGCTCTCACGACCGCTCGCGGCGCTGGGCGCTGTCGCTCGAGCGCATCGGCGCCGTGCTGCGCAAGGAATTCATCCAGTTGCGGCGCGACCGGCTGACCTTCGCGATGCTGATCGGCGTGCCGATCATGCAGCTGGTGCTGTTCGGCTATGCGATCAACTCCGATCCCAAGCACCTGCCGACGGCCGTCGTGGCACTCGACCAGTCGCCCATCGTCCGCACGATCGTGCGCGCAGCGCAGAACACCGATTACTTCCACATCATCGAGGTCGGATCGGAGAGCGAGGCCGAGCGGCTGATCGCACGCGGCGACGTGCAGTTCGCGCTCGTATTCCCGTCGGACTTCACGGCGAGAATGGTGCGCGGGGAATCGCCCGCGATGGCCGTGTACGCGGACGCCACCGATCCGGCAGCGACCGGCACCGCCGTATCGGCGCTGCAACGGCTGCCGCAGCTGGCGCTGCGCAACGACCTGCACGGACCGCTCGCGCGCCTCGCACCCGACCGCGAGCCGTTTCAGGTCATCGTTCACAAGCGCTACAACCCCGAGGGGCTCACCAACTACAACGTCGTGCCCGGACTGATGGGCGTCATTCTCACGATGACGCTGGTGATGATGACGGCGATGGGTATGACGCGCGAGCGCGAGCGCGGCACGCTGGAGAACCTGCTCGCGACACCGGTGCGCCCGTCCGAGGTCATGATCGGCAAGATCGTGCCCTACGTGATCATCGGCTATGTCCAGGTGCTGATCGTGTTCACCGCCGCACGGCTGCTTTTCGAGGTGCCGATGTTCGGCAATTTCGTGCTGCTGTCGGCGGCGATCGTGCTCTTTATCGTCGCCACTCTGGGGGTCGGCTTTGCCTTTTCGACGATGGCGCGCTCGCAGATGCAGTCGATGCAGATGACGATGTTCTTCTTCCTGCCCAACATCCTGCTGTCCGGCTTCATGTTTCCGTTCCGCGGCATGCCGGTGTGGGCGCAGTGGATCGGCGAGGCGCTGCCGCTGACGCATTTCCTGCGCATCGTGCGCGGCGTGATGCTGAAGGGCGCCGGCTGGTCCGATATCGCGCCGCAGGTGGTGCCGATACTCGTATTCATCGCCTTCGCCGCGGCCGTCGCCATGAAACGCTACAAGCAGACGCTCGACTGAGCCGCCGCCGGAGTCTCCGGCACGCGATTTGACGGCGCGGTACGCTCGCGGCATGAATCGACGACAGGCCCTCGCCACGCTGCTTGCACTTGCAGCGCCGGCGGTTTCTGCGGCGATCGACATGCAGGTGTCGGTGCAGCGGCGCGGCGATCTGCTCGTCGTCGATGCCACGCTGGTCGCTCCGGTGTCGCAGCGCGAGGCCTGGAGCGTGCTTACTGACTTCGATACCATGAGCGGCTTCGTGCCCAATCTCGAGGTGAGTCGCGTGACGGCGCGCGATGGCGAACGCCTGCGCGTTGAGCAGCGCGGAGTTGCGCGCTGGGGCCTATTGGCCCATCCGTTCACGATGGTGCGCGAGATCGAACTCGAACCGATCGCGCAGGTGCGATCACGGACCGTCGGCGGCTCACTGCGGCAGTTGAACTCACTGACCCGATTTGCAGCCGTTGCGGGTGGCACGGAGATCCGGCATCACATCGAGCTGGACGCGGACACCTGGATGCCGGATCTGCTGATCGAGCCGTTCCTGCGCCACGAGGTGCGCGAGCAGTTCGAGGCCGTGGTCGCCGAGATGCAGCGGCGACGTGCGGCAGTCCGGTAGCGGCCGCGTCGCGTCGATCCGGCCCGGCGCGCTAGGATTTGCCTATGGATAGACGACAGACGCTTGGGCTTCTGCTGACGCTCGCGACTCGCCGGGTGTGGGCCGACGACGATGAAGCGACCGCCACCTGGGTCGCGGTCATGCGCCGCGGTCCGGTGTTCGGCATCGACGCCGTTCTCAAGGCACCGGTGGCGCTGCGCGACGCGTGGGCCGTGCTGACCGACTTCGACGGCATGGCGGCCTTCGTGCCGAACCTTGAGTCGAGCCGCGTGGTGTCGACGTCCGGCGAGGCGCTTTGCGTCGAACAGCGCGGCACGCTGAAATGGGGGCCGGTGTCACAGCCCTACTCCACCGTCCGTGAAGTGCAAGTGGCGCCGATGGAGACGATTCGCACCACCTCGGTGGCCGGCGCCACGCCGCGCGAGCAATCCCTGACGCGGTTCAAGGAGGTCTCCGGTGGGACCGAGATCTGGCATCGCGCCGAACTGGCGTTCAA
>Ga0316613_10001046_pt1 | contig 19625 bp, 18 predicted proteins | sample OWC_soil_day10_C_2_FD_207647 | JGI IMG/M metagenome (GOLD analysis project Ga0316613, IMG submission 207647) | Wetland soil microbial communities from Old Woman Creek delta, Ohio, United States - OWC_soil_day10_CT_b | ecosystem: Environmental > Terrestrial > Soil > Wetlands | place: USA: Ohio...
TTAAAATCTCATGAAACAGGTTTGCATAGATATGCAGGCTCTTATCTTTAGAGCTAATTTCTTCAAATAAATCAAGGGAATCTTTTGCTGCAACCAGACCATCATCAGCTCCATGAAGAATCAGAACTGGATCGGAAAATTTTTTTATATTGGCCTTCAGCCACTGGACGCCTGCATATATCTGGTTAATCAGTCCGGTGCTTATCTCCTTTTCCACCAGAGGATCGGAAACATACGCTTCAATCACCTTTTTATCGCTGCACACACCGTCTCCAAGCTCATTGGGCAGATAGGTATCATCCGGTGCCTCAATTGGGAACTGATCTCCCATAACGGGGTGATTGTAATGGGTCAGCGCACCAGAGGTAATAATTCCATCTGCCATTCCCGGATTTTTTGCCCCAAACAGGGTTACCGTCTCTCCGCCCATGCTGTGCCCGAAGAGGAAAACTTTTTTTCCCTCGCTCTCCTCTCTTGCAAGAGCAAGAACCTGTCCCAGATCGTCAGGCATCTCATTAAAATCTTTAAAATAAACCTTTTTCCCCTCTGATTTACCATGTCCCCTCTGATCATACCGGTAAACGCTGTAGCCATTCTCGTTAAGCTTTTCCGTGAAATAATCGTACCGGTTTAAATGCTCACACAAGCCATGGGCAATGACAATCAGTGCTTTTGGATTCTCCACTGCATCTTTTTTAAATCTCAGTTTCGTGCCGTCGAAGGAAATAATCATTCTTTCCTCCTGCATTCTGTTTTCCCCATTCATAATACCTTCTCCTTTCAAATTTCCATGAATTTTAACGGTTGTATATCAGTAATTTCATCATACTACAAAGACTGGTTCATAGCAACATCATATGATTTTACCCTTCCAGTCCAGTGAATTTTATATCACTAAAACAGGTTCGTCCATAGCTCAGAGATCCAAATCCAAACATTCCCGATTCAAAAGAAGAATCCTCTGCTTCCAGTATCTTTACATTATTGACGGATAAAATAATTTTTTGCCCTCTTACTTCTATTTCTAATAAATAGGTGCTTTCCATACTCCATGGGTAGTCAGTTTCCGCTAAAATATAATATCCATACTCATTTTTATAAAGTGCCAGTCTGTTCTGCCCAGAAAAACCTGTCGCATAACCAAGCATTGCCCCTTTTGCCCGGACTGTCATTAAGTGGTTCTCCCCAAACAGTGGTTTTACAAGAGCACTTACCCGGTAGTCTTTGCTGTAATAATTTCCTGTATAGGCAAATGCTGGTTCAGCCCGGTGGAAATGAAGAAATTCTCCCTGTTTCGTCCAGTTCCCGCCGTCTGTGGAAAATGGAGTCACTGTTCCAAATTCTTCTTTTTGCTTCGTTATATCAATCTCATAATCTGCAAGTCCCGTTACCTGAAATTTTTTCATATGAATATAACCAGTTGTGGTTCCTTCCGGAAAGCTGCTTCCTCTTACAATAAACCCAACTTCCTCTACAAGATCCCCTTTTGTATCCGGTATTGTAAATTCCACCTTAAACCATTCATTTTCCGTATAATCCACAAAACTGATCTCCACAATCTCATGTTTAGCAAAAGTCTTTATATACGGTACCAGATCCAGCTTCTGCCCTTTCAGCCATTGTACTGACAGTTCCATGATAACCTTCTGCCCAGAATAAACCTTGGGGGAGAAAACCGGAGAATAGCGCTCATCAGAAAAATCTTCTCTTCCATAAAAACTTTTATAATAAATCCGGCAGGAATCATATCCAATATCATCTATGAGAATGCACAATCCATTGCCTTCCGCATGACTTTCACTTCCAGAAGGATTGATAGTACCATAAAAGGGATTGGATACTCTCATGTTGTGTGTCATGCCAGGAAGAAGAAAGTCAAAGTTTATTTCTTCCGGATTCATTCGAAGTTCATCTTCCAACTCCTCTCCCATTCCAGCATATCCATATGCAGCGATCTCCTTGGCGTAGGTCGGAATGTCAAGAATATTGAGATAGCCGGATATTCCTGATAAAACCACCGAATCGTTGATGGGTCTGCGGTATTTGTCCGGAATCTGGGAAAGACCGCAATATACGCCTGCGATTGTTCCCACATTGCCTGCGTTGCAATCCGTATCCCAGCCGCACATACAGGCTATTTCCACTGTCCTGGAAAAATCACCATTTCCATAAAATAATGCAAGGGCGCACACACCTGCATTGGGAATAATATGGCATGCACCAGGATATTTGTCATATCCCCAATCCCGTTCCAGCAGATGAAAACATCCTCTGAAATCGCCGGGATTACTGCGGTAGAATCCTTCCACGCTTTTAACCACCTGATAATAAAGGCTTTCTTCCGGTATCTGATTTAATCCCGCCTCCACAATCTCATCTATTGATTGTGCTGTAAATGCCTGTGCAATACAGGCGCAGATAAATCTGGCTCCGTTTAACCCCTCCCCGTCATGGGAAACACTGGCTGCTGCCGCTCCGTCATCTGCTGCCTTTTTCGGATCCCCGGGATGAATCAGCCCCCAGGTATCAATAAAGATCTGTCCGCCAATCTGCTCCGCCACCGTACTTCCGTTACATTCAACAGACCCTGATAAAGGCGCCGGTATTCCCATTTTTAAATTCATATAAGCCGTATGCTCTGTGCTGATTCCATATCCGCCCCACCAGAACATCCCCTTTAAATACCTGGTATAATTTAACCATGCTTTTGCCACATCTTCCGGAGTTACCGGTGTCCCCGTCTCCTTCCTGTCATCCAGTGCCCTTAAGAAATAAACAGGACCGTTTACATCATCATCTGCAGCAAAATTAATATAATCTTTCACATAGCCGTTTAAATCACCGTAAGTCTGAAATATCCGTTCCTCTGTCCAGACATCCGGCTCTATGGGCGCACCTAATCGGATTCCGATATTCATACCTAAAAATCCTGCATATACTTTTTCATAATAGCGTTCCACCATACCAATAACCTGCTTTCTGCATATTTTATTCCGACTGATATGCTATTTCAGGCGGCGAAGAACATATACTTCGCCGCCTGAATCATTATCTCTTTTTCAGCTTTAAATACTCTTTATAGGAAAATGCAAACAGTCCGATGAGTGTTGAAACATAAGGAATTGTCTGCACCAGACTGGAGGCCCAGCCCACCGTGGAGGCCGCTGTGGCTATGGCATTGAAAAAACCAAAGGCAATGGATGCCGCTGCTGTCCCAATGGGATTAGACCTGCCAATGGCTTCGGCTGCCACTGCAATCCATCCTCTTCCCGATACCATATCTCTGGTAAACGATGACAGATAGCCCATTGACATAAAAGCACCGCCGCATGCACAAAGTAAACCACTTAAAAGGAGGGCGATCGTCTGGGTAAGCTTCACATTAATTCCTACCGATTCTGCTGCTTTTAAGTTTTCCCCAACTGCCCTGATATGATAACCCAGCGTGGTTTTTCCCAGAAAAACAGCCACAACTAAAATCATGATAAATGCCAGATAAGTCATGACATTCTGTCCGGAAAGAATATCACCCAGAAACGGAATATCCTTTAACACGGGAATTGCAATCTCCGGCAGTGTTTTACTGGCAACAGAGGTGGAACTTCCTTTATCTCCGGTAAACAGGTAAAGCAAAAATACCGTACCTCCTGATGCTAAGGAGTTAATTGCAATACCGCCTAAAATAACATTAGCCCGGTAATATAAAGTAAATAACGCCAGTATTCCGGAACAGATTAACCCGGATAAAAGAGCGATCAGGAATCCGCCCAGAGCACTTCCCGTTGCTGCACTTCCAAATACCCCAAAGAAAGCTGATATCAGCATAATTCCTTCCAGAGCAATGTTGGCCACACCTGCGCGATTTGCAATCACTGCCCCAAGGGACGCGAACAGGATGGGAGTTGTCACCCGGAATACGGAATGCAGGAATTGTGCTGTAAAAATAATATTTAACAATTCTCTCATTTGGCAATCCCCCTTTCCATCCACCGCTGCTTAAAGGAATGAAGGAAACGTTCCGAAGCAATCAGCAGAATAATCAGACTCTGAAGGATTGTTGACATCTCAGCTGGAACATCAGATAGCCTTGCGACGATATCCGCTCCTGTAGATAAATACGCCACAAACAGGGCTGCATAGATCACGCTTACCGGATTATTATTGGCCAGCATGGCAATTAACGCTCCTGTGAATCCATATCCGGGAAGACCATTCCATTCAAAGCGGGTATGCATGGCAATGGATTCCACAGAACCGCCGATACCTGCAATTGCTCCTGATACCAGATGAGCGATAATAATGGTTTTAACAATATTGATTCCGGAATAGGATGCAAACTTGGCATTAATACCTACCATGCGAATCTCATATCCCCATTTGGTCTTATATAGAAAAACAGAGACTGCCGCAACACAAAGCAGTGCGATAAACAGTCCATAATGTACTTTAAATGCCGGTATGATCACCGGTATTTTGGCTGTGTCCAGATAGGGATAGGAACCATTTGATGCCATGGGATCCTGAAGCACTCTGGTCATAAGATAGGAACCAAGTCCCAGTAAAATGCTGTTCATCATCAGGGAAGTAACAAGTTCGCTGGCTCCGTATTTTGCTTTTAAATATCCTGGAATCAGCATGATTAAGGCACCAATTACAGCAGCTGCAAGAATGATGACAACCTGGTGAACACCCACGGGGAGGGGTACCCAGATAGCAATCAGGGAAATAACAGCTCCGCTGAAATAAAAGATCCCTTCCGCTCCCATATTAAACTGGCTGGCCTGGAAAACAACTGCCATGGACAGACCCGAGAATATAAGAGGAATTGCCGTATTTATTATGTTTCCAATATACCTTGGCTTACTGAAAGGACCCAGTATAAATAGTCGGATGGACTCTATGGGTGTGTCACTGACCATAAAGATTACAGCAAAGGCTGCAAGCATTGCAATAATCAGAGCCACAGTTGTTCTTAAGACATGAAAGGATTTTTCCCTACTCATAGCACATCCTCCTGATCTGACTCTCATCCTGCTTTTTAATCCCCAGCATATAAAGTCCAAGTTCTTCTTCGGTAATTTCAGACAGGTTCTCATAATAAGCCACAAACCTGCCTTCATACATGACTGCCAGCACATCTGACAGCTTAATCAGTTCTGCCATATCTGCCGAAAACAGCAACACGGCACCGCCATTATCCCGTAGCTTTACAATGTTTTGATGAATGATATGGGCTGCTCCGATGTCAACGCCTCTGGTAGGCTGCTCGGCAATCAGAACCTTTGTCTCTTCCATACATTCTCTTGCCACCACGACCTTTTGCATATTTCCGCCGGACAGGCCATCGATTCTGCCGTTTTCTCCTGAACATTTCACTGAATATTCTGCGATCATCTGCCTGGCATACTCACTGATTTTTTTCTTTTTCAGAATTCCCTTATTGCAGAATTTTTCTGTATCATATTTATTGGAGATCAGATTTTCATTGACAGCGGCGGTCAGGGCCACGCCCTGACGCTGTCTGTCTTCCGGGATATAGCCAAACCCTTTCTCCCGCATCTCCTTAATGGTCATGGACTGAATATCAGACTGGTTGATCTTAACACTGCCTGATTCCACACGCCTGCTTTTGGTTAAAATCTCAGCCAGTTCCACCTGCCCATTGCCCTGGACACCGGCAATTCCCATGATCATACCGGATTTCACCTGAAAGTTTATATCCTGTAAGATAGGAACTTTCTCCCCTCCATAATAGGACAAATTGGTCACACTGATTCTGGCTTCACCAAAGGCATGCTCCTTTTTATGAATGGAGGTGTCAATTTTCCAGCCTACAATTTTATTGGATATCTCCTGTTCCGAGATTTCACTGGTATTAAAAACTCCTTCGGAGCAGCCAGCCCGCATAATGGTCACTCTGTCACTGATTGCCTTAATCTCTTTAATTTTGTGAGAAATAAAAACAATGGTATATCCCTGTTTTTTCAGCTTCACAAGTTCCTCAAATAACTGTTCTGTTTCCTGCGGAGTCAGTACGGCAGTGGGCTCATCTAAAATCAGAATTTTTGCTCCTCTGGCCAGTGCTTTTAATATCTCAATCTTCTGTTTGATTCCTACAGGCAGAGTGCCGGTAACTGCTCTTGGATCCACTGCAAAATTATATTGTCTGCTTAATTGCTCGGTAAATGCAACCGCAGCATTTTCATCCACAAAATGATGGTTTGCGGGCTCGATCCCCAGCGTAATATTCTGGGCTACAGTAAAGGAATCTAACAGCATGAAATGCTGATGCACCATACCGATCCCATGCTTTATGGCATCGTTGGAGGAATTGATATCCAATTCCTTGTCCCTTAAATACAGTTTGCCTGAAGAGGGTTTTTCCATGCCGAAGAGAATTTTCATCAGGGTTGTTTTTCCCGCTCCGTTTTCTCCCACAAGGGCATGGATTTCCCCTTGCTTTAAGGAAAAGCTGACATCCTTATTTGCCACAATACCATTGCCGTATATCTTGGACACATTCTCCATTCTCAAAAGGTATTCCATTATTATCCTCCAGGCATTAAGCTTTTACATATTAGTTTGGAGCAGCTTTGCTTCTGATTGCAGCAATGTCATCGGTAGACATAGACTGTACATCGGATAATTTCACTTCACCAGATATGATTTTCTGCTCTAACTCCTTAACGCTATTCTTTTGTTCATCAGACATCAACGCATCATAATATTTGTTTTCTGCCAGGCCAACTCCACCGTCTTTCAGACCGAGTGAAAGAGATTTGCCGCCGAAGGTAAGAGTTCCGTCTGCATACTGGTTTACTAAATCCACTGCGTAAACGGATACCTTTTTCATTGCTGAAGTAATAATGTGCTTTGCCTGATCCGGGTTACTGGCTTCCAGACTTGCAGCCTGGTCTGAATCAACACCTATGGCTAATTTATCAAGACTTGTAGCTGCTTCAAACACACCTAAACCAGCACCGCCTGCTGCCTGATAAATAATGGGAACTCCAGAGTTGTACATAATCAGTGCCAGTTCCTTTGCGGTTGCACTGTCTGTAAAATCACCTACATAAGAAGCCTTTACTTTCACATCAGGATTTACGCTCTGAGCGCCTTCAATATATCCCACCAGGAAATAATTGATACCTGGTATATCCATACCTCCGATAAAACCAATGGTATTGCTTCCTGCCTCTTTTGCTTTTAAAGCTGCCACTGCACCTGCCAGAGCACTCATCTCATTGCTCTTTGTAACTACGGCAAGAACGTTGTCTCCAAAACCAACGCTGTCTGTATCCAGGTTGATAAATTTCTGATCCGGATACTGTGCGGAAACCTGTTTTAAAACATCATCACCGGCTGTGGAAACAGTCATGATTAAATCATAGCCGTCTTCACAGTAATCTTCATAGGTTGCAAGATATTTGGTGGTATCAGTTCCCATCTCTACAACATCTGTCTGGGCACCCAGTTTTTCCTTAATGGTATCCATAGCAGCTTTGGAACCGTCAAAAAATGATTTGTCTCCTAAATTACCTGGAATTAATAAAGCTATTTTTAATTTCTTAGCTTCTGCTTTTGTTTCACCTGTTGTTGCTGCCGCACTGCCGGCAGTTGTTTCTTTCCCTGTGGTGCCACCGCTTTTTCCGCATCCGGCCACACTGACAGCCATCAGACAGCATGCGAACAATACGCTTGTGATTCTTTTGAATTTTTTCATTTGATCTCCTCCTAAAAATAAATGATGTGTATTTATGTCAATCACAATGTCTGATAGAAAGACATTGAATAATTGCTATACTTCTGTGTTACTAACGGAAAACCCGTTCCATCACTATATTCTTAAACCGCTGTAAATCTAAATCAACTGCGTAATAAAAATCTTTCTCTGTTTCACATACTGCATCGTAATAATTGGTTTTGTGAACAATCGTTCCTCTTGTCAGTTCACCTTTTAATTCAACTGTATAATCACCCTTTTTCAATGTTACGGTTTCCCTGTCAATCAGGCAGGCAATCAGCAGCGCATCATGAAGGGTGATGGGAAATCCTGTTTTATCCATGAATATCTTCATGCCTTTATAAAGATATTGAACGACAGGATGAATGGAGTTTTTAACTTCCTCCATCTCTTTTGCAGTAAGCTTTGTATACTTTGTAACATCCAGTCCCAGCATGGTTAAGTTTTCAGCAAAATCAGTAACAATCCGGGCAGCCTCCGGATCACAGATCATATTCCATTCCGGATAAGAATTTAAAAAAGCTCCGCCCATTCCGATGATTTCCACTCGCTTCATAATCTCAGGTGCCTTTAAAAATGCCAGTCCCAGATTGGTCAGAGGCCCCATGGCAACAATACAGACATTATCATTCTCCTGCGCTGTCTTAATCATAAAATCAACCGCATCTAAGCTCTGTTCTGGCTCATACTGGTTTCTTAAAATGCTGTACTGAATGGGTTTTTCCATCTTTGGCCGTTCTATTACCGGCAGCCCCTGTCCTATATAAACGGGAATCCTGCCTATCTGGTAAAATTCCAGCAGATCCTTCACCATCTCTGCCCGTGCTTTCGTATCTTTAAATACAGTGGTAATTCCTGCCACCTCGATTTCAGGAGACACAACTGCAAGAGCTATGGCAACCGCATCATCCACGTCATCGCCCAAGTCTGTATCAATGATTACTTTCTTTGGTTTCATGTTATTCCTCCTGTATCAGAGTTAAGACTTCCTCATTGAGAGGCATAGACGCCTGGGCGCCTTTTCGTGTAACGCTGATGGCTGCCGCTGCGTTAGCAAAACAAATAGCTTCTTCCATGGATTTTCCTTCCGCCAGCTTTACAGCCAGCGCTCCGTTAAAGCAGTCTCCTGCACCGGTGGTATCCAGTGCATCCACCCTGGTTCCTTCAAACATGCGACAGCCCTCCTGGCTGACCCATAAGGCTCCCTTGTCTCCCATTGTCACAATGACATGTCCCACTCCCTGGGACAACAGCGTTCCTGCACCTTCCATGATCCCGTCCAGGCTGTCCGTCTTATGGCGGCTCAGTCTTGCCAGTTCACTTTCATTGGGAGTTATAATATCAATTTTCCTCATGATCTCTTCCGGCAGACCATCCGGAGCCGGTGCCGGGTTTAATATAATGGTTTTTCCCGTTTCCTTTGCATGGTCAATTGCATAAAAGACTGCATCTCCAGGAATCTCCATCTGTACAAGCAGATATTCATAATCTATGATTTGCGGCTCTGTCTTCTCTAAATATGGAATATCACAGCTTCCATTGGCTCCTGCAATGGTCACTATGCTGTTATTTGCCAGGGAATCAACTAAAATCACTGCTGTTCCCGTATCCTTACCTTCACGGACAGAAATATAATCCGTACAGACACCGTTATCCTTTAAACCCCGGATCAAAGTTCTTCCAAACTCATCTTGTCCTACACAGCCAAGCATAACCACGTCTGCGCCCAGCCTTCCTGCTGCAAATGCCTGATTGGCTCCCTTTCCGCCGCAGTTATAGGAGTAATCCGTTCCAAGTACAGTTTCTCCCACACCCGGCAGACGGTCTGCAGTCACCTGTATATCCATGTTTAAACTTCCGATTACCAGTATTTTTTTCATATCTCTTCCCTTACCTGTTTTTTTCCGGTGCTCTCTCTGATCATCAGTACCGTCTCCAGATACTGGTCTGCCTGATGTATGGTTTTATCCTGTATGGACGCCAGCAGCATTCTGGCCGCCTGATAGCCCATTTCATACATAGGCTGAGATACTGTGGTGATGGGCGGAACCATCTCTCCGCTCATGGTGATGTTATCAAATCCCAGCAGCTGGATATCGTCTGGAACCTTTTTGTTTAATTCTCTCAAAGCCTTTAATACACCGATTGCTATGGTATCGCATCCGGCAAAGATCCCGTCTATTTCCGGATTGTCAGAAAGCATCTCCCTGGTTCTTTCGTATCCGGACTGTATATTGTAACCGCCATAGCTTAAATATTGTTTGTTTATTATGATGCCCCCATCTTCAAGGGCCATGCAATAACCTTTCAGACGTTCTTCCACTGTATAAACATCTTTTACACCTGCAATATATGCGATATTGGAAGCGCCATTTTCAATGAGATAAGACACACCTTCTCTGGCAGCCCTGGCATTATCAACATAGACGCCGGGATATCGGGACAGCTCCTTTATCTTCCGGTCCAGTATAACGATGGGTATGTTGCTTTTGTGTATCAGTGCAGTCAGCTTTTTGTCATTTAAATCGCCGCTGGTATTGATGATGATTCCGTCCACCCTTTTTTCTAAAAAGGTATATAAATACTTCTGCTCTTTTTTAATATCTGAATCTGAATTACACAAAAATACCGTATATCCATTTTCCATGGCGCAATCCTCCACCCCTCTGATTACCTGGGGAAAAAAAGGATTCTGGACATCGGGTATTATGAGCCCAATGGTCTTTGTCTCAGCAACCGTTATGCTCCTTGCCATCTTATTGGGTACGTAACCTACCTCGTCAATCAGCTTAAGAATCTTCTCTCTCGTTTCTTCTGAAACACCTTCCGGATTATTATTGATGACTCTTGAAACAGTCCCTTTTGATACTCCTGCCATACTGGCGATATCTTTAATTGTCAGTGCCATAAAAGTCCCCCACGTTTTACTAAACCGGTTTAGTATTGTTGATAATAATGCTATCACATGTAGATTTTTTTGTCAATAAAATAAGCCCTGATAAAACTGGTAAATTTACCGGTTTTATCAGGGCTATTTCATGTTTAAAACTTAACAAAAAAATTTGTTATCCCATTCCTGCTTTCCACACGAATCTGCGCATGATGCCTGTCTGCAATCTGCTTTGCTATGGCAAGCCCCAGCCCTGTGCCTGAACGGTTTTGAAAGCTGTTTGTTTTATAAAACCGGTCAAAAAGATGAGGTATGGCTTCAGACGGAATCTCTTCACCGTCATTGGTTACCGTGATCAGACAGCCTTCCTTTTCCTTTTCAAGAGTAAGTTCCACAGTTCCCTGCTGTTTGCAAAATTTAACAGCATTATCAAGAAGGATTAAAATAAGCTGGCGGAGGCGCCCGTAATCTCCATTTACAATGCATTCCTCTCCAGGACAGTTTACCAGAAACTGAAGTCCTTTTTCTTTCGCAGAACGGCGGATTGATCGCTGTGTATCCCGTAATACATCGCAGAGATTTACCTCGTCCATATTCAGGGAAAACTGGTCATCCTGAAGACGGGATAAATCCAGAAGATCATTTACCAGCCGTTCCAAATGTCTGCTTTCTGCTAACATCTGATCATAATACTCTCTTATTTCTTCCGGAGTATTGATGGTTTCATCCCGAAGCACTTCTAACGAACCACGCAATACTGCCACCGGGGTACGAAGTTCGTGAGAGACATTGGCCACAAAATCCTGTTTCATCTTATCAAGTGCCTCCTGCTGCTTTCTGGCCTCCGTCAGACGCTCAGAAAGCAAATCGATGATCTGGGCAAGCTGACCGAACTCATCAGCCTGGTTAACTCCGGTTCTGGCTGTATAATCCCCCTCTGCCAGGCAGCCCGCCGCATCACTCATGCGACGCAGGGGATTTGTAAAGCGGTAAGACAGCCACACGGCTGCCATGCCTGCAAGAACAAGAGCTATGACTGCACCTGCTCCCAGAGCAAACAACCCCTGAAGTACTGCTTCATTTACTCCGCTGACCGGAGAATGAAGAAGTACTGCACCCGAAATTCCGTCTGCTGTGCGGATGGGTACGCCAACGGTCAGTGTCGGTGCATTTAATAAACCGGAAAATTCCTCTCCGTAGGTAATTTCGCCTTCCAGAACCCGACTTATGATTTTCTCAGCATTTTCAGGTAGTTCCCCTCCAGAAGTAACTCCATCATGACCGGCGGATATTAAATTCCTGTCATTATCTACAATCCAAACCGTTGCCATAGCCACCTGATCCAAAAAACGAAGATATGCCCCATAACCACCCATCGTGTGGTGCCCCATTCCCATGCCCATACCGAACTGCTGGGCCTCCCCTTCTCCGTTTTCATAGAGTGCCAGGGTTTCTGCGATGGAAACTGCCCGCTTTTCCATGGATGAACGGTTGATCGCAATGGTATGCTTACGGAACATAGACACAAATACAGTACCTAGTATGGCAGTATATAAAAGGAGCACTGCGGCAAAAGAGGCAATCAGTTTCCAGACAATTTTTTTACTCATGATAGCACCTCAAATTTATAGCCCACATTCCGAATGGTGCGGATCTCCCAGGCAGGGTGAGGCACTTGTTCAAGCTTGGCTCTCAGCCGTTTCATATGGGAATCCACAGTTCGGGGATCACCGTAATAATCATATCCCCACAAAAGATCCAGGAGCATCTCACGGGTATAGGCCCGGTTCTTACCGCTTGCAAGCGTCCACAACATATCTGTTTCCCGCTTTGTTAAAAGTATGGGTCTGCCATCAACCGTGACGCTGTAATTCTCCAGATTTATGACCAGATTTTCAATGGAAAGGAGTTTCCCCGTATCTCCGGTGCCTTTATCAATGCGCCGCAGCACAGCTCTCACCCGTGCCATCACTTCCCCTGGTGAAAATGGTTTCACGATATAATCATCTGCACCAATGTCCAGTCCCATGATTTTTTCAAAATCTTCTCCTCTTGCCGTTACCATGATAACCGGAACATCGGACTGTCTGCGGATTTCCCGGCACACCTGGAAACCGTCCAGTTTTGGCATCATCACATCAAGCAGTACAACCTGCGGTTTCTTATCATAAAATTCCTCTAACGCCTGCTGCCCATCCTGAGCAAGTACTGTTTCAAAGCCTTCTTTCCTGGCAGCGCTGTTTAAGATATTTAATAACTGTGGATTGTCGTCCGCAATCAGCATAATAGACATATGGCATACCTCCTGTATTATAATTATAAATATAACAGCGTAATAAGGCAACTTTATGGCACTAAAAATAAAATGACAAATAAAAAAACCATTTCTGACACATGGGTGCCACATGAAGACGTTATTATGAACTTACCGAAAGGAAAATAATAGAAACGAAAAGGAGATAATAACCTATGAAAAACAAGAAAAAAGTAATGACAGGATGTGCCCTTGCACTTGCACTTTCAGCTGCTACCATGACCTCATTTGCAGCTGCCGCTTATAAGACACCTGCGGAAGCAGTATCAGGGCTTACAGGAAAGACATTGGATGAGGTAACAGCAGAACGAAAATCCGGAAAAAGTTACGGATCAATTGCCTCTGAAGCAGGAAAATTAAACGAATTCCAGCAGGCAGTGAATGATATTCATGAAGACAGGCTGAATGAAGCAGTTGCTGACGGAACCCTGACCAGGGAACAGGCGGATGCACAGCTTGCCGCAATCCGTGAAAGACAGGCTGCCTGTGATGGTAACGGCAGCGGTAACAGTACAGGTACCGGTTGTGGCGCAGGCGGCTGCAACGGGACCGGTATGGGTTATTACCACAAAGGCAACGGGTATGGACTTGGGTACAGGAACAACTAGCAAAACAATTTCAGATACATGACAACCGCCCCCTGCCGGATTCAATCTGACAAGGGGCCAGTTATGCAGTGATTTGTCCATGTATTTTGCATTTTTAGTCAGCCGTTCTACAAAAATAAAATGATCCCCTTCGATAACCCAGGAGAAAGGATCGTGCTGCAACAGGCCGGTTCTGTTGCTTTTTACAATTGAATATTGCTCCTGGCTCTCTAACAGCATGCCAATCACAGAGGACTGGGGAACGGTTTTTTCCACAATTTTTTGACTGCTTTCCAGTTCAAGGGTGTCGATGGCATTTTCCTTAAAACCCGGACCGTCATGGGAATAGACCTTTATAATCCGATCCTTTAACTGCCTGTTTAATTTTGCATAAACATAAACAGCCAGATTCCCTCCCTTGGAATGGCCTCCTAACAGAAGCTTACCTTTAAAATTTTCAGCTACCTCTGCTACATAGCGGACTGCCTCCTCCTGAGACGGAACCGGGGATTTAAACGCCATGTTAAAATCTTCTTTCCACCCAACCAGAGTCACATCTGTTCCCCGAAATGCAATATAAGCCGTATCTTCATTCAGAAAAATGGTAACAGCACAAAACTGCTTTTCCACAATGCAGTCCTGTTCTTCCCTGTAAAACCAAGTGTCAGATTCCTGTAGCGGGGACTGGCAGCCATGGCAAACAAAAGCCTTAAGCTGTTTTCCTCATCCCAGACATGAGAAAACATCTCCTTAAAATGCTCTGCTTTCAGCAGGGAGCCAATGGTGGGAAGGGGTTTACCCGGCTCAAATCCCGGCTCAAACGAAGAAAGACCAATGTAGGAAAACTTGGAAAAAATAAGACTGTCTACAGAGTGAAATGGTTTCCTGTTAAAATCTGATAATTCGCTTTCTGCATAACTAATAATATTTGCCATTTAAAAAATCTCCTTGTTCTGTCACAGGCAGACTATTTCATTAGTATTTGTTTTTGTTTCCATTTTATGCTTATAACTCTACGAAGCGTTTATTGAAAAGATAATGACCAGGAGCTACAATGATGGGGAAAAAGGCTGCCTGCAGCCTGACTTAGAAAGGTGGTGAGTAAATTGGAAAGTTCGACGAAAAAAGCATTAAAAGACCAGTACAAAAACAGAATTATGACTGGGGGAATCTACCGCATACAATGCAGCAAAGACGGGTCGTACTGGTTACGAACCAGTTTGGATATGCAGGGTTCAAAAAACCGGTTTGCGTTTTCCAAGGCAACCGATTCCTGTCCCGAACTATGTATGCTAAAAACCTGGAAGCAATATGGGGCAGATTCCTTTTCCTTTGAAATTGTAGAGGAAATCAAGAAAAAAGAGACGCAGACACAACGACAGTTTTCTGATGATTTAAACACACTTCTGGAGCTGTGGAATGAAAAGGGAACGGAAGGAGAACAAGGAACATGAAAGAAAAAACAGATATCAGCAACTTTCTTGATGATTCCGGGAAAATAATCATGCTATCCCAGAAAAATAGCTTAAGGACGGAAATCCTTCGATATCTGGCTGGGAAATTTCTTAATGACCGCAGTTATACTGAGAAAGAAGTAAACTCCATCTGTGATGAATGGCATACATTTGGAGATTACTTCCTGCTCCGAAGAGAACTGATTGACAACGGCTTTCTGTGCCGGGAACCAGATGGTTCAAGGTATTGGAAACCTGAATCTGTATAAAAGAAAGGAGATATTAAATGTCAAACTTAAACACTGCCTTTACTCCCATCGAATTCGACAGCTGGGACAGGAAACAGTATTTTTACTATTTTACAAAAATGCTGCCTACCGGATTTTCCATTACCATTGAGGCAGACATTACCAATACCTACAACATGGTAAAAGAGCAAAATAAAAAGTTTTTCCCTGCTTATTTGTATCTGGCTTCTAAGCTGATAACAGAACAGAAGGAATTTCGGATTGCCTCCATTGACGGGAAGCTTGGTTGTTATGAGGTCTTACACCCTTCTTATGCATGCTTCCATCCGGATGACAAGACCATGTCTAATATTTGGACAGAGTATGATTCCGACTTTCGTACTTTCTATAATAATTACATTACAGACCAGAATCGTTTTGCCCACAACCATGGGATCTTAGCAAAGCCGGATATGCCTCCTCAGAACAGTTTTATGATAGGAATGCTTCGATGGATCGGGTTTACAAGCTATACACCGGTTCCTTATGGAAACAGCAATTCCTTTTTCCCGGTTCTGGAAGCAGGAAAATTTATTGACAGAGACGGCAGAAAACGAATGCCGCTATCCATTACTGTTCACCATGCTGTAGCAGACGGATATCATGTGGGCTTATTTCTGGATAAATTTCAATCGGGTATGACTGACCCTGAAAAATGGCTGGATTAACTGGAAGCTGCTTTCTGAGATATATTATTTAAGTATTGCTCCAGTTCTTTGTTCCACTCACTGTAATTTTTGTCACTTCGATGATCTGTGAGTGGATAATGGGCAGCCAGATAAGTGCCTAAATACTGGGTTAACTTTTCGGCTCCGCTTGTATTTAAGTGATCACCTCCGTCTCTGCTGTCCTTGCTCCAGTCTATCTTTATGTCCTTTGTAAAGAGGTTTAAATCAAGAAATGGAACATTCTTTTTTAATGCATAATCATTGATTGTATTATGGCGGCTATAGTCCCAGTTTTTTGGGGAAATAACCCCTACTAACAGCAGATTGATTTTTCTTTCTTTGCACAAATTTACGATCCTGTCTGTCCAAAATGTCACAGTCTGGTCTATTGGCTCCCGTCCCTCTGAAGCATTCATATAGGAACCACCCTGATAAGGCGCTATCTTATTGCTATGGTAATACCCTTTCATGACATCCCGCTGGTTAAAGTCCTGTTCCTGACTGAAGTCACGGGCCGTAAGTGTTTTCCATCTGTCATGATACTTAAAGACTGGCAGATAATACTGTGACATGTATTCCAATGCATGATTTAATTCAGTTGGAACATTCCGGTTGTGATAGAATAAATCTGTTTCCAAAATTACCAGATTGGGATTTTGCCGTTTTAATGCCTTCTTAAGCATATAATAGGCTTCCACTGAACGCTGTCCGGACTGGCTGCAGACAAAGGATGTAATACCATGATCTTTCCACATAACCATGGGAGATATTCCGGAATATCCCTCACTATCACCAACAACTATCATATCCAGAGAATTGGAAGGTTCTGCAAACACACCATATGCATGAATATCTCTATTTGAAATCCCACCTTCCTCTGTATTGCATTTGGGAACAAACAAATTTGAGCACTGAATTAATAACAGGAGAAGTATTCCCCAGAATCCGACAATTTTTCCAAAGTTTCTCATTTTAGTCCACTTTCCTTTTATAACTAAAATAGATGCACAATCACCACAAACTTCATTATACTTACTTTGAAAAAAAAATCAGCTAAATAAATCTTAACATTTCTGAAGATTATTATATCATAAACAATTAATCAATCAGAGAATAGATCTGGATGCTTGCCACTTTTTTATTCTTGATATGAAAGTTCATTACATTTGCGTAATCTTCTTCCTCAAAGCGGAAATCGTCTTCCTCATTGCTCAATTCACCGCTTATTAAATTGCCTTCCGGATAAGCTTCTTTCAATGTTTCAAAGCTGTCTCCCACCTTGACGTTTCTTATAGTCGTATATTGAGAGCCAGTTATTTCAATCTGATAAATATAGGACTTGTTATCTTGTGCCGCATCAATGGTTTTAATAACAAGTCCCGGGTAAAGGTACTGCTTTTCCGTCTTTCCTATGAGCGGATCCATGTTTAATCCATCGGAAGAAGAATACGTGTGGGTCTTCGTGTTTTCCGCTTTTCCAAGCATGCTTTCCATCTTCTGGTCATCTGTAAAATCCAGAAGGGTAATTGTTTTTCCATTGTAAAGGAACCCCAGTTCCTTTAACGACTCTTTTGTTGCACTTTCAGAATCACTGATTACCGTGGAATTGGTTGTGGCGGGAGCCTTTGTGGTTTCGCCTTCGGTACTAACTGACACGTTCGCAGGAGCAGTTGTTTCATCCGGTGTTATGACCCTGTTTTTTCCGCAGCCGCCCAGTGAACCCACACATAATACCAGAATTCCGGCAACAATGGTTATTTTATTTAATGACATCATCGCTACTCCTTTCAATCAGTTCGGTTCTTTTTCCACTTATTGTACCCGTTATTCCAGTTAATTAACAAACATTTTATAAATAGCCATACAGAAAAAACTGCTGCAGTTAAGTACCGGTCTGCAGCAGTTATAGTTATTTTATTAATAAATTGAATCACTCTAATGAGAAGGATAATAAACTTGTATTTCCATTTCCCCTGTAAGTCAGATAAATTGCCTGTTTCCCTTCTTCCAGTTCCAAATCAGCAGAGTAGTCTTCCCACACATTGGTATACTTTATCTGTATCTCGGCAAGAATTTTTCCATCCCATGCATGTTTTACTTCAAAATACCCGGCTGCATAGCCTCTCGTTGTAATGGTGATACGCTTACAATCCTCACATTCAAAATATTTAAATCCGGCAGTAACTCCATCTGTTATATTGGCTATGTATCCTGGATCTTCATCTCCGTCTCTTCCATCCTGCATGATCTTTGGAATGGGGAATTCCGGTTTTTGTTCTGTCTGAAATAAATTACACGCCAGATAGGCACCATATTTTCCCTTCCCAGGCAGAACACCTCCCATACCGCTGGTTGTGATCTCCACCTGAGGGATCTTTCCGTCTTCCAGAATCGTAACAGGCTCTGCGCAGCCCTGGCGGCTGTACCAGGTTCCATTGGTATGCCTGTGATAAAAGATATACCATTTCCCCAGAATTTCTACCAGGCTTCCGTGATTGTTGGCTGCAAAAGCCGTATGCATCCTGGCTGGTTTATATGTATCAATTCCCTCATCACAATTGCTGACAATCACTCCTCCATAAGTGAATCCTCCGACCGGACTGTCACTGACTGCGTAGCACAGTTCATGCATGGCCACGGAGGAATAGATAAAATAATAGGTACTGCCTTTTTTTCTGATGGAAGGTGCTTCAAAGAACTCATGGCCCTCAAAACCAGTGCCTGCACTATAAGGCTTACTTGGCGCAATTACAACAGGCTCCTCCAAAACAGTTACCATATCATCTGCAAGCACCGTTACCATGGCTCCATATCTGGTATCATCCTGGGGACCACAGAAGCCACAATAGAGATAGATTTTATTCTCTTCTCTTAATACTCCCGGATCGAACTGGGGCTGGTCTCCCGGCCGTTCTCCCAGACGCCCACCACTGGAATCCTTCACATATCCGTAAAACTCATATCTGCCTGCCGGAGTATCACAAACTGCGACCGATACCACCGGAACCTTGTCAAGGACATAGTAAAGATAATATCTGCCGTCAGATCCAATGACCACATCCGGCGCATACAGACACATCTTTCCCTCTTTGTTCATGGGATCACTTGTTTTTGGATAAATCACGCCTTCATAACGCCAGTTTCCAAGATCATCCACTGGCGCAGACCAGCAGACGTAATCTCCCAGGCAGAAAACGTAACCATTAAAAAAATCATGGGAACCATAGACATACACTCTGTCCCCAAACACATATGGTTCCCCGTCGGGAATATATTCCCACGAGGGCAAATAGGGATTCATTGCATATTTTTTCATCTTATCTCCATTTCTGCAATCACCTGATGCTATACGAATTTTTCCTTCAGCCTGTCTAATAAAAATTTCATCAGTTCCTGCTCATTCTGCTGATTCATAGCAATTTTCTCTGTGGAAAACAAAATACCATTCGGATTTTCTTTTGTAAACGGCTGCCACACCGGCATTGGCGTTCCATCAGCATCATCTCCGTTTGGATCGCCTGTCTTAACAAAATTTGTCCAGTAATTTGCCATACATCTCGCCAGATCGTAATGCTCTCCTTTAAAAGGCCTCCAGCATTTTGCAAGTGTTTCAAAAAAGAACCATAAATCCACGGAATGAAAGTTTCCCGGATGATCCCAGCCTGGAATATCCGCATCAAA
>Ga0316613_10001047_pt1 | contig 19607 bp, 15 predicted proteins | sample OWC_soil_day10_C_2_FD_207647 | JGI IMG/M metagenome (GOLD analysis project Ga0316613, IMG submission 207647) | Wetland soil microbial communities from Old Woman Creek delta, Ohio, United States - OWC_soil_day10_CT_b | ecosystem: Environmental > Terrestrial > Soil > Wetlands | place: USA: Ohio...
AACGCGCCTTCGTAATCCTGCATCGCCAGCGTCAGCGCTTGGCGCATTTCGATATCCAGATGGTTGGTCGGCTCGTCGAGCAGCAACAGATTGGGTTTTTGCCAGATCAGCAAGGCCAGCGCGAGCCGGGCCTTTTCGCCGCCGGAAAACGGGCCGACCTTGCTCATCGCCATTTCACCGCGGAAATCGAAACCGCCCAGGTAATCGCGCAGTTCCTGCTCGCGCGTGACCGGATCGAGTTTCTGCATATGCCAAAGCGGCGTTTCATCTTCGCGCAACTGGTCGAGTTGATGCTGGGCGAAATACCCGACGCGCAATCCCTTGCCTTCGGTGCGCACGCCGTGCAACAGCGGCCGCTCGCCCGCCAGCGACTTGATCAGCGTGGATTTGCCCGCGCCGTTGACACCCAGCAAGCCCAGGCGCGCGCCGCGTTCCACGCTGAAATTGAGGTTGCGCAGCACCGGCTGCGCCGGGTTGTAACCCGCCGCGCCATCCTCGATGCGCAACAGCGGATTGGGGCTGGAATCCGGCTCGCGAAAAGCAAAGGTGAACGGTGAATCGACATGCGCGGCGGCAATGCGCTCCATCCGTTCCAGCGCCTTGACCCGGCTTTGCGCCTGCCGCGCCTTGGTGGCTTTGGCCTTGAAGCGGGTGATGAACGATTCCAGATGCGCGATCTCGCGCTGCTGTTTTTCGAATGCCTGTTGCTGCAGCGAAAGGCGAGCGGCCTTTTGCGCTTCGAAATCGGCATAGTTGCCGGTATACAGATTCAATGCAGCCTGTTCGACGTGCAGGATCGCGTTGACCGTGTTGTCGAGGAAATCGCGGTCATGCGAGATCACCAGCAACATGCCCGGGTAGCTGCGCAGCCAGTTTTCCAGCCAGACCACCGTTTCCAGATCCAGGTGGTTGGTCGGCTCGTCGAGCAGCAGCAGATCCGAGCGACGCATCAGCGCCTGCGCGAGGTTGAGGCGCATGCGCCAGCCGCCAGAAAAACTCGCTACCGGTCGGGCCATTTCCTGCTCGGAAAAACCCAGTCCGGCCAGCAATTTGGCCGCACGTGCTGGTGCCGAATAGCCGTCGATCGTTTCCAGCCGCGCCAGGCATTCGGCATGATGCAGGCCATCGTGCTGACTGGCAGCCAGTTCGCGCTCGATCGCGCGCAATTCCAGATCGCCATCGAGTACATAGTCCAGCGCCGGCATATCCAGCGCCGGCGTTTCCTGCGCCACGTGCGCAATCACATAGCCGGGCGGCAATTCCAGATCGCCGACGTCCTGGTGCAGCTCACCGCGCAGCAAGGCAAAGAAACTGGATTTTCCGGCGCCATTCGGACCGACGACACCGACCTTGCAACCGGGATTCAACATGAGATCGGCGCGCTCAAGCAAAACCTTGATGCCGCGCCGCAAAGAAAGGGATTTGAGTCTGATCATGGGCGGCAAGTCTAGCAGAGTTGCCGAAACTCACCGAGAGCGGAAAGCGGTTTTTCGCAACTCAAGCAGACAAAGTATGGCGCAGCTCATCAAACACGCCATCGGTCAGGCTGCCTGACCAATCCTCATGCCGCAAGCGGCCATTGCGAATCAAAGTTTCGATCTCGGTCCGGGTGAATGTGTGCCCATTGGCGCCGACGCGATTGGTAAACAGGAAACGCGTTCCTTGCGGGCTGATCCAAGTAAGGCGCAATTTGTGGTGACTCCCATCCTCTTCCTGCAAATCGACCCACGCCCAGCGCTTGGGCAACTCTTCCAGCAAAACAGGAGGCAACTCGTAAACCGGCTCCGGTATTGGTGCGGCGACTTCAGCGACCGCAGGTGCAAAAACCGGTGCCGCAGACGGCGGCCGCATGCCATTGCGAATGGCGGAAGCGTGGCAATGCACGAGCTCGGACATGAACGCCTGCCACTCCTGTGCGGCCATCCCGGCCTCTGCCGTTCCTTCTTCCAGTGTTTTCAGCATGCGGGGCAAACAATTGACCAGCTGGAGACGCTCCTCGGCCCCACGCTTGGGCTCCACACTCCAGAGCAGATCATCCAGCGCAGTCACGTAGGCCACAAAACGGGGCTCATTCTCCCCCTCGACTCCGTAGACTTTGGCCAGCGCCGGCACCCACCAGCGCCGGACAAACTCATCTACCAGTGCGGGCACATCGCGCTTGAACAAACGGGCACCGACAAGGCTTTCCGCTGTTGCCAGGCCGAGTTCATTGAGTTCGGCCACCGCCAGTTCTTGCGCATCATCCTGAATCTGACTGGTTGCCGCATCCGCCTCGGCCAGCAAAAACGATTCCAAGTCCACCAGCGCCTGATCGAAGATACCAACATCATCCTCAAAATTCACCACAATCCAGGTCACGATGGCCGATAGCTTGTCAAAACGCGGATTGCCCGCATCGGCATCGTCATGCCAATCAATTGCGGCTTCCGCCAGGCGGTCGAGCAACTGGCGCGCGGGATGCTGCTTGCGCGAGAAAAAAGCACTATCGAGCAGCGCCACTTTCAGGACGGGAATCTGCAGGCGGCCAATCAAACCCTTGATCGCCTCGGGCAGGCGAGAATCTTCAAACAAGCGATCGAACAGCAACGCGACCAGATTCAAGGTCATGGCATCCATCTGCGCCAGACCCTGGGCCCACTGCGTGGTTTGCAGCAGCGATATCAGATTTCCGGAAGCCGGAAGCAAAGTCTCACCTTCCAGTGCAACAGGGTCTTCCGGCAAACGGTGCTGCAATTGATTGAGAAAAGAAAATTCCGTTGCGCTTTGTACTGCAGTTTGTGGCGCTTGCTGCGCAGATCCGCTCAGCAACCGCTCCAGATGCGCTGCCAGCGCGGCAGGAACCATCATATTCACCAGGCCCGGCGACAAAGGCGCGGCACCTGCTGTTACTGAAGGATTTTCGGATGGTGTCGCGGAGGCAGGCGGCGGATCCTCCCGCCGAGGCGGCCTGTACCCGCTTGTTGGTTGCGGATGTGACTTGTAACTTACCGGCTGAACATTTTGCTGCACCAGAAACTCGTTGACTTGCCGGTAGATCCCTCCCACTTGCTGGGTAAGCTGAGATTCGAATGCGCGCAATGCCACAATGCGCGCTTCAACGCCGCTTTCAATCTGCCGGCAGGCCCTCAGCATCGCTTCGCAAATCGCCTCCGGACAGATCGGATTGGCGGCATTCTGCTCGGCCTTGCCTGGAACCAATCGGGCCAGGCGCGATTCCATCTGCCGCAGATCTTCACCACCCGTGAGCTTGAACGCACTGGCCATACTGCTGACGGTCAGGTTTTCTTCATATTCCTCATTGGCCACCAACGACAGCTCAGTCTTGGGCTCATCCTTGTTGAGGTAACGCACCCCGCGCTCTTCGCTTTCCAGTTCTTGCAAGCGCTGATCGAAGGCATCGAGAAACTGCTGGCGGAATTCAGCTTTGATCAAGCCGCGCTTGGCCAGTGTTTCGGCACGCGCAGCGAAATAAATCTCGCGCAACGAGCGTTCGGAGGATTTTTCTGCCAGTTCGAAAAAATCATTTTCCAGCCGGCTAAAAAAACCATCAAACGACTGGAGTAGCAGTTGCAGCGCGATATCACGGCACGCCAACAACTTGGGATCGGCAAGCGCTGCGAATTGCGCAGGACTCCCTCTTCCAAAATCTGGCATGACTGGCTGACTCATTACCGCCCCCGCAAGAATGCACAACGTTTCTTGTGCGTCCACTCTGAAAACAACAATATACCCAAAGTGATGTAAAAAAAAACACTGTTTGCTCAACACCCTTCAACGATAGTCTGTCGCCTGCTGGAACAACGTCTGTCTAATCAAGTACAAAGCAAAGCCAAGAGGGTTCAACTTGACTCGGCACATTTCTTGACAACCGTTGCGGGCATGCTGGTATATAATTCCCGGTTTTGCAGTCGCAGAATCGGATTAGCAGCAATGGAAGCTGAACAGTTAAATCAGATCGAGAACACGCTTGTCGACCTTGGCACACGCACCGAGGAATTGCGGCGTTATCTCGACTATCCCGGCAAACGCGACCGGCTGGAAGAAGTCGTGCGCCTGACCGAAGACCCGGATATCTGGAACGATCAGAAAAAAGCGCAGGAATTGGGCCGCGAACGCAAGGCGCTGGAGGATGTCGTCGTCGTACTTGACCGCGTGACCGGCGAAATCGCCGACAGCCGCGATCTTTTCGACATGGCAAAAAGCGAAGACGATGCAGAAACGCTGCACGCTGTCGAAGCCGACGTCGCCAAGATCAGCGCAGAAATCGCCGCGCTCGAATTCCGCCGCATGTTCAACAACCCGATGGATCCCAATCCCTGTTTTGTCGACATCCAGTCGGGCGCCGGCGGCACCGAGGCCCAGGACTGGGCCGGCATGCTACTGCGCATGTATGTGCGCTACGGCGAGCGCAAGGGCTTCAACGTGGAAGTCATGGAAGTCTCGGATGGCGAAGTCGCCGGCATCACCAGCGCCACGATCAAGCTGACCGGCGAATATGCCTATGGCTACCTGCGCACTGAGACCGGCGTGCACCGCCTGGTCCGCGTTTCGCCGTTCGATTCGAACGCGCGTCGCCACACCTCGTTCTGCTCGGTCTTTGTCTACCCGGAAGTCGACGACAGCTTCGAAATTGAAATCAACCCGGCCGATCTGCGCATCGATACCTATCGCGCATCGGGCGCAGGCGGTCAGCACATCAACAAGACCGACTCGGCCGTGCGGATTACACACAATCCGTCCGGCATTGTCGTGCAGTGCCAGAATGACCGCTCGCAACACAAGAACCGCGATGAAGCCATGAAAATGCTGCGCGCAAAGCTTTATGAAGCCGAGCTGCGCAAACGCATGGAAGCCCAGCAAGCCCTCGAAGCCGGCAAGGCCGACATCGGCTGGGGCCACCAGATTCGCTCTTACGTGTTCGACCAGAGCCGCATCAAGGATCTACGCACCAGCTACGAGGTAGGCAACCTCAAGGGCGTGATGGATGGTGACCTGGATGGCTTCATCGAAGCCAGCCTGAAACAGGGCGTGTAATTCGACTTACCGGGAAACGACCACTGCGCCGCACCGGGCGCGTTGTTCTTTTTCCCGCACTATGAATATTCGACTATTTGAACCTGCGGGCGCCAGGCGCCCAAGCGATGGAAAGCACCATGAGCGACAAGCAAGCCACCCCGGAAGTAACCCTGCAAGACGAAAACCAGTTGGTCGCCGAGCGCCGCGCCAAACTGGGTGCCATCCGCGAGCAAGGCATTGCCTTCCCGAACGATTTCAAACCCAGCCACCAATCTGCGGACTTGCATGCCAAGTATGACGCGACCGAAGGCGAGGAGCTGGTCGCTCAAAACGTGGAAGTCGCCATTGCCGGCCGCATGATGCTCAAGCGCGTCATGGGCAAGGCCAGCTTCGCCACCGTGCAGGATGCCTCGGGCCAGATCCAGTTCTACATCAGCCGCGAAGCCGTGAGCGAAGCCATCTATGCCTCGTTCAAGCACTGGGACATGGGTGACATTCTGGGTGCCAAGGGCTCCCTGATGAAGACCAAGACCGGCGAGCTCACCGTGCAGGTCACGGAACTGCGCCTGCTGACCAAATCGCTGCGTCCGCTGCCGGACAAGCACCACGGCATGGCCGATCAGGAAATGAAGTATCGCCAGCGCTATCTGGACCTGATCACCAACCCGCAAAGCCGCGATACCTTCTTCAAGCGCTCGAAGATCATCCGCAAGGTGCGCGAAGTGATGGTCGGCGAAGGCTATCTGGAAGTTGAAACGCCGATGATGCATCCGATTCCGGGCGGTGCAGCGGCCAAGCCGTTCACCACGCATCACAATGCGCTCGACATGCAGCTCTTCCTGCGCATTGCACCGGAGCTCTACCTCAAGCGCCTGGTTGTCGGCGGCATGGAACGCGTGTTCGAGATCAACCGCAGCTTCCGCAACGAGGGCATGAGCACCCGCCACAACCCCGAATTCACCATGATGGAGTTCTACGAGGCCTACGCCGACTACACCCGCATGATGGAACTGACCGAAACCGTGATCCGCGAATGCGCACGCGAAGCGGTCGGCCATACCGTGATCGAATACCAGGGGCGCACGGTGGATCTGTCCAAGCCGTTCGAGCGCCTGACCGTCACGCAAGCCATCCTGAAATACAACCCGCATTACACCGAAGCGCAGATGCACGACCGTACTTGGCTGAAGGCGGAGATCGAGCGCCTGGGCGGCAAGCTGGTGATTACCAACGGTATCGCCGGACTGCAATTCTCGTTGTTCGAGGCAACCACTGAAGAAAAACTGTGGAACCCGACGTACATCATCGATTATCCGCTGGAAATTTCGCCGCTGGCCCGCGCTTCCGACAGCAACCCCGGGATCACCGAGCGCTTCGAGCTCTTCATGGTCGGCCGCGAACACGCCAACGGCTTCTCGGAACTCAACGATCCGGAAGACCAGGCCGCCCGCTTCCTCGAACAGGCGCAAGCCAAGGATGCCGGCGACGAAGAAGCGATGCACTACGATGCCGATTACATCCGCGCCCTGGAATATGGCCTGCCTCCGACCGGCGGCTGCGGCATCGGCATCGACCGGCTGGTGATGCTGCTCACCGATTCAGCCAGTATTCGTGACGTGATTCTCTTCCCGCAAATGCGGCGCGAAGATTGATCTGTCTGCCCCTGCAACGCCGGCCCTGTGCCGGCGTTGTGCATTTCGTACACCCAAGACAAACCCATGATTCCGTCTATTCGTAAAATGACCGCCACCCAGCGCACGCCCCAGGCCAATATTCGCCTGGGCGCCACGCTGGCCTTTGTCGCCGGTGCGACCAATGCCGGCGGATTCCTAGCGGTCGGTCAATATACCTCGCACATGACGGGCATTGTTTCGCTGATGGCCGACAATATCGCGCTCGGTAATCTTGCGCTGGCGTTGGGCGGACTCTCCGCACTCTGCGCATTCCTGGGCGGGGCGATGACCAGTTCCCTGATGGTGAACTGGGCCAAACGGCGACGGCTGCGCAGCCAGTTTGCCTTGCCGCTGTTGCTGGAAGCCGGATTACTCCTGCTCTTCGGGCTGATGGGATCAGTGATGGATGAGCGGTTTGCGTTTCGCTTGCCGGAAACCGTGATTATTCTGTGTTTTACCATGGGACTGCAAAACGCCGTCATTACCAAAATTTCCCATTCTGAAATTCGCACCACCCACATTACCGGGCTGGTAACCGATTTCGGCATCGAACTCGGACGTCTGATCTACTTCAACCACAGCCAAGAGCTGGGCCGAATAGAAGCGGACAGGCGCAGACTGCGCATCCAGTGCAAGCTGATCTTGATGTTTGTCGCCGGCGGAATCATGGGAGGGGTGGGATTCAAGCAGCTTGGCTATGCCACCACGCTACCACTTGCCTTGCTGCTGGTAGTTCTCACCCTCTTGCCACTACTCGATGACATGCGACTGCGTTATCGCGTTTTCCGGCGCAGTCACTAAGCTCACTTCCAAGCATATAACCAACAAGACTACAGACTTCGCCGCTGCGTCTATAAAATAGCCGGATTACAATCGACTCATTACTTGGGCGCAGCCATGGAATATTTCCCCGTCTTCATCGACCTGAAAAATCAGCCTTGCCTGGTCGTGGGCGGAGGTGAGGTCGCGCAGCGCAAAGTCGGGCTGTTATTGGCCGCCGGTGCAAAACTCACGATCGTCGCCCCGCAACTCACCGACGGCCTGCAGGAACAAGTTCACAACCACCGGGCAACGCACATAGCAAGAGACTGGCAAGCAGGCGACACCGCAGGCATGCGTCTGGTGATCGCCGCGACCGACAATAGCCAAGTCAATACCGCGATTCACGCCGAATGCGAAGCTGCCGGCATTTTGGTCAACGTGGTCGATCACCCGGAACTTTGCCGTTTTATCGTCCCCTCCATCGTTGATCGCTCTCCGCTGATGATTGCCATTTCCAGCGGTGGGCAAGCACCGGTATTGGCCAGGCACCTGCGCGCCCGGATTGAAGCCTGGCTGCCGCATGGTTATGGCGTACTGGCGCGTCTGGCCGGGCAATTCCGTGATCAGGTCAAGGCCCGTTTCGGCGACCGCGAACGCGAGCGCCGCCGCTTCTGGGAAAACGCACTGGAAGGTGCTGCCGCAGAAAAAGCCTTGGCCGGGGACGAGCGCGGCGCGGCAGAGGCACTGGCTGCGGAACTGGAGCAAGCGCAGGCCAATCAGCTGCAGCAAGGCGCGGTCTATCTGGTGGGCGCCGGTCCGGGCAATCCCGACTTGCTGACTTTCCGCGCATTGCGGCTGATGCAAAAAGCCGATGTCGTGCTTTACGACAACCTGGTTTCTCCTGCGATTCTCAACTTGGTACGCCGGGATGCCAAACGCCGGTACGTCGGCAAAAAAGCCAGCGACCATGCCCTGCCTCAGGAAGAAATCAACAAACTGCTGGTCAAACTGGCCCAGGAAGGCAAAACCGTCTTGCGCCTCAAAGGGGGCGATCCCTTCATCTTCGGCCGTGGCGGCGAGGAAATCGACGAACTCGCGCAAAACGGTATCCCGTTCGAAGTGGTTCCCGGCATTACCTCAGCCGCAGGCGCCTCCTGCTATGCCGGCATTCCGCTCACCCACCGCGATTACGCGCAATCGGTGACTTTTGTTACCGGCCACCGCCAGGCAGGTGAAACCGAACTCGACTGGGCACGCCTGACCAGCCCAACGGAAACCCTTGTGATTTACATGGGGATCAAGGAAGCCCCCCGCATTTGCGAACGCCTGATCGCTTACGGCCGCGCCGCCGACACCCCGGCGGCCATCATCGAAAAAGCCACCACCCCGGAACAAAAAACGGTGGCCGGCACATTGGCCACCCTGCCCGCGCTGATCGAACAGCATCACGTCAAACCTCCGGCGCTGATCATTATTGGCAATGTGGTCAAATTGCATGAAAAACTCGACTGGCACGGCGTCCCGGTAAAGTAAACACCCAATCCCGGGAGTCAGTTGCCAACAAGCAATGCGCTGCTGTAAGCAAAGGCTTGACAGCAGAACGGACGTTCACTAGTCTATCTGAACGATTGTTCGACTGGAGCACCCATGGGCAACCCGAACCGCGATAACGAATACCTCGGCAAGTTGCAGGATTATTTCTCCCAATACCGCAGCTTGCCTTCCTACGCCGTGATCGGGGAAATGCTCGGCATGGCTTCAAAATCGGCCGTCTCCGCCCTGGTAAAGCGCCTGACCCTGGCTGGCTATATCGAGATGACGCCCGATCGGCGCCTGGCTCCGACCAAGCGCTTCTTCGAGCGCGAACTCGCCGATTTTCCGGTACCCGCTGGCCTGCCCGCCGCAGCCAACGATGCGATGAGCGATGCGCTCACCGTCGATGAATACCTGATCCCTCGCCCTTCCACCACGGTACTTGTCCGGGTCAAGGGCGATTCGATGATTGAAGCGGGGATTCATGACGGCGATATTGCCGTCGTGGAAAAGCGCCATGCCGCGAATCTGGGCGACAAGGTCATTGCCATCGTCGATGGCGAATACACACTCAAGACCTTGGCCAAAGATAAACTTGGTTTCCTGCTGCAGCCAGAAAACGCCGAATACGCCCCGATCCGTCCCCGCGAAGGACTGGAAATTTATGGCGTGATGGTGGGTCTGATCAGAAAATACCGTTAACAGAAGCATTCCAGTATGAACGAAGCACACCTCTCCCCTCTCGGCAAAGCAGTCACCTATCAGGCCGAATACGCCCCGGATCTGCTGTTCCCGATTCCGCGCGCGAGCAAGCGTGAGGAAATCGGTATTCCCGGTACGCCTCCCTTTATGGGCGTAGATATCTGGAACGCCTACGAGCTGTCCTGGCTCAATTTGCGCGGCAAACCCCAGGTGGCGCTGGCCACTTTCCTGATTCCGGCCGATAGCCCGAACATCATCGAGTCGAAGTCTTTCAAGCTTTACCTGAACTCGTTCAACCAGACCCGGCTGGCCGATGAAACCGAATTGCTAGCCCGCCTGGTGCACGATCTGAGCGCTGCAGCAGGAAAACCCGTCTCGGTCGATCTGATGTTGCCCGATCGCTTCGGCAGTCAGCGCATCACCACGCTGGAAGGTTACTGCATCGACAACCTCGATATCGAGGTCGATACCTACCAGCCCGCGCCAGAGCTGCTGCATTGCGAAGCCCAGCCACCGATCGAGGAAACGCTGTCCTCCAACCTGCTCAAATCCAATTGCCTGGTTACTGGCCAGCCGGATTGGGCCAGTGTGCAGATCCGCTATTTCGGCGCACCCATCAATCGCGAATCCCTGCTCAAATATCTGATTTCGTTCAGAAATCATAACGAATTTCACGAACAGTGCGTCGAACGAATCTTCATGGATATACTGCGCCAGTGCCGTCCGCTGCGGCTGGCGGTTTACGCGCGCTACACTCGTCGCGGGGGGCTGGATATCAATCCGTGGCGCAGCAACTACAGCACGCCTTTGCCATCCAACCAGAGGACGGCACGCCAATGACCGAAATTGCAACCTTTGCCGGCGGCTGCTTCTGGTGCCTTGAGGCCGTTTTTCAGCGTCTCCGCGGTGTGTCATCCGTGGTTTCCGGCTACATGGGCGGGCATCTCGATCACCCCAGCTACCGCCAAGTCTGCAATGGCGATTCCGGCCATGCCGAAGTGATTGAAATTCACTTCGATCCCGTTCAGATCAGTTATGAAACCTTGCTGGATGTGTTTTTCACCATTCACGACCCCACCACGCTCAATCGCCAAGGCAACGATATCGGCACACAATATCGCTCGGCCATTTTCTGGCATTCAACATCGCAACAAGCAACGGCTCAACACAAGATCCAAACTCTGGCGGCACAAGGGTTCAATCACGTCGTCACTCAACTGGTACCAGCCAGTACTTTTTGGCCAGCAGAGGATTATCACCAGGATTATTTTCAGCAAAACCCGGAGCAAGGCTACTGTGCCCTGGTGGTAGCGCCCAAAGTCAAAAAAGCCCTAGCGCAATTTGCTACGATCATGCGTGATTGAATTATTCACCTTGGGTTTTGTACTCACACCCAAGCGAATATCGGGACAGAATCAAGAAAGACTACATAATTCCAACACCACGCCCTACCGCCTCTCTGGAATTTTTCACAATAAAACATTGAGTTGTTGACTTGGCATCGCGAAACTGGATAATTGCGCGGCTTCACCCGTTCCAGCAGGGAACGGTTTTTCGATTACACCATCGCCCCTGACCCTTTCCCGCCTGAAGTCATTGGATTTTGCGGTTGTTCACGGTTAGCGTCGATGCCGAGCCGGTCCGTATCGGCCTGTGAACCACCTCAAGGAAATACCCCAATGCCCCATAGCGTGCAAAGTAATGCTTTTGTCCAACTCGGCCTCTCGCCACAAATCGTGGGCGATCTTGCCCAGCAAGGCATCGTCGAGCCGACCCCGGTTCAAGCCGCAACCATTCCCGTTCTGCTGGCAGGCCACGATGTCATGGCCTCGGCCCAAACCGGCACCGGCAAGACTGCATCCTTCTTGCTGCCGGCCATGCAACGCCTGCTGAAAGAACCCAAGCATCATGGCCGCGGCCCGCGCATCCTGGTGCTGACTCCGACACGCGAACTTGCCGAACAAGTTGCCAAGGTTGCGACCGATTTCGCCCGTCGCATCCCGCGCTGCAAAGTAGCCAGTTTCGTCGGTGGTGTTCCCTATCCGGTGCAAAACCGCCTGCTGGCTCAACCGCTGGATGTACTGGTTGCCACTCCGGGTCGCCTGAACGATCTGATGCGCGGCGGCCGCATTGATTTCCGCCGTCTGGAAATGCTGGTGCTGGATGAAGCCGACCGCATGCTCGACATGGGCTTTATCGACGAAGTGGAAACCATTGTTGCCGGCCTGCCGAAGGATCGCCAGACCGCCCTGTTCTCGGCCACGCTGACTGAATCGATTCAAGAATTCGCCGGCCCGATGCTGCGCGCACCGCAGCTGATCGAAATGGCACCGCAAACCACACCGCAGCCGCAAATCGACCAAGCCGTGCACTACGCCGACGGCTATGACCACAAGCTCAAACTGACCGCTGCACTGCTGAAGCAAAACGAAGGCAGCCAGTCCATCGTATTCACCGCCACCAAGGCCGATGCCGATGCCGTGGCCGAATGGCTGAAACTGGAAGGCTTCCGCGCCGCAGCCATGCACGGCGATCTGGCCCAACGCGATCGTCGTCGCACGCTAGATCGTCTGCGCCGTGGCGATATCGATATGCTGATTGCCACTGACGTTGCCGCACGCGGCATCGACGTGGCCGGCATCGGCATGGTGGTCAATTTTGACCTGCCGCGTTTTGCTGAAGATTATATTCACCGCATCGGCCGTACCGGTCGCGCAGGTCGCTCAGGCCGTGCCGTTTCTCTGGTCGGTCGCAATGACTTCCAACCACTAACCCGCATTCGCCGCCTGTACAAAGTCAACTTTGAGACTTTGGTGCTGCCTGGTCTGGAATCCAACTTCCAGCCGGAACGCAACAAACCACGCGACGGTGCCCGTAACGGCGGCAAGAGCTATGGCGCCAAACGTGGCGGTGAAGGTCGCTCGTTCGACAAACGCCCTGGCGGCAACTCGCACAGCACCCCGCACGGCTCAACCGACGGTCGCAGCAAACGCGACTTCGGCCAACGTCGCAGCAGTAGCCAGCCCAGCAATCGTGGCGGCTGGGCTAACTAACCCGCCCGTTACACCAAAGGCCGGCCACCAAACAGGCCGGCCTTTTTCTTGCCCATCAATTCACTTACAGCCCATGTCGTTGCCTCTTAATTACCGCATCCGGCTCATACATGCAGACGATGCCGCCAGCATCCAATTCATCCAGTCGGCCTGCTACCCGGCTCACCTGCTCGAATCCACGCAGGCACTCCTGGCCAAATGCTCCCTGTCCCCACAAAGCTGTTGGCTCGCAGAAAGTGAAAAAGGGTCATTGGGCTATTTGTTTACCCACCCCTGGCATGCTAATGAACCGCCGGCACTCAACCAGGTATTGGAGCGATTACCCGAGCATGCCGATACATTTTTCCTGCACGATCTCGCGATACATCCGGATTCACGCAAGCAGGGTATGGCGCAAGCCCTGATCCGGCAGGCCATGACCTGGGCCAGGATGCAACGCTTGCGCAAAGCCATGCTGGTCGCGGTGCAAGGCTCGCAAGCATTCTGGCACCAACAAGGCTTTTGCAAGCACCGCTCACCAAGCCCAGCCTTGCAAGAAAAATTGAACCACTATGGGCCCGATGCCGTTTGTCTTATGGCAGAAATAAGATAGCGCGGGTTGTAATCGCCACTGCGCCAAACAAGAAAGCGCCGGCAGTTGAAAGTGCAAACTGGTAGAATCAAGCGCGAAGGAAATGCCGAATTTCAGCATCAAACAACAGAATTCCAGAGGAAATTGCCATGCTCAAACGTCCCCGCTCCGCACGCAGAAGTCGCCACACAGCGGAAGCCGACGAATTGATCCGCCTGGCCAATGGCTTGGCTGCTTCCAGCAATATGACCGAGGATCGTTTCTGGCAACACGCACTGGAACTGCTGATCAATGAAATCCTCGTCAGCAACGAGGAAGAAACCCTCAACACCGCGCTCGATGCACTCGCCAAATCAGACAACCGCGCCTGGAATGAACTCGCCGATGTCATCGAATCGTGCTGCGAAACACGCAGCTTCATGCTTGATGGCAAGGAATGGCAAGCATTGCTGATCGCCGCCCCGCTGCTGTCCTGGTCTCGCTATGCCATTCCCTCCGGCCCACTGGGCCGGGAGATGACCCAACTGGTACGTACCCATCTTTGCGCGCATGTTCTGGCCAGCGGCGTCAAAGTAGGCTTGGCCGACTACCTATTCAGCCCAGACCAACTACCGCAAGGCTACTGCAACACCACGCAACTGGCCGAAGCCTTGACCGAGTTGGCGCCACGCAACGGAACTCTTGCGTTCGATCCCGGGCAAATGCCTGCAACAAACCAGTTTCTCTCTGATACGCGTTATATATTGGCCGTTGTCGCAGCCCCCAAAGGCGAAGCTTTGTTCCGCTGGCAGGAAGACGACGGAAGCCGCAGTGAAGCCGAAGCGCAGTGGCGCAAGCAAGGTAGTTCAGCACTACATCCGCTCTTTGCCGGTTGCGCCTTCGAGCCCCTGCTCCCCCTTACCTATTTCGCAGCTTGGCGCGAAGCGGATCAGGCGTCGCGCGCCTATGCAATCCGCGCCACGGTGTCATTTTTGCAATTGGCATTGAACGTCGAGCCCAGACAAATCACCGCCGCTATCGCCCCCTGCCACAGCCGCCGCCTGGAAGAATACCGGATCGGTTTTATGCTGCGCGACAGCTCCGATGTCATACATGGCGTTGTCTGGCCATTGTTGGACGGGGAAGACGAACAAACCGATTGCTTTGGCCAGATCGAGGCCGTGCTGCGTGAATGTGGCATAGCCAACATTGTGACGCACGAACATGAATTTCCGCTGGATTATTGCGACGATTGCGGCGCGGCGCTCTACCCGAATGCCGACGGCGAGTTAATGCATACCGAAACGCCGGAAGAGGCACCAGAACAGCCGCGCCACCTGCACTGATCAAGCGATAAGTCTGTGCAGCAGGGGGTAAATCCCCACTGCGATCAAAATCAAACCCAACAGGCGCCGAACTCGCACGTTGCGCAAAAGATCCCGCAACAATTCATTGCCTGCGGATATAAGCAATAAGTTAGGGAGCGTGCCGAGGCCAAACAGGAGCATCAAGCCCCCACCTTTGACAGGGTCTGCGCTCGACATCGCCGCCAGGCTGGCGGTATAGACCAGACCACAAGGAAGCCATCCCCAGAGCGCCCCTGCAGCCAGGCACTGCCCGATATTGCGCACCGGAAGCAAATTCGCCAGCAAGGGTTGAACTTTTCGCCAGATCGGCAGGCCCAGTTTTTCGATCCATCGAACCCAGCTCGACCAGCCCGCAATCTGCAAACCAATACCAACCAGCAACAAGCGCGATACAACCCATAACGCGTTTTGCACCTGCTCAAGCGCGCCGCGAGACACCCAGCCTGCAAGCCCTCCCAACAAGACACCAATAAAGCCATACCCCAAGATACGGCCAGCATTGAAAGCAAGATGCCAAGGCCAGTACTTGCCAGAAGGAAGCTGCAGACTGAACGCCGTTACGATTCCACCGCACATGCCAGCACAATGCCCGCCCCCCAGGAGCCCGGCAAGAAAGAGGGCCCAATAATCCAGTTCAAGCATCGACTCACCGGCCTCGGTAACGGCCGGACACGCCGGCTTGTTTAAATTATGTTGGAATGACTTGCACCAGCCTCGGCCGGGGTACGCAAGTAGCGATCAAAAGTCATGGCAATCGCCTGCACTAGGGGCCGGCCCGACGGCAGCACACATATCCGCTCATCTTCAATAACCAGCAGCCCATCTGCAGCCATCGGGATCAGGTCAGCCAACTCGCTTTCAAAATACTTCTTGAAATCAATCAAGTACCCAATTTCGATCGGCTGAAAACTCAGCTCAAACTGGCAAATCAAAGACTGGATTATTGATCGGCGCAGCAAATCATCACGGCTCAGGCGTAACCCGCGGTCAACTGGCAGTTGACCTGAATCAATAATCGCATAATAATCGGGCAGCCGTTTAGCGTTTTGGCAATAAGTCGCTCCAACCTTGCTGATCGCAGAAACACCAAAAGCCATGAGATCGCATTCTGCATAGGTTGAGTACCCTTGAAAATTCCAATGTAACTGCCCACGCCGTTGAGCAATCGCCAGCTCGTTAGTTGGCAAAGAAAAATGGCCCATGCCGATAAAAACAAAGCCGGCATCGGTCAACTGCTTGGTGCTGTTACCTAGCATCTCAAGTTTTACCTCAGGGGATGGAAGCTCCTCCTGATGAATATGCCGTTGATGCATGAAGCGTTCCGGAATGTGCGTGTAATTGTGAAGAGCAAATCGATCCGGACGCATCTGCAAGGCATGATGAAGCGTTGTTTGAACCGACGCCATGGTTTGCCTGGGCAAGCCATAGATCAAATCGAAACTGATTGAGCTAAAGCCGCAATTGCGGGCATCTTCAATCACGCGGCGGGTTCCCTCTTCGCTCTGGATACGATTAACGGCTTGCTGCACTGCAGGATCGCCATCCTGAAAAGTAATATGCATGTTGCTAAAACCAAGCTCATGCAACAGAGCAACGGTTGGGGATTTCACAGTGCGGGGATCGATCTCTATGGAGAACTCCCCGCCTGGTAACAGATCGAAACGGCGTCGGATTGTCTCCATCAAGCGTTTCAACTGGGCATCCGACAAAAATGTCGGAGTTCCTCCACCCAAATGGAGTTGTGCGACCTTTGCTCGGTGGGAAACTTGATCTGCTTGAAGGTTTATTTCACGAATAACATAATCTAGATAAATATCTGCCTGTGTATGATCTTGGGTAATAACCTTGTCACAGGCACAGTAGTAGCAGCTCTCACTGCAAAATGGTAAGTGAACATAAATTGATAGCGGCTTGGTCGTAGCGCCGGGCGCACGTTGGCATAGTATGTGCTGGTAATCTTGTGCTGTGAATTTGTCATTGAACCGGTCAATCGTTGGATAAGATGTGTAACGAGGCCCCTTGCCACTGTAGCGGGCAATCAGATGATGATCGAATTCAATTTTTTGTAACTCAGAAACCGGGTCAGAATAAAGCAACACGAAGTAGTTTCCTGATAAATAGTGACCATGCTCGTCGAACTTTAGCGGCGAATACGTAGCGTTCTCGTTGACCAGTATCAAGCAGTTGACAAGCACGCAGAACAAAACAGTGATAACTCACGCTAGATCAAATTTGTTATGACCATGCTATCCCCCATTCAGGTACGCGACATTTCTATCCGACAACTGCGGCAGAATTGCTCCACATGCAGTTTGCGCGAGCTTTGCTTACCCATCGGACTTAACCCGGAGGAAATGCGCGAGCTCGACTCGCTCATCACCCAGGGCCGTCCGGTCAAGCGGGGAGACGGCCTCTACCGGGCAGGGGAGCCATTTCGCTCACTGTTTGCCGTCCGAGTCGGTTTTTTCAAGTCCAGTGTCATCTCTGAAGACGGTAGAGAGCAAGTTACAGGCTTCCATATGTCCGGCGAGCTCATGGGCATGGACGCCATCAGCTCGGATGTTCACACCTGCGATGCCATTGCGTTGGAAGACAGCGAAGTCTGCGAACTGCCCTTTGCTGAAATTGAAAACTTGGCGCGTGAAGTCCCCGCCCTGCAGCACCATCTCTACAAGGTGATGAGCAGGGAAATCGTGCGCGACCACGGCGTCATGCTACTTCTGGGAAATATGAAAGCGGAAGAACGTCTTGCTGCGTTTTTGCTGAATCTATCTCAGCGTTTCGCCTTGCGCGGCTATTCTGCGACTAGTTTCCACCTGCGTATGACCCGGGAAGAAATTGGTAGCTATCTCGGCCTTAAACTGGAAACGGTCAGCCGGATCCTTTCGCGCTTTCAGGATCAAGGACTTATCAAGGTACAGAACCGCCTGATCGAGATCATTAACCACGAAGGCATTAAAAAAATACTCAGCACCTGTCAGGACTGAATATCGGAGAGGGGAACATGCACATCGTTGTTACCCTTCCTTCGCGTTTGGTTGAGACGGTGTCACATCGTATTCATGCCATCCCCGCCAAAATCTGCAAAATCACCCTGGCAGCAATCGATGCCGGTGACACTCCTCCAGCAGTAAAGCCTGGAGATGGCCTGCTGGTCTTGCAACCCAATGACTTTCATCTTGCCCAGATAGCCGCCACCCGATTGACGCAAGATGGCATCCATTACGCGGAAGCCGCCCTGATCGAATCCCCCCAAGCTGCTCAATATGGCTTCATGGCGCTGGTTGGTGGCAAAGCAGCAGATCTTCACGCCCTGGCTTCCGTATTGAACTGCTTGGCGCCCTGTTCTTATGGCTGGTGGCATGTCGGCGGCGCAGGCTCGGCTGCATTTTTGCTCGCCCTATTAAATCGACTCGGCCACACACTGCAAACCCCAATTGATTTGTCTTGTCTTTTACCTCAATTGGCACAACTGGTTCAAACCCAACAACAATCGGGTTCTTTTGCCGCTGAATACCTGGCTGCATCATCGGATGAACACTTCTCTGCAGCTCTGCCAGAGCGTCAAAGGGCGCTTGCCTGCTTTCTGGATCAACATGAATCACCCGCGCGTCAAATCGCCCAAATGATCAGCGTATTTCAACCACAACGATAACAACCGAGTCATGCTTTTGAACCAGTACAAAACAACCTTTTCAGGCATAAAAAAACCCTGATTTAACAGGGTTTTTTTATGCCTAAATCGGACAAATCAGGACGATTTTCGCGTTGTAGACTTGGTTGCAGCTTTACCGGACGTTTCAACAGCGGTCACTGTTGCTTCGGCCAATTCGCTGGCGATGCGTTGGGTTGTCTTGGTAACCGTGCCATAAGCGTTGGTTGCACTTTCCACCGCATTCTTGATTACGGACATGGCAGCCGAGCTTGCAGGGACTTGGGCAATCGCGGTATCAAGCGAAGCAAGCAGGTTTTTGTTGAAATCGATCAGCTGTTCTTCCACCAGCTTGTTGAGCTCATTCTGAGTGGCGCTGGCTGTTTCATACACGGTGCGAGCCACCGCCATGGTTTTAGTCACGGAAGGTTGCGAAAGCGTTTTTTGCAACTCGACCAAATCCTGCACATTCTTTACTGCCGCCAGCGATTTGGCAGTCGCGGCATTCTCAGCCAGCAGATCACGTGCGATCTCAAGTTGCAGATTGAAAAGGCGCTCTGCACCGGAAATGGCAATATTGGTCAGCCTGATGGTTTTTTCCAGGTTGGCTTGACTGAGTTCAGAAAACTGCTGTTGCGGGGTAGTCATGTCAGGTCTCCGTGGTTTGTGCATTGCAATATAACTTGATTTTTGATCAGGAAACCACGGAAGTCAAGGAAAAAGTTGTGCGTCGCACAACAAAAACAACAATGAAACCTTTTATCCTTCAAGTTGTTTTTGCCTAATCGCAAGAATTGCCTGATTTCTTAATGTTTTCAGCAAGTTAAGCTGGTCAGCCGGTATCTTTAGACTATGCGCATCCGTACGGTCTCCGTAAAAAATGCCAATGGGTTTTTTATCGAGAACCACAGGGAAAATAATAAAGGTCTTGGCCGGTACGGTACTCCTGAACCATGCAGGGATGCGGTTTTGAATCAATTCGGCATCTATATCTTCAATCAAAATATCGGCATTGCGCGCCAAGGCCAGCTGGAACACGTCACTGGTCTGGCGGGTATCAAAACTGAATCCGGAAATTATTTTCTGAATGTCCGGGCCGAAACCAAAACGAGCCATCATGCGCGGCTGTTTGAGATCGCGCGTACAAAATAGCACATGGTTGAACCCTATTCCGCGAAACATGGTTTCCAGAATCATCCTCAATAAATCATTGAGGCTAAAACCACTGACCAGGGTATTGGTAATGTCTTGCACCCCGGCGGAGAGAATGGCGGACGAATTCAACGGAGCAGATTCTTC
>Ga0316613_10001048_pt1 | contig 19591 bp, 21 predicted proteins | sample OWC_soil_day10_C_2_FD_207647 | JGI IMG/M metagenome (GOLD analysis project Ga0316613, IMG submission 207647) | Wetland soil microbial communities from Old Woman Creek delta, Ohio, United States - OWC_soil_day10_CT_b | ecosystem: Environmental > Terrestrial > Soil > Wetlands | place: USA: Ohio...
ATAAGGATTATATGACCCATTTATGATTAATAAGGAGGTTCAGCAGGTGGATTATCAAAGGTTAAAAGCACTAGATAGTGAAGTTAGAAATCAAATATTAATGGAAGAGTTAGATGATGAAAAGATTAAAGTGCTCATCAAATACGATCTTCACTGTAATTCTGATTTATATTGGGAAATATCCAAAGGAAAATATCCTCAAAAAATTTTCTTTAGCCACAAATTTGTAAAAAAATCATCGGTTATAAGAATTATATTTCATATATACCAGTTATGCTTTGCCAAGGTAAAATATTTCGAGCGCAATTGGGATGACTTCGTGCCATATGTCCATAGTTGGAGAGAAGGATTTATTGAATGTGAATTATCCAATATGGAGTTTATAAAACATAAATACTCTGACATTATTTTTGATCTCCGGGACTTAAAGAAAATCACCAATATTAAAGAGTTTGTTGCTATTTGTGATTATCTTGATGGTCAAAAACTAGCTCTGCTGAATATCAGTTCTGGTGCAAAAAATAAAGCCGCGATATAACCATTACCCTAAACTTAAAAGTTGAGGTAAAAAGTATGTCACAGCATTTATTTAAACGGAAACATTTCGAGTCTGAAATTATAATGTTGTTCGTTGATATCTTAAGTATCCACTCAGTTACAGAATACTCGTTGAGATGATGGAAGATAGAGGTATGAAGATAACCCAAACAACTATTATGAAATGGGTTCACCAATATTCTCCCATCATTGATGAAAGAATAAGAAAACATCTTAATTTCTGTCAAAACAACGTTTAGGAAAGTAAAATACTTAAACAATAGTATTGAGCAGGACCATCGGTTTATTAAAAGAAAAGTCAAACCAATACTTGGATTTTACAGCTTTAAAACTGCTGAGAAAACAATTTGTGGAATTGAATTCATGCATATGATTAGAAAGGGCAGGTTGAAGAAATTCAATGTGTTCTTTCTGAGGTTGAATTTATAAACAAGATTATAGGTGTCATAGCTTGATCTTCTGGTGAAAGGTAGGGCATCTTTAACTTTGTAAAAGTTTCGCACCAGAACCCAGATATACGTCGCACGTCATAATCTATATCAATTCCGGCAATAATGCGTAACAAAGTGCTTCTTCCACAGCTGCTGGAACCAATAATACTGATGATTTCATCTTTTTGTATATTGAAATTGACATCATGCAAGACATTCACAACTTTGTTTTTAGTCTTACACTTCTTGCTAATGTTTTTAACAATAAGATTTTCACCTTCTACAGAACCTTCCGCCATATCTTTCACCTCCCGGAATCGTATTTTGATGAATTAAAACTTCCGATCTCCCTTTGACCCATGATTTCGGCAATGAACCCATCCTTGATATCGAGGATCATCCGAATTTTTCTGAATGGCTTCTTTTTCGTCCAAGTAAAGTTTGATATTAGTACTGTTATAAAGTTCTCGATCTCTTCCTACATGGCAAACCTTAATACAGATACCGCAAGGATAACGATTTTCATTTTTTAGATCTTTGTGGTAACGAGCACAAGCCACTTTGTCCATGTGAGCAACAACGCCCTGATCTCTAGTCGCAAACGCTTGAGAAGGACAAAGTTTCTTGCACACAAGACACTTATTGCAAAGTTCTTTTTCTATTAGCACATCTCCAGGTAGGCTCAACCGTGTAAACACAGAAACATACCGCACCCTTGGACCATATTGTTCATTTAATAGAGTATTGTTATAGCCAATGGTCCCCAAACCTGCATATTTACCAGCATATACATGGCTAAAAGCAGCGACTGGTTTGTCAATGAGGATATCGATACTTCCGTAACCGTCACGAGGCAAGAAAATAGATGCATGCCCCAAATCATTTAAGTACACTGCTAAACAGTAAGCAATTTGATCTAGCATAACATTGCAAGTATCATATTGTTCCACGTAATTAATTGAAGGTGTGGTCTCTAGAATCGGCAATAATACGGGAACCCCCAATACAATTACAGTATTGGCGTCAGGCCATATAGATTCTGGATGATAGCGCGGATGCACTTCATTGTGCTCTTTCCACCTGGATATGGGCGCAAATCCAACTAGACTAGCTCCCCTGCCCTTGGCATATTCTGTGATTTGCCTCTTCATTTGCTTTAAACTCATATCTTATCGCCATCTTCCTTTATTGAATTACTTTTATGCTGAGTAGCACGCCATACCACTTGCAAGCGAAAGGAAAGACTAAGAGTCTTATTCTTAGCCTTTTAACACATATATGTAATGCATTAAATTTTCCATCGGGCCATAACGCTTTATTTATCTACCGCTAAAGCCGGGGAAAGGTCTTCAATAACATCTATTGCGTCCTCAATCCCGACAGACAAATGAATCATGTCATCAGGAGCTCCAAAAGTAAGCCGGGAATGGGTAGTACTGGCTGGATGAATAACAAGGGATTTTGAATCTCTCGCATTAGCAAGTACTGAAAACAATTTTAAGGAATCAATGAACTTCTTACTTGATTCCAAGCCACTTTTGATACCAAATTTAAGAATAGCACGCCCCTTTAGGTAAGTACTTCTTGGCTAATTCATAGTTTGAATTGCCTTTCAATCCTGGATAGCTAACCCAACTAACTTGTTCATGCTGTGATAGATATTCAGCAACTGCCAGTCCATTTTCACTGTGACGGGTCATCCGCAAGTGCAGTGTTTCTAATCCTTGCAAAAACAAAAAACTATTTGTCAATTATTAATTTTTATAAATGTTTTGTTGTTTCTGACAGTTTTAACTTTAATGCCTTTTCTATCCTAGTTAATGCTTCCAGCAATACACTGCGTTGCGTCGCGAGATTAATTCGAGCAAAGCCTTTACCCTGAATACCGAAATTTCCACCAGAATTTAAGCCGACTTTTGCTGTATGCACAAGAAAATGCTCTAACTCTTTTGCATCTGTAAAATATGCACGGAAATCTAGCCATGCCAGATAAGTCCCTTCTGGCTTATTTACTTTAACGCCAATTAGTCTTGTTTTTACAAAATCAACTAAAACATCTGCATTTTCCTCTAGATAGGAAAGCAACGCATCTAGCCATGCATTGCCTTCTTGATAAGCAACTTCAGTGGCAAGTACACCAAAGAGATTATTGCGGTTCATATGCAGTCTATGCATCCACCCTTCAATCAGAGCACGTCTGCGTTTGCAAGGGACAATGATAAAAGAAAAGTTGAGCCCTGCGACATTGAAAGTTTTGCTAGCAGCCATAAAAGTGACACTTTGTTTACAAATAGGCGTACCAAGGGAAGCAAATACAGTATGTTTATGCCCATCAAATACTAAATCACTGTGTATTTCATCGGATAATACATCGACTTTGTATTTTTGACATAGTTCATAAATTTTTCTCAGTTCTTCTTCCCTCCACACACGTCCAACTGGATTATGAGGACTGCATAATAAAAGCAACTTGTTTTTAGGGTTGGAAAGTTTTTTATCTAAATCTTCAAAATCAATTTCATAGAGGCTATCCTTAAAAACAAGAGGATTTTCAACTACTTCCCGATTATTATCTTTGATCGAGTCAAAAAAAGGCGGATATACGGGGGGTTGAATGATAATACCATCACCAGGTTCTGAGAGAGCTAAAATAGACAAAGTTATGGACGGAACAACCCCTGGAGCAAACAAAATCCAGTCTTTTTCAATTTCCCATCCATGGCGGCGTTTAAGCCATTCAATGATCGACTGATATAGTGATGATTCTTGAGTATTATATCCATATATCGGGTGACTAGCACGCTCATTTAGTTTAGTGCTCACTGCTTCAGGCGACGGAAAATCCATATCAGCAATCCACAGAGGCAATATGTCTTCACTGCCAAACACCTTGCCCAACGCATCCCACTTCACACTACCCGTAGCATGACGGGATATCCTTTGATCAAAGTCAAATGTTATATTATTCTTTATCATCTTACGGTATCCTCACTTATTCTTATATTGAATAATCAAACTCAGGTAAAATTCTTTTTAAAAATTGTTTTGTTCGTTCTTTCTTAGGATGATATAGAACTTCTTTCTATGTACCTTGTTCCACAATGACTTCACCATCAATAAATATAACCCAGCCGGCAATATCCCCGGGCAAAAGAATTTTCAGGGATAACGACAATCATCGTTACTCCTTCCTTGGCTACTTTTTTCATAACATTCAATCCAAAATAATTCCTATTTACATATGGAAAAACACCCATCTTTTTGATAAAGTGAAGTTGCTAAACAAACACTACATAAAGAAGAGGTGCTTTCCAGATGAATAGCTTAAAACAACTTACCACACAAAAGCAACTAACTATCTGATGAATTAAAAATATCCTTCAAAGAATTAAAACTACTTCAACACCTTAGACAAGCTGCAATCAAGAGAAAATTCGAATCTACATGCGGTTATCTCTTCCAAATCGTGTTTTTATATCTCTCATACTGGATTAATACACTCTAACTTGTTCAAGAAATTTTATTGTTCGTGCATTCTTAGGGTGATTAAATATGTCGTAGGGACTGCCTTGTTCAGCAATTTTTCCCTCATCCATAAAAACAATTCGATCCGCAGCCTCTTTAGCAAATCGCATTTCATGAGTGACAATAATCATTGTCATATGCTTTTCCGCCAAAGACTTAATTACATCAAGGACTTCGCCCACCAATTCAGGGTCAAGAGCTGATGTTGGCTCATCAAAAAGAATGATTTTCGGATTTACAGCAAGCGCTCTACCGATGCCAACTCTTTGCTGTTGTCCTCCTGACAGTTTAGAAGGATAGCTGTCTTTTTTATCGATTAACCCTATTTGCTCCAGTATACCTATCGCAATCTCCTCGGCCTCCTTTCTTTTTATTTTTTTTACGATAAGCAGAGGCTCCATAATATTTTCAATAACTGTTTTATTCTTAAATAAATTGTAACTTTGAAAAACCATTGCCGTCACTTTGCGCAAGGTATTAATTTCCTGCTTACTAATTGTTTTTGCATTTACCTTTAAATCGCCAATTTCAATTTCGCCTTGCTCCGGCACCTCCAAATAATTCATGCATCTTAACAGCGTTGACTTACCTGTACCGGAAGGACCGATGACTGCTACAACTTCGCCTTTCTTTATTTCCATATCAATACCTTGCAACACTTTTATCCCATTGAAGCTTTTATGTAAATTCTTAATTTTTATCATAGTTTTTCATCCTAATATGCCTGATTCAATTTAAATTCCAATTTTTGCTGTAGATAACCAAAAGTCAATGTTATCACCCAATACATAACAATAACGTCGGTAAAGGATTCTAAAAAGCGGTAAGATGCTGCCCCTTCCATTTGAGCTGTAGCCATGAGTTCTGTCACCCCTAACGTAAAAGACAGCGCCGAACCCTTGATAATGTCCACAAAATTATTAGAAAGACCAGGAATGGCTACTCTAGTCGCCTGAGGCAAAACAATTCTACGCATCGCCTGCAGCTGGGTCATACCTACCGACAAACACGCTTCCATTTGCCCTTTATCTACCGATAAAATTGCTCCCCTTAATGTCTCTGACATATAAGCTGAAGCATTGAGACTAAGCGCTATTACTGCAGCAGTAAAGGCATCTAATCCTTTTAATGCCGGGATCAACTGCACCACCCCGAAGTATAAAAAAAACATCTGAGCGATCAAGGGGGTCCCTCTAAAAAATGAAACATAAACTTTGGCTAACAAAGATAATCCTTTTAACTTTGCCTGGTTTATCAAGACAATGATTAGAGCCAGTATTAGCGCTAAACACAACGCTAATACCGACATCGTAAGGGTCACCATTAAATATCGCAACATTAGTGGCAAGAGATTTACTGCAAAATCTACATCAAAAATCTGCATTTACCTAACCCTCACTATTCTTGTTTCGTTGTATCAACACCAAACCACTTCATGGATAAATTCGTAAAAGTTCCATCCATGTGCATTGATTTGATAGCTTTATTCACATCTGCAATCAATGGCTTGCTTTTATCGTCTTTTCTAAACGGATATTGATTGATCTCAAAGACCCCTGTCTTAGCGGTTGCCAGTTTCAAATTCAAGCTACCCAATTCAATCGTAGTCTTAGCTTTAATAGCGCTAAGCCAAGCGGCATCTAGCCGGCCGATTTCCACATCCTTTTCCATCGGTGTTCCATCATAAGGCACGATAGTCATTTCATGATTTTTATCTAATTCTTTTAAAGTTTTTTCGCCGTTACCACCCAACACAACTCCGACTTTTTTGCCTTTAAAATCTTCTAGGTTTTTTAAAGAACTATCTTTGGGTACCACAAACTGATAGGCACTGTAAGCATAGGAGTCGCTAAAATCGTATTTTTTTCTTCTTTCTTCTGTTGTCGAAATTTGATGGGCAACTGTATCAATTTGTCCGGCATCTAACATACCGAAAAGCCCGCTAAATTTCGATACTTTAAATTCAATATCATAACCAGCCCGCTTGCCAATTTCATTCCAAACATCAATCTCAAAACCTTGCAGCTGGTCAGCTTTTTTAAAACACCACGGAAGATATTCCCCCGAAGTACCCACTATGATAACCTTTTTAGCTGGAACAGTGGCAGTAGCCGCTGTATTATTGCCACAACCAGCTAACAATACCGTTCCCAGCATTACTACTAACATGAGCAATATAATTCCTTTTTTACTTGACACAAATCATCTCTCCTCTTATTGATTTTTTCTATATTAGCACATCATTCTATATTCATCCAATGATTTCCTGCTTTTTTTCTCCAATTTTTTTACAAAAAAAGCCTACCAGTCTGTAACCCAAAAAATTTGGTTCTGGTGCAAAAATTGATCCTGGTGATCGAGTAGCCGGAGCATCACTGCTCCAAACCCTCACAGAACCGGACGTGCCCAATTAAGGCATCCGCCTCTTCACAATATCATTCACATCACATAGCTTTTTCCTGCACCAAGTTCAAAAATGTTCACATGGAAACATTTCGAGTCCAAAATTATAATGTTATGCGTTCGCTGATATCTGAAGTATCCACTCAGTTATCGAATGATCGTCGAGATGATGCAAGAGAGAGGATTAAAGCTAAGCCATACAACAATTATGAGATAAATTTACCAATATTCTCCAATTATTGGTGAGAGGCCCAAAAAACACCTTAAACGAACGCTTCATGGAGAATGGATGAAACCTATCTTAAAATCAAAGATAAAAATGCATATCTATATAGAGCAGTAGGCTCTGCAGGAAATACCATCGACTTTTTTGTGCCTGAACATCGTGATAAAGATGCCGCTAATAAATTCTTCAAAAAGGCTCTAAAAGCTATTCATAATCAGCAGCCGAGGGTAATCACAACAGATAAATATTCATCAACCGAATTTGCTATTCATGAAATGATTTATAGTGGCATCATTTCTGTCAAAACAGTGCTTCGAAAAGTAAAATATCTTAATAATATCATTGAGCAGGACCATCGATTTATTAAACGGAAGGTCAAGCCAATGCTTGGATTTGACAGTTTTAAAGCTGCTGAAAAAACAATTTGTGGAATTGAAATTATGCATATGATCCGAAAGGGGCAGGTTCAATCACTATCCCCCCCGTATCGGGCCTTCACCGACTAGCAAGCGCCCATGCTGGGCGCACTTAAAAAGCCGCCTCACCCCGAAAGGCAAGACGGCAAAACTATCATTATATATTACACACTGTTCTCTGTCAGCACTATACACCTGAGACAATTAGGTCTACGCACAATATATCCTTATTCTTCCAACTTAATTAAATGACTATGAACAGTTGAGCTACTACTAAGGCCTACGCCTGTGCAGATCTCACGGACAGTCGGGAAATACGGGTGTGGGTAGTCACGGATGAAGTCGAGGATGGCCTGTTGTCTTGAGAGGATATTATAGTTTTTAGAAATTATCTCTGCCTCTTTTTTCTGTCTATCAATTCTGAGTGGCTTCTTTTTCGCAGAACATGGAAGATGTTTATCTTTATCCTTCAGTACCGTATGTAGATTACTGGGTTCCGTGATATCGACTACGGACTGTTGTTCACTTATACAATCTTTTTCAATCAAATCAACTTTATATAAACTATTTATCGCTTCATCCAGTTTTCGACTAATTACTAAAACATCTGGATGTGACATCCCTTTATTAAAGGCTGTTATATGCATCATTTGCCGTAAGCACTCCACCCTAGACACTGAATTCTCCATGATAAACACCTTCCTATTTTCTTTCGACGAACCACTTCCCCTCATCATCAAACAAAAATACTTCCTTATTACATATCCTACAAGTGTACCTTATTCCCAGACCACCGCCTTTCAGTGAAGGCGCTTGCCGAACATCAAGAACCCGATCAACTTCAAACACCCGCCCATCTTCCCATTTGATATTTAGCGGACGAATGTTTCCATTTATGTCATGTCGAGCTGTGACCTCAACAAATACTTTACTCATAATACACCTACTTGAAATATGATACAGGATGTATAACGTGATCCTCCTTAGGATTGAATCCTGTTAATTCTCGATCTAATAGCATCGAACAGCGCTGAATACTATAGTGACCAAAACGCTTATGTAAATTATCTACCGTTACTGCTAAAGCCTCTGCATTCAAATTACTAATATCAAACAAATCAAGTTGCAAGTGGCTATCAGCAGTCACTAAATCGCTCCCCCGAACACCAAGACTACGAATAGGATTATCCCACCGATAATTTTCAATAAAAAGTTCCATCGCCTTTTTTGCAATGTCACCCGATAAAAATGTTGGGCCTAAGACCTTGCCTTGTCTCTCAAAAGACATAAGATCATTACCTCTTACGCTGATAGCTACAGTCTTACACTTAAGACCATGCTTTCTCAATCTAGCTGCCACACTTTCTGCCAACACATAAATAATCAATTTGACATCATCATTATTTATTAGATCCCTCGGGGTAGTTGTACTGTTGCCAACCGATTTAATAAGCCTCTCTTCCCCTGCCTGCCTTACTGGAGCTGAATCAAACCCATTTGCAAAATACCATAATGTTTCTCCCCAAATTCCCAGTAGTAGCTTCAGGTCATTGACATCACGCTTCCCAAGATCTCCGATGGTATATATGGCGCGATTCTCAAGTTTTCGTTTTGTTGAACGACCAACATAAAGTAAATCGCCAACGGGTAGAGGCCATACAGTCTGTCGAAAATTATCCTGGGTGATAACAGTTGTCGCATCTGGTTTTTTCATATCACTGCCCAGCTTAGCAAATATTTTATTCCATGATACGCCAACAGATCCAGTTAAGCCAAGTTCATCACGCAGTCGTTTACGAATTACATCTGCAATTTCCGGCCCGGTCCCGAATATTTTTTCTGTTCCAGAGACGTCCACCCAATTTTCATCGATCCCAAATGCTTCAATATTATCACTGTAGTCAGCATATATCTTCCGCGCTAATTTAGAAAATCGCAGATACTTACTATAATCTGCCTGAACCGCTACTAGTCCTGAACACTTTTGCTTTGCTTGCCAAATTGCCTCCCCTGTTTTGACTCCTAGAGCCTTTGCAGGATAATTTTTTGCGAGGACAATACCGTGGCGTGCTTCGATATCGCCGCAAACAATAACTGGTTTATTGCGGATTTCCGGTCTATATAGGCACTCTACAGATGCGTAAAATAACGATAGGTAAGCCTTTGAAGTCATCTTCGGCTTTTCCCCCGTTCCACACCGTGCGTGCAGCTTTCACCGCACACGGCGTTCCATCGTAAACACGTTTTACAAATACAAAACAACTTTCAACAAACAGTAGATTTTAAAAGGCTTCGCAGTTCATAGACTTTCTTTGTTTGTTTTTCCGATAGGTTCAACAGAGCCTTATATTTCATAGTGGTATGATATTCTTGTGCATGAAGATATCTATGTACATTTTCACTTAGCAAAATCAGATTAGAGTATTTATCATCACCACCCAACTTAGTTGGTATTTTATGATGGCAATGAATTTTTTCTGGTGTAAGCTCCTGACCAGTTATAGCGCATTTTCCCTTTTGTGCGCAAAATAGCGAAATACGATTGTCATTATATTCTATGGTGCGTTATGAAACGGGATTTCTCATAAGATAGCGCAGAGTATGTAAGTCTACACACTGTAAGTTCTGGTGAATTTCTCGTCTACCTTCATAAGTGTATTTGTTTATACTTCGCTTTTTGTGCATAGGGTTTTTATGACGCACATAGCCAATAGGTGCAATCATATTTCCGCCTACATATCGGACTTGCTTACTCTTTCCATACCGCTCAACTAGGAATGTAGATGAGCGATTTCTGATTTTGTGTTTTATCATATCTCTAGGCTTTTTAATTCTGTTTCTTAATCGGATTCTCAGGCTCTTTTGGACTTGAAAGGCAATAGGTTCTAGATCGCTTGCAATACAAGTTGCAAGTTTATAGTAGTTGTGTATTCCTATGATATAAGCATTGTATCTTGATAGTTCTTTATACTCTGATACAGATGAACTATCTGCATACTGGAGATTTTTAATTAATGCTTTTGTTTTTATCTTAACATTTTCTAAGGCTTTATCGCCTATATGGCTAACTACACCATATTTAGGAATCTTAGCCTTACAGCGAGTGCCTGTTCTTCTCAGCTTCATTTTAAAACCCAAAAAATTTGAATATCGCTTTTTAAGATTTATAATCTTTGATTTCTCTGGGCTTATTTCTTTTAGCTTAGTTCTGTTTCTCATAAATTGATATTTATTGCCTTGATTAAGAGAACCATTTTTAAGCGGATATACTGGATATTGATAGTTAGTAGGGAAGTTTTCCCATTGGCTTGCCAACCACCAGTCTAATTCGTTTAAAACGATATTAGAGAGTAACGGAGATATAATACCACCTTGTGGTGTTCCTTTTTGAGGGAAACCAATACCTGTAATTTCAGATTTTAGCATGACGGAAATGACGGATAAAAGCTGTTTATCTTGAATCCCCATCGTCCACATTTGTTTTAACAATTTACCATGATTAACATTGTCAAAGAAGCCTTTTATATCAAGGTCAACCACGTAATACAGATAATACTTCTGCATGTACGTATAACACTGTGCTATGGCATGTTCCTGGCTTCTTTCTGGTCTAAAACCATAACTTTTATCATGAAATTTCGCTTCACAAATGGGTTCAAGTACCTGAAAAATACATTGTTGAATTAATCTGTCCATAATTGTTGGTATTCCTAGTGGTCTGGCTTTTCCATTACCCTTTGGAATTTCGACTCGCCGGACACTTTGAGGACGATACCATACAAATTTCCCCTGTACTATTTCTATCAATTTATCATTTTCCATAGCAGATAGGTGTTTTATGGTTCTGCCATCTGTTCCACTAGTTTTACTACCGCTGTTTTTCTTTAGGTTGCGTTATGCTAACTTTATGTTTTCTGGCGTTGTGATTAATTCCATCAAGTGCTTGAACTTCTTTCCATGCCTACTGTCGTCATATAGTTTATCCAGTATATCTTGACAGTCGTAATACTCTGCGTTTCTTATTTTTGCCTTTTTCTTTGCCTTGTTTGTTGTCACTGTCGGCTTACTCCATAAGTATGAGTTTTGCCTTCCTTAGTCTTACTCGAACCTGTAAAGAATTGTTTGTTTTGTACTAAATTCGTTTACGACTAGCGCCCATCTCTCAGCAATTTATTATCATTGCTTCATAGGTACTATGGCGCCGCTTTCAGTTAGGCAAAGGCAGATTCTGTCTTCCTTTTGCTGCCACCGCTTCATAGGGTGTGATCCCTCCACGTCCTAACCTTCCAACGTTCCGATATGATTAGCTTTGCATATATCCTTAGGTGTGACCTCTGAGCCTGCACACTGGGTAACGCCTGTAACGTTACAAGGTATTTCATAACAACTAATCTTACTTTACCTCATGTGCGCTGCATAAACAGCAAAGGCATTTCTACCTTTTCCCTGATATAGACCCGTACTTTCGGTCATTCGTCAGTAGTCTTTAACTACATTCTCACCATAGATATTTTATAGCCCTCCGGCATATAGGTTGCACCATGCGTCTCTGCACAGCTTTCCACAGCAATATTTCACCTGTTGGGGCAACTCTCTGCCGACTTTAGCGAGCTTCAGACAACAACTGCATCACATCAGCTTTTGCCTGTCGCAGTTTAAGGAGAGCATTTCAAGGCGTTACCCTCTCATTCCACTCTTCATCATACCAGTTCTTCAAGGCTTTTACCTTGAGCCTAGACTTTTTAATCTAGGAACGTTTCGCACAATTATTAAGGTCTACGTGCAAAATTGTACGACTCATAATAATATCACCTTTTCATCAACAAACATATGTTCTATTTATTATATAATTAAGGTACCAAAAAAGCAAGTAACAGTTGATGGAAGAACAAAAAAAGCCGGTCAAGGTGCTTTTAAAAGAACCCTAACCGGCTTATACTCTTGTTTATTTCATTTCACTTTTAACTAAACTTTTTCTATATCAAGGTCACCCTTTCTAACCATGTGTTGTTCTCCCCATTGATACATGAGGTTTAGTATTGGAATAAGTGTTGTCCCTTGCTCTGTCAATGAATATTCAACTTTAGGTGGAATTTGATTATATTGTTCCCTATGAATGAGATTACTACTTTCTAATTCTTTCAGTTGATGGCTTAGTGTTTTATGGGCAATTGGTTGTAATGTATCTTTCAATTTGTTATATCTTATTACCTCAGCTAGATATATTTCCCATAATATAATCCATTTCCATTTTCCTTCTAGCGTCGACAGCGTATAATACATTGGACATTCTCCATATTTTTTATCAAAAATTCCCATGAAATTGCTCCTTTACTTCCCTTTAGGTTAGTATATAACAAACATGTGCATACTTAACTCTTTAATCATAATGATATATAATGCGTAATATAAAGTCAATTACAATGTATATGGGAGGTATTATCTATGAAAATATTGGCAATCAATGGTAGTCCTAGAAAAAATGGAAATACTGCAACTCTACTTAATAAAGCACTAGAAGGAGCAACATCTAAAGGAGCTGAAACAGAACTTATTAATCTTTATGACTTACATTATCGTGGTTGTATAAGTTGTTTTAGTTGTAAAAGGATTAATGGGAAAAGCTATGGGAAATGTACAGTAAATGATGACTTAATACCTGTGTTAAAAAAAGTAGAAACAGCAGATGCAATTATTCTAGGTTCACCTCTCTACTTCGGCCGGGAAACTGGACTAATGTCAAGTTGTTTAGAAAGACTATTATTCCAGTATTTGGTGTATGATAGTGAATATTCCAGTCTTTTTGGCAAAAAAATTTCAACAGGGTATATTTACACCATGAATGTAAATGAAGAGCAGGCAAAAATTAGCGGATACTATACTCATATTAATGCTAATAAGCTTTTTCTCGCAAAAATGCTAGGTTCATCAGAAACGTTACTAGCTTACGACACATATCAGTTTAATGATTATTCTAAATATGTTTGCACCGCTTTCAGTGAACAGCACAAGGCGGAAGTAAAGGCTACGCAATTCCCTCTTGATTGTAAAAAAGCGTTTGACATGGGCGTAAGATTTGCCAAAGTAAAATGAAAAAAATGGGTTCAGTGGTATTTAATGGGTTCTGGTGCAAAAAATAAAGCCATGATATAATCGTTACCTTAAACTTTAAACTTGAGGTAACGAGAATGTCACAGCATTTATCTAAATGGAAACATTTCGAGTCCGAAATTATAATATTATGCATTCGCTGGTACCTGAAATATCCACTAAGTTATCGAATGATCGTCGAAATGATGCAAGAAAGAGGATTGAAACTCACCCATACAACAATTATGAGATGGGTTCACCAATATTCTCCCATAATTGATAAAATAAGCGGTGGCAACATAGGGCTACGCCCGGTCTATGAAGTACCCCGCTGCGCCGGTAGGTCACTATTCCGGCGATTTTGTTACAAACCTTTTCTCTGATGTTGAGGCTCTTTACGCCGTTACTTGATGGTTACCCGCTTGCCATGAGTAAAGCAATAATCAGATAGCTCATTTCCCAAGCCCGGAAGCTCCGGCACGGTGAAATAGCCATCCACCGGCTGATAGTCGTAGATACACAACTGTTTATTGTAGGCATGGAGGTTATACACATGGTGCTCATGGATGGCAAAGTTGGGAATCGCTGTCTCCAAATGCAGGGCAGCAGCAGTGGACAGAGGACTTGCACATACATGAGCCTGTATACCTACATCATAAATATGAGCCAAGTCACAGATTTTCTTGGCCTCTGTAATACCGCCGCAATTACCAATATCAGGCTGGGCCAGCTGAATCGACCCATCTTCAAAATAAGGCGCAAAGCCCCATCGAGTGTAAATGCGCTCTCCCTGAGCAATGGGGATATTCAGTTTGCTGCTAACAAATTTGTTTATCTTGGGATTGGGTGTGGTAGGTTCTTCCAAAACCAAAATATTATATTCTTTTGCCAGGGTTCCCAGCTGGATTGCCGCTTGTGCATCTGTATAGGAATGGTTCTCCATAATGATATCTACATTCGGTCCCACCGCCTCTCGTACAGCAGCAAGGCGCCCAATGACTAAATTAACACGATAAGGGTCTTGTATACGGGTGGTCTCCTCAGAACAGTAACGGTGACCATCTGGATCAAAGGTAAAAAAGTCGACTTTAATGGCGTTATATCCCTCAGCTACTGCCTTCTTGGCATATTTCACATAGTCTTCAATAGACAAAGCCGAAATGCGTTCAGTGCCCCAGCCAAACTGGAGTTGACTGGCATAACAACGCAGACGGCTGCGCATTTTCCCGCCCAAAAGCTGATAAACTGGCACCTGATAGTGCTTGCCTTTGATATCCCATAGCGCAATATCTAAAGCGGATATCCCTGCAAATATCACTGGGCCGCCATTTTGTGCCCAAAATGTAGATTTGTACATTTTCTCCCAAATGACTTCGTTTTCCAGAGGATTCATTCCAATGACCAGCTTGGCCAGATCCTGGATCATGCCATATGCCGCAGTAGATCCTACACCATAGGCTAATGCAGCCTCACCATCGCCATAGATACCGGCATCTGTATAAACTCTGCAGACAATAGGTCTCCAACCAGGATTATCGGTGGATTGGACATCCACCTGCATGACATCGACTTTGGTAATTTTCATATTTCTTCTCCTCTTTCCCCTTAGAATTATGACCACTCGTGATATCGTGTGGTATAGACAAAACTGTTCAAACATGTTTAAGCGAATTGGCTATATAAGAAAACAGCGGAGTCATTTTTCAGTCCGCTGTTTTGGTTTGTTGAACGGCGCTCTTTAGAAAATTTGCGCCAACAACCAGGCTAAAATCCAGGGACATAGGATCCTTTGAAAATTTTCCCAATGGCAGCCCGTTCCTCCTCGCTGGTATAAACGGTCATCAGATCCTTCACCCATTGTTCATCCTTCCGAGCTGGATTGATAATAAAGCCCACGCCAAACTTGTCCAAGTCATTTGAAATACAAATCTCATAATCCGGAGATATACCATTGCTGACAATAAACATCTTCGCGCTGCACACAGCATCTACGTCAGGAATAGAGGACACCACTTGAGCTACATTTACCTTTTGAAGTTTTAAATTTTTAGGATTTTCTTTTATATCCAGATCCGTAGGTTGGGTCACGCCCTCTTTCAGCGTCAGCAAACCTTTCTCCTGCAGCAGCAACAACGAGCGGGACAGATTAGACTCATCTTGCGGGATGACGATAGTAGCTCCATTGGGAATCTGGTCTACAGATTTATACTTGCTGGAATACATACCGAACACATTCTTGTGAATGTAGGGTGTCAGCATCATTACATTGGTTTTATTGCCTGCATTGTAACTATCGATCCAGGGTTTATGGGCATGCAGCGCGGCATTGATTTCTCCCGTCATGATAGCTTGGCACATTGTCGTAGCATCCTGTAAAACAGTAACCTTTACTTCATAGCCCATTTTCTCCAGAGCTTTTACGCCAGCCTCAACTTCCGGCTCATTAAACGCCACACAGGAAAGCACAAGCTTCTTAGGCGCGTCAGCCTTAGCAGCAGGCTTTACATCTTGCGTGCTTCCGCCGGAGCAAGCTGTCAAAAATATTGTCATCATGGCTACTAGTAGTACACTTAAAATTCGTTTCATTTTCATACTTCCTTTCTGCGGCTTACTTAATTTTTTTATACAGAAAATCCCCAAAAACCTGGATAATAAGCACTAAAATCCCTATTACGGCTACCACCGAGTACATGACATTATAGTTAAAGCTTTGATAGCCATAAGTAAGAGCAGATGCGCCCAAGCCACCGGCCCCCATCGTTCCGGCTATAGTGGTCATGTTCAAGACCTGAATCACCGACATGGTACCGGCAGATATCAGGGATGGTAACACCTCTGGCAATACGATCTTGCGGATAATCTGCCAATCGGTGGCTCCAAAGGAACGAGCCGCGACAACCAGCCCTGGTTTAACCTCTTTCAGACTGTTTTCAAACATGCGAGCCATAAAGGGCGTGGCCGCCACCGTCAACGGTACCAGAGCAGCTATATGCCCAATTGTAGTGCCTGTAATCAGCCGGGTTAAGGGAATAATCGCTACAATTAAAATGACAAAGGGAAACGCCCGGATCATGCTGACCATTGTGTTTAATATAGAATAAGCCTTATCGTTAGGCCGCAACCCGTTTTTGTTCGTAATAAACATCAAAATAGCCAATGCAAATCCCAAAAATCCTGCCAGAAAAACGGCAAGTGACAACATCCAAATGGTGTCAAAAAAAGAGGGGATCATAATTTTATTGGCAATTTCCGCCCAGGTATACTCCCGCATGATTAACCCTCCTTTTCCGCTTGAAGCACCTGATACTGAACACTATTTTCTTTAAAAAATTGAAAAAACCGCTCTTTAGAATCTGCAGTGAAGCAAATCACAAAGGTACCGAAAAGCCCGTCTCGATAATAGGTCACATTGCCATCGACTAATGTATAGGGCACACCAACCTCCATTGAAATGCGGGCAATGATCTGGCGATCCATATCCTCTTGTGTTGTTAGTATTCGTACACTGACAACTCCTTCCGGCAAATGGGGGGATTCTTGCCCCAGAAGATTTTCCAGAGCCTTTGATTGATTCTGAAATACCTCTTTTACCGAACCGGACTCCTTGCAAATTCCGCTTTCCAAAATGGACATTTTATTGCAAACCTGCCGCACCACCGACATTTGATGAGTCACAATAATAATTGTAATGCCTAGGTCGGCATTGATTTGCCTGAGGAGTGTCAAAATATCTTTTGTGGTTCTAGGATCTAACGCAGATGTAGCTTCATCACTGAGGAGAACCTTAGGATCCATTGTCAAAGCACGAGCAATGGCCACCCGCTGCATCTGACCGCCACTAAGCTGGTCTGCCCGGACATGCATCTTATCTTCGAGCCCTACCACTTGAAGTAATTTTCTTACCTTTTCATCCCGCTCTGACTTAGGTACGTTCCAGCATTCCATTGGAATGGCTACATTTTCATACACTGTTTTGCGATCCACCAACGAAAAATGCTGAAATATCATTCCTACATCCCTGCGCAAGTTGCGCATTTCTCGTGCAGACAGAGCTCTCACATCTACGCCGTTGACCCGAAGACTTCCTTCCTGAAATGTCTCCAGTCCATTGATGCACCGCAGCAAAGTAGACTTCCCTGCGCCGCTTCTGCCTACCAGCCCATAGATATCTCCGTCCTCAATGGTGATATTGATGTCCTTTAGTACCTCCAGCTTGCCATAGCTCTTTTTCAATCCCCGGATTTCGATCACGCCATCATCACCTCTTTGAAACTTCTCAAAAATCAGGTGCTGTCGTATTTTTTATAAACAACACGAAAAGACCCTTTTTTTTACTTTTGCCTGTATAGTCAGGCATCCACACTCAGTCCCGTCAAACATTATCGAATTAACCTATCTTTTCTCGAATTCCCAATTAAATTATCCAATAAAAGTAAATCATCCAAATAATTTTGTTTTTGATATTAATCCCAATTCTCAATATCCAGAATAGAAAATGTTAGTTCTCTTACCTTATTTAGATTTATAACTCAACTATTGCAGAAAGAAAATGGATTTTCGCATATCGGTGTAACCACAAGCAATGTAAATCGACTGGGCTTTGGTACCATCAAGATTCTTTCGCAAATTGGTTTGCAATCCGATAGGAACTGAAGTTAACCAGCTATAAAATCAAACTCATATCCAGTATCCTCTAGGTGTTTCATATTCATATATCTTTTGCTACCCTATTAGATGCCGACTACATGACGCAGACGTGTACAAACTAGCATTAACGCAGAGTTGCCATCGGGATAAGTACCAACAACTCTTGTCCGGCGACGTATTCCACGATTTAATCGCTCAATTACGTTATTTGTACGGATTCTTGTCCAATGTTCAAAGGGAAAATCCATATAGGCCAATCTTTCAGCCATACCCGATTCAATCTTTATAGCAGCTTCTTTGAGCTTCATATCGTGCAAGGTTTGGGCTACTTGCTTGGCTTTTTCTTTAGCAGCCGCTTTACTCTCTTGCGCATGAATTGCTTTCAGCATTTTAGCAACCACTTTAATTTTTGATCTAGGTACAACAGAAAAAACATTTCGATAAAAGTTAACCATTTTTCGACAAGTAATTTTGTGTAGATGCATGTGACGGCATTATTAAGAAATTACTTCCCATCTTTAGTTGATTTAAGCAATAAAGTAAATTTTCCCCAACGTTACCACAATCATGATATAGATTTTTTGAGTATGCAGTCAACATTTTATCAATTGTGATATGTGTTGTCAATTCTTAATTTGCAAAAGCTTCTCGTTTTGTATACGCTTCATAGTGAGACGTCTCCTCAATATTTTGGTTTTGTGCCTTTCTTTGGGTTCTGGTGCAAAATTTTCACGAAGTCAAAATCACCCTATATTTCACCCAAATATCAAACTGCTATGCCCATAATTTTATTAAAGAACTCAACCTCAGCAATCTGATAATATGTCAAGCCAATAAATAATAAATATTGTAAACAGTTTGCAAAAAAGGGTATACTTAAAAAACTTTCTCCTCAAAACGAAGAAAAAGTAAAAATGTTGTAATATTAAATTTGGCTTACTCTACTTTGAGAGTAAAGCTGATGGTTGGCCAGCAATCCAAAATCAGCCGTATAAATTTACGAGCAGTAAGTGCGCGTTTGTGTTGATGAGTTTTGACTTCATCGTATTTTTTACAGTAAAAAGCTGCGTATTCAGGCACATGGTTCTTTACATGATTTGCAGCTTCAATTAAATAGTACCGCAAGTACGAATTGCCCGCTTTAGACAGACTGGTGTCATCTGCTCTGAAATTACCGGATTGGTTTTCCCGCCAAACAAGACCGGCATATTTGGCAAGAGCATCGTGAGAATTAAAGGCACCAATGGAACCAATTTCAGCGATAATACCGGCAGCATAAACTGGGCCGATGCCCG
>Ga0316613_10001049_pt1 | contig 19581 bp, 18 predicted proteins | sample OWC_soil_day10_C_2_FD_207647 | JGI IMG/M metagenome (GOLD analysis project Ga0316613, IMG submission 207647) | Wetland soil microbial communities from Old Woman Creek delta, Ohio, United States - OWC_soil_day10_CT_b | ecosystem: Environmental > Terrestrial > Soil > Wetlands | place: USA: Ohio...
CCGATGAGTAAGGGGCAAACGGAGCCCGATCATGCACAGCCCTGAAGCCGATCCCAAGGACCCCCACCTGGAGGAGGTGGTCAAACGGGCCACAGACGGTCATCCCGAGGCCCTGGACCAGCTGGTGCGGGCCCTCCAGGGCGGGATCTACGGCCTCGCACTGAGGATGCTCGGGAACCGGCACGAGGCGGAGGATGCCACCCAGGAGATCTTGGTAAGGGTGGTGACCCGCCTGGCGCAGTTCGATGGGCGCAGCCGGGTCCGGACCTGGGCCTACCGGGTGGCCGTGAACTACATCCTGGATGTCAAGAAGAGTGCGGTGGAGCGGCTGCACCTCAGTTTCGAGCGCATGGCCGAGGACCTGGGGCTGGACCCCGGCCCCGGTGGACTCCTGGAGTCCGAGGAATCCATCCTCATCGATGAGGTGAAGGTGGGCTGCACCCTGGGGATGCTCCAGTGCCTGGACCGTCCCCACCGTCTCGCCTTCGTGCTGGGGGAGATCCTGGAGATGCCGGGCCCCGAGGCCGCCGAAGTGCTGGAGGTCGAGCCCGCGCTCTTCCGCAAGCGTCTCCAGAAGGCCCGGGAGTCCATGGTGGCCTTCCTGCGGGCCCACTGCGGCCTGGTCTCGGATGCGGCCCCCTGCCGGTGCAACCGCCAGGCCGGGCGCCTCCGGGCGGCGGGCAAGGTGGATGCCGCCTCCTGCGACTACGCGGAGCGTCCCTCCTCCTTCCGGGAGACCCGCCAGGTAATTCGGCAGGTGGAAGAGGCCCGCCAGGCACTCCACGTGCACCGAAGCACCCAGCCGAAGCAGTCCTCCATCGATTTCGCCCGCAGGCTGGTGGATACCCTGGGGGGCAGGCTTGAGGCAAACTGAACAAATGGAAGACTTCGGTACTCGCATCCTCCAGGCCAGCCAGGCCCTCCAGTCCGCCGACGCCCTCGTGGTGGGCGGGGGGGCCGGACTCTCAGCCGCCGCCGGGCTCACCTACGGGGGGCCCCGCTTCCAGGAGCACTTCGGCCCCTTCATCCGGCGCTATGGGATGAACGACATGTACAGCGCCGGGTTCCACCCCTTCGCCAGCGAGGAGGAACGATGGGGTTACTGGGCCCTCCACATCGGGATCAACCGCTACGATCCACCGGGCCTGCCTCTCTACCGGGATCTGCTGGCCCTGGTGCGAACGAAGCCATACTTCGTGATCACCACCAATGTCGACCACCAGTTCCAGAAGGCTGGGTTTCCGGAGGACCGGATCTGGGCGGTGCAGGGGGATTACGGCCTCTCCCAGTGTGCCAAAGGCTGTCACCGGAGGGTCTACGACAACGAGGGCGAGATCCGGGCCATGCGGGCCGCCACGGTGGACTGCCGGATCCCCTCAGACCTGGTGCCCCATTGCCCGGTCTGTGGCGGACCCATGGACCCCAATCTCCGCAAGGACGACCACTTCGTCGAGGATGAGGCATGGGAGGCCGCCCGGGACCGTTACTCCGCCTTCCTGCAGGGGGCCCAAGGGGGCCGGATCGCCTTCCTGGAGCTGGGGGTGGGTTTCAACACCCCCGCCATCATCCGCTTCCCCTTCGAGCGGATGGTCTATCGCCTGAATGGGGCCACCCTGATCCGCTTCAATGCGCAGGATACCGAGGGTCCCAAGGAGAACGCGGACCGGACCCTGGCCTTCACCGAGGAGATGGGTCTTACCCTGGGTCGCCTGCTCGGACGCCCGGATGCATGACATCTGGAACCCCTGGCATGGCTGCCATCGGGTGAGCGAGGGCTGCGCGCACTGCTACATGTACTTCCTGGATGAGCGGAGGGGGCGGGACTGTTCCCGGATCCACCGGAATCGCTCCGGCTTCCGCTACCCGCTCCAGCGGGACCGGGAGGGGCGCTACAAGGTCCGCAGCGGGGAGCAGATCCGGGTCTGCATGTCCTCCGACTTCTTTCTTGAGGAGGCGGATCCCTGGCGGGAGGAGGCCTGGGACATCATGCGGGTCCGGCGGGATGTGAAGTTCTTCCTCCTGACCAAGCGCCCCGAAAGGATCCGGACAGTGCTTCCGGCGGACTGGGGTGAAGGCTGGGATCACGTCGCCCTGAACGTGACCTGCGAAAACCAGGCCAGGGCCGAGGAGCGGATTCCGGTCCTGCTGGATCTGCCGGCTCGCCACAAGGGGGTGATGGCGGCACCCCTCCTGGGCGAGCTCCAGCTGGTCCCCTTTCTGGCTTCCGGGCAGATCGGGCAGGTCATCGCCGGGGGGGAGAACTATGGGGGGGCCAGGCCCTGCGACTTCGATTGGATCCGCCGCCTCCGGGCGGATTGCGAGCGATTCCAGGTGAGCTTCTGCTTCATCGAGACGGGCTCCCACTTCCTCAAGGATGGCCGGGCCTATCGGATGGCCCGTAAACTCCAGAGCGAAATGGCCTGGAAGTCCGGCGTGAGCTTCGTGGGCCGACCCCGGAACTTCCGCCTCGTTGATCCCTGGGGCGAAGAACTGGCGGATTCCGATCTGCATGTCCCTGCATTCAATATCCGCTGCGACCGCTGTGGCAGCAGGCCCATCTGCAATGGCTGCAGTAACTGTGGAAAGTGCTGAAGAATAGCCTTCACACACTCCGGCGCTGTTTCGTCCAAACGACAAGCGCATTGTCTTATGCAATGCCCTTTCGTCCCATGGGGACAGGACCAGGAGTCATCATGATTGTCATCGTCGCCACCCTGCAGGCCCGCCCGGAAGGTGCTTCCGCCCTGGAGGACGCCCTCCAAACCATGGTTCGCGCAAGTCGGCAGGAGCCCGGAACCCTCGCCTACGGCTTCTGCCGGGACGGCGAAACCTTTGCCCTGGCGGAATGTTATGTCGATGAAGCCGCCTGCAAGGCCCATTCGGAGGGGGCAGCGCTGAAGGCCTTCTTCGAGGCTGCGGGCCCGCTTCTGGCGGGGGCACCCACGATCATCCAGGCGCCCCTGGTGGATGGCTTCGGTTTCGGTACCTCGAAGGCTGGTGCCTAGAGCCCCCCCGTATTACCTTCTCTGGAGCCATCCATGAATCAGATTCGAAGCGCGCTGTTCGGCGCCCTGGCCACTGGCCTGCTGGCCCAGGCACCTGCCGGGGCACCGGCCATCCTGGGAGCCCCAAGCCCCCAGGTGGCCGGGTTGGTGGCGGAGATGCGCCGGTCCTTCCGCGCCATGATCCCCTTGGCGGGCGAGCCCGATGCCGTCGCTGAAGTCAGTTCCATCAGCATCCCCGCGCGGGATCCGGACAGAGCCATCCCGGCGCGCCTCTATCGGCCCAAGGGGGCCGAGAAGGACAAAGCCCTGCCGGTGATCCTGTTCATGCACGGGGGGGGCTTCGTCTCCGGGGATCTCGACACCCATGATGTCCTGGTGCGGGCCATGGCCAATCGGGTCGGTGCCCTGGTCGTCTCTCTGGACTACCGGCTGGCGCCGGAAGCACCCTTTCCGGCGGGGCTGGAGGACACCTTTGCTGCCCTTCAGTGGATCAGTGTCCAGGCCCCGCAGATCGGGGGCGACGCCGGGCGCATTGCGGTGAGCGGAGACAGCGCTGGGGCGAACCTCGCCGCAGTCGTCGCCATCGTGGCCCGGGATCGGCGGGGGCCCAAGCTTTCGGCCCAGTGGCTGATGTATCCCACGGTGAGCAACAGGATGGATACCGAGTCCTGGAAGGAACTGGGGGAGCGCGAATTCCCGAGCCGGGCCGTGAACCTCGGGGTGATCCAGGCCTATGTGCCCCAGGGCACCAGTCCCTACGCACCTTTGGTGGCGCCACTCTGGGCGACCCACCACGGGCTGCCTCCGGCGCTGATTCAGGTGGGCGATAGCGACCCCCTGCGGGACGAGAATGTAGCCTATGGGAAGGCCCTTGTGGCAGCCGGCGTGAAGGCGGAGACCCGGGTCTATCCGGGGCAGCACCACGGCTTCATCCAGTTCTTCAAGGACAGGAAGCGCAACTCCGAGGGCGAAACGGCCCTCGACGAGGGCGTCCGCTTCCTGCGGGCGGCCTTCCGGCTTCCCTGACCCGGGATGGGGGTTCACAATCCCCCCCGGCCCCTCGTCCAAGTTTGCAGCGGGACAAGGGTCCCGGACGAGGCCCCGGGACTGGGCAGGAGGATTCATGTCTACAAAGAAGAACTACCAGGCCACCCTCGTGGCAGAGATGTACAAGCCCGGTCGGGCGGTGCTCCACGACGATCTCGCCCTGACGGGTGCCGAGGTCTCCATCAATACCCTGCCCGCAGGGGTCAGCCTCCCCTTCATCCATGCCCACAAGCAGAATGAGGAGATCTATGTGGTGCTGAAGGGGAAGGGGCTTTTCTATATCGACGGTGAGGAGTTCGGAGTGCAGAAGGGTTGTGCGGTGCGCATTGACCCAGCTGCTGCCCGCAGCATCAGGGCCGATGACGCCAGTGAGCTGACCTACGTCTGCATCCAGGCCAGGGCCGGGAGCCTGGAACAGCACACCCAGGGGGATGGCCTGCCCGCCGAAGGCCAGCCCAGCTGGCAGAAGTAGGCTGAGCCGCCAGAAAAGGAGCTTGTGAAATGAGACGTTTTCTTCGAGCCCTGCTGGGCGCAACGGTCCTCCTGACAGCAACGCTGTCTGTGCAGGCCCGGCCCGCCCTGGAGGTCCTGGGGCGCGACTTCAGCTTCCCGAACCGGATCGAGGGCCTGCCCGCTAAGCTCTCGGATTTCAAGGGCCTGCAGATCAACGACTTCGTAACTTCGGATGGGGTCCGCCTGGCCTACTGGGAGGCTGGGCAGGGCAGGCCCCTGATCTTCATCCCCGGCTGGTCGGCCAACGGGGCGGAATACCTCAATGTGATGTATCTGCTGAGCCGCCACTATCGGGTGATCGTCCTGGATCCTCGCAACCAGGGGCTCTCCCAGCAGGTGGCCTACGGCAACCGCATCGCGCGGTACGCCGCGGATTTAAAAGAGCTTGGAGAGCACCTGGGGCTGGCCTCCGCCGACTACTGTGGCTGGTCCATGGGGGCCTCGGTGCTCTGGAGCTATATCGACCTCTTCGGCACCCGAGGCATCCGCAAGGTGGCCTTCGTGGACGAACCCGCTTCCATCTACAGCCATGCGGACTGGTCCGAGCAGGAAAGGCTGGAGGCTGGAGGCCTGAGCTCCTCGCCGGAGCGGATGATCGAATCCTTCACTACCGGGAAGCCGGTCAGCCGTCTCATCTGCCAATCCCGGGCCCTGGAGCGGTACCTCGCCATGGACTCGCCCAGCTTCCAGAACTCCGAGGCCTTCGCCCGGGAGTTCATCAAAAGCGACCCTGGGTATATGAAGCTGGTGCTCTTCGATCACATTTCAAACGATTGGCGGGATGTCCTCCGGAGTAAGATCAAGGTGCCCACGGCCATCTTCACTGGAGAGAACAGCGATGTGGTGGCCTGCCAGCAATGGATGAAGTCGGTGATCCCGGATTCGCGCCTCTACCTCTACACCAGGGCCGAACACGGCGACCACTTCCTGATGTTCAAGAACCCCCTGAAATTCACCGAAGACCTTCGGGGCTTCCTGGAACCATAGCCAAGCTGAGCCCGCAGTCCGCTGCGGGCTTTGCAAGTCAGTGACGAACCCTACCCTCGGGCTTGAAACTGTTTTCAGCCGTAATGATTGTTTTTGCCGGGGCGACTTATGATTAATCGGATTTTCTTTCGAGTGCTTTCAATGGGTTTGGTCCTGTGTGCGCCAGTCGCGTGGGCAAGCTCACCGGCTGAGGCATCAGCCCATGGAGCCATCTCCACGACCTTGCTCCAGACAACCGTCAGCTGGAATGGCGCGCCTCTCCTGAGCCCCGTCCGGGAGCGTCCAGAGTTCCAGACCGTCCTGGTCGAGATCGCACCCAAGTCCGCCACCGCTTGGCATCGGCACCCTTGCAACAACATCGCCTACATCCTGAGTGGTCGCCTCCGCATCGAACTCGAGGATGGCCATTCACGTGAATTCAAGGAGGGTGATTCCTTCGCCGAGACCGTCGATACCTGGCACCGGGGCGTCAATTTGGGCGAGAAGCCCCTTCGGATTCTGGTTGTCTATGCTGGGCAGGTCGGCGAGCCACTGTCGGTGCCGAAGGCGTCCGTCAAAGCGGGAAACTAGTATTTAAACTTTGTAATCCATGCCCGTGTCTGATTATCTCCAAATAATTAATAATTTATTTTAAAAGCATTCCGCTGGGGCCCGATGGGTCGTAATCCCAGCTTCCAGAGTTGGCGAACAGCCCGAATTCCGTCCTGGGTGGAGAAGGGTGGCTGAGCGACTGGTGTGTCCTCGCAGAATTGGGCAAAAAGTCTGGAGCATCAGGCAAGCCGGGGTGTGGCCATCGACATACACTTTCCCTTGTCGCTGAGGCGATGCGGTGACGGTGGGCAGGCGGAATCGGCTTGAGGCCTTCCCAGCCCCGAAGAGAAATGCACCTCGGAACGTCATTGGGTGAACGCTGAGCCGTTCGCCCAAAGACGTTCCATCCCTGACCCGGAGGACTTCATGACCACGAACGTGCTCGGCTACGCCGCCCACTCCCCGAAGGACGCCCTGGTGCCCTTCCGTTTTGACCGCCGTGCTGCGCGCCCCGACGACGTGGTGATCGAGATCCTGTACTGCGGGGTCTGCCACTCCGATTTGCACACCGCCCGCAACGACTGGGGCTGGACCACCTATCCCATCGTGCCCGGCCATGAGGTCATCGGCCGCGTGATCGAGGTGGGTCAGGGTGTGACCCGCTTCAAGGTGGGGGATCAGGTCGGCGTGGGCTGCATGGTGGACTCCTGCCAGCAGTGCCAGCCCTGCGAGCAGGGCCTGGAGCAGTACTGCGAGGAGGGTTCCACCTACACCTACGGCGGGGTGGACCGCCATGACCACACCATGACCCAGGGCGGCTATTCCGAGAAGATCGTCGTGGCTGAGAACTTCGTGCTCCGCATTCCCGAGGGCCTGGATCTGAAGGGCGCCGCGCCGCTCCTTTGCGCGGGCATCACCACCTGGTCCCCGCTTCGCCACTGGAAGGTCACCAAGGGAAGCCGCGTGGCGGTGGTGGGTCTGGGTGGCCTGGGGCACATGGCCCTCAAGCTGGCCAAGGCCCTCGGCGCCGAGGTGACCCTCTTCACCCGCTCCGCCGGCAAGGAGGCGGATGCCCGCCGCCTGGGGGCCGATCACATCGTCCTCTCCACGGACTGGCAGCAGATGGCTTCGGTCAAAGGGAAGTTCGATCTGATCATCGACACCGTGCCCTACCTCCACGATATCAACCCCTACATCCCGACCCTCGGCATCTCCGGCACCCTCGTGCTGGTGGGCTACCTGGGACCCTTGGACCCCTTCCTTAACACCGTCCCCATGATCATGGGCCGGAAGTCCGTGGCGGGCTCTCTCATCGGTGGGATCGCCGAGACCCAGGAAATGCTCGACTTCTGCGGCCAGCACGGCATCACCTCGGACGTGGAGGTGATCAACATGCAGGCCATCAACGAGGCCTACGAGCGGATGCTCAGGAGCGACGTGAAGTACCGCTTCGTCATCGATATGGCCTCCCTCAAGGCCTAAGCCACCTTCAAACCGCAACCCGGCAGGGCCCTTTCCAGGGGGCCTTGCCCAGCCTCTGGAAAACCATGCCCAAGCAGATCCTGATCCTCTCCTCCAGCCCCCGGAAGGGCGGGAACTCCGACACCCTCTGCGACCAGTTCGCCCTCGGCGCCCGGGAGGCCGGGCATTCTGTCGAGAAGGTTCGCATCCCCGAACACCGCATCCATTACTGCACCGGCTGTGGCGTCTGCGTCGGTGGGAAATCCGCCTGCCCCCAGCAGGACGACATGGCCGGACTCCTGGACCGGGTGATCGCCGCCGATGTCCTGGTCCTGGCCACGCCGGTCTACTTCTACACCATGGCCGCCCAGATGAAGACCTTCATCGACCGCTGCTGCGCCCGGTACACCGAGATCACCGGCAAGGATTTCTACTTCATCGCCACCGCTGCGGACGGCAGTGAACCCGCCCTGGAGCGGACCATCGAAGGCTTCCGGGGCTTCCTGTCCTGCCTGACCGGCAGCCGTGAGAAGGGGATCGTCTACGGGGCCGGGGCCTGGGGCAGGGGCGAGATCGATGGCTCCCCGGCCATGCAGATGGCCCGTCAGTTCGGCCGCCAAGCCTGAGTAACCCCCAATCCCGAATACAGGAGCATTCCATGCAGAAACGCAAACTTGGCAAAAGTGATCTTGAGGTGTCGGCCCTCGGGCTGGGCTGCATGGGGATGAGTTTCTCCTACGGACCCGCCGGGGACCGCCAGGAGATGATCGCCCTCCTTCGGGCCGCGGTGGAGCGAGGGGTCACCTTCTTCGATACGGCGGAGGTCTACGGTCCGTACACTAACGAGGACCTCCTGGGCGAGGCCCTGGAACCCTTCCGGGGCCAGGTGGTGATCGCCACCAAGTTCGGGTTCAACCTGGACCCGAACTACGACCCCCGGGGCGTGGTGGGCCAGCCGGGCCTGGACAGCCGTCCCGAGAACATCCGGCGGGTGGCCGAGGCCTCCCTCAAGCGTCTCCGGTTGGAGGCCATTGACCTCTTCTATCAGCACCGGGTGGACCCGAATGTGCCTATCGAAGAGGTGGCCGGGGCGGTTCGGGAGCTGATCCAGGCGGGCAAGGTCAAGCACTTCGGACTCTCGGAGGCCAGTCCCCAGACCCTCCGGAGAGCCCACGCCGTCCAGCCCGTGACGGCCCTTCAGAGCGAGTACTCCCTGTGGACCCGCAGCGTGGAGACGGAGATCCTTCCGGTTCTGGAGGAACTGGGCATCGGCCTGGTCCCCTATGCTCCCCTGGGCCGGGGCTTCCTCACCGGGAAGATGGACGAAGCGACCACCTTCGACGCCAAGGACTTCCGCAACTCCCTGCCGCGCTTCACGCCGGAGGCCCGCAGGGCCAATCAGGCCCTGGTAGATCTCCTAAAGGGCATCGCCGCCCGGAGACTGGCCAGCCCTGCCCAGATCGCCCTGGCCTGGCTCCTGGCCCAGAAGCCCTGGATCGTGCCCATTCCTGGTACCCGCAAACTGGGGCGCCTGGAGGAGAACCTGGGAGCTACGGAGGTCGAGCTGAGCCCCGAGGATCTGCGGGAGATCGGGGTCGCGGCCCAGGCCATTCCCGTCGCCGGGAGCCGCTACCCCGAGCATCTCGAAGCCCTGACGGGCCGCTGAGGCCTGTCGAAAGGTCCTGGGGGGCTGAAGTCCCCCATATGAAGATCCGCCTGGGCGCAACAGGTGAGGAAACGTAAACCCGGAAACAGCGGCCTCGATGTCTCGGTTGAGACGTCGGGTCATTGAAGCGGAGGAGGGCCTATGGCCATTTCAGAAACTGCCCACCGAAACCACGAACGCCTCTTTCCGGGTCATGTCTCCACCCTGAAGGTCACGGATCCGGAGCTCGTCGAAATCTTCGACAACTTCGCCTTCGATGAGGTGCTGGCCCACGGCCCTCTCGATGAGCGCACCCGCTTGATGGTCATCCTGGCGGCCCTGATCGCGGGACAGTGCATTGGGGAGTTCAAGGTGATGCTGGGCGGTGCCCTCAACATCGGGGTGACCCCGGTCGAGGCCAGGGAGGTCGTCTACCAGGCCGTGCCCTACTGCGGCATCGGCGTAGTCTTCGAGTTCCTCCATGCGACGAACGATATCCTGGTGGGCCGGGGGGTGGAGCTTCCCCTGGAGGGGCAGTCCACTACAGGTCGCGAGACCCGTTTCGAGCGAGGGCTGGCCCTGCAGAAGGAGATCTTCGGGGAGGCCATTGACCAGATGCATCAGCAGACTCCGGCGAGCCAGTCCCATATCAATACTTACCTTTCGGACAACTGCTTTGGCGACTTCGTCTCCCGAGGGGGCGTGGACTTGAGAACCCGGGAACTGCTGACCTTTGCCATGCTGGTGTCCATGAAGGGGTGTGAACCCCAGTTGAAGGGGCATATCCAGGGCAATGCCAACCTGGGGAATGACAAGGCCACCCTGGTGGGGGTTCTCACCCAACTGCTGCCCTATGTCGGGTACCCCCGGACCCTCAACGCGATCCGATGCCTGAACGAAGTCCTTCCGGATTGCCCGTAGGGGGCATTGAGGTTTCGCTGTCTACACTTGGAGAAAGGAAGGTCGACCATGGTTCAGGATGAGCGTCTCCAGGCTGAATTGGGCTCTTTGGCCAAGCAGCTGCTTGGCTTCGCTCCCTACGATGGCTTTTTCGCCCTGCGCATGCCCGGCCTGTCGGTATACCGGGCTTCGCGGCCCTATAAGGACATGGCCCACGGGCTCCAGAAGCCCTCGCTCTGCATTGTGGCGCAGGGGGCCAAATCCGTCTTTTTCGGACCCGACGAGGTGGAATATGACACCTCCCGGATGCTGGTGGTCGCGGTGGATGTTCCGGTGGGGGCCCGGGTGACCCAGGCTTCGCCGGAAGAGCCCTTCATCAGTCTCAAGCTCGAGCTTGATCCGCAAAAGCTCTCGGAGCTCGCCCTCCGGGTCTTCCCCCACGGGCTGCCCCAGTCTCCCAGTGAGCGAGGCATCTTTGTCAGTCCTACCGAGAGGGACATTGTCCAGGCCGCCATCCGGCTTATGGGCCTGCTGACCCGTCCTGACGATACGGAACTGCTGGCGCCCCTCGTGGTGGACGAAATCCTGATCCGCCTGCTCCGGAGTCCCATCGGCGTCCGGGTCGCCCAGATCGGCAAGGAGGAATCCCGGGTGCAGCGGGTTTCCAAGGCGGTCTCGTGGGTGCGTGACAATTTCGATCAGCCCCTGGATGTGGAAAGGCTGGCTCTGATGGTCAACATGAGCCCGTCTTCCTTTCACCAGCACTTCAAGTCCGTCACTTCCATGAGCCCCCTGCAGTACCAGAAGGTGCTGCGCCTCCAGGAGGCCAGACGCCTCATCCTGACCCGGATGATGGATGCGGGGAGCGCAAGCCGGCAGGTGGGCTATCTGAGCAATTCCCAGTTCAGCAGGGAGTATCGTCGGTACTTCGGCCACGCGCCGACCCGGGATATCGCCTCGCTGCGGGAGGGGCCGCGGGCGCAAGGGGTTACCGAGAACTGACGAGTCCCAGCCGGTCATACTGTACTATTTATGTAACATTCAAAAGTGTTGGAACCTTGGGGTCTTTCCATGCACTTCCTTGAGCCATGGAAATCTCAGTTCTCAATCCCCTTGTCGATGCCTGGACCATCCGGGCCGCAGTGGCGTCCCGATACCTGGCCTGGATCTATCGCGCCATGGGGGATGGCAGACAGGCCTCAAACGCCCTCCGGGCCGGGGCGCCCGCAGAGGAACGCATCCAGCGCCTCGGATTGGCGCCGCGGGTTGCCGATGGCCTTTCCCTGTTCAGGACCGGGGAACTCGAGGAGATCGAAAAGGAAAACCAGGCATGGCAGTCCCTGGTGGAATCCCAGGCCGGCATCAGTGCCTTCCATGCCATGGCCGATGGCTTCGCTGGCGGTCGACGGGGGCTTCGTGGAACGCGGCAGGCGACGGGGAAGGCCTTTTACCGGGCCGTCCAGGGCTATCACATCGCCTTCCCGGAACAGATAGCCAAGGAAGGGGTATCGGGGGCCATCCGGTCAGCTGCCTTCGCCTGCACGGAAGCCTTCCGAGCAGACATCCAGGAGGATGCGGGCCTAGCGCAGGAACTGCACCAGAACATCGTGGATGCCCTTGAGACGGCTGCTGGTCTGATGGCCTGAAGTGCGGCTTCAGGGTTTCCTGAAAACGACGATCCGATTGCTGTTGGTTCCGTGGGTGTTGTTGGAGACACCCCAGATGTTGGCGGTCTTGGTGAAGTCCTGCTCGTTCAACAGGACACCCAGGGCTTCGAAACCGGCCTGGTGCCCCAGAGGGAGTACGGCCTCTTCCAGGCGCACCTTGCCCTGGCGGACCTCGCCGACCTCGAAGGCCACGTGGCCGCCGGGGCGCGTGATGCGGTGAAGTTCCCGGAAGACCTCCCCCATGACTTCGGACCAGGCTGCTACGGTGCGGGACATGGTGATGCCCTGTCCGATGGCCTCGGCGTCCAGGCCGCAGAACCAGCAGCGGAGCCAGTTGTCCTTGGCGTACTGCACCACGTCCAGGAAGGGGGGGGAGGTGACCGTTAGCGCCACGGCATTGTCCGGGAGGCTGGGCACCCGCCGGGCATCCCCCGTGAGGAATCGGGCATCCCTGCGGGCAGTGTCCAGATGGATGCGCTCCGCCTCAGAGAGCCCTTTGAGGAGCTGACGGCTCTTCTTGATGATCAGGTCCTGGGTGTTCCGGTAGGGGGGTGTCTGGTTGCGGCGCTCGTTGAGGATGCGCTGCTTCTCGGCGCTGACAGCCTGGTTGGGGGGCAGAGTGTAGACCGAAAAGAATCCGGGGCTGTGGCCGGTGAGGCGATTGGTGGCCACCATGCGGATCCAGGCGTCCAGCTCGTCGAAGGCGCCGGAGGCCTCGCGCTCCAGGAGGTAGGCCCGCAGAGCCCGGAGTTCGGCCTCGGTGTCCGGGTGGTAGAACATGTCCAGGGCGGTGCCGTCGGGGGCGGCACCAGCGAGGGGAATCTCCTTGAGTCGCCGGGCCAGGGCCAGGGATTCCGGGGGGCTCAGGCGCGGCTCCGCAAGCATCCGGGAGAGGGGGTTGACGTCGTTGGCCGCCACCCGACGGCCCAGCAGGGCGGCCTCCAAGGCCGTGGTGCCCCGGCCGCTGAAGGGGTCGTAGACGAGGTCACCCGGGGCCGTGAGCTGCTCGATGAAGAGGCGAGGCAATTGGGGTTTGTAGCAGGCGCGGTAGGAAATTTCATGGAGATTGGAGGCCTGGCGCTGCATGGCGGTCCAGAATTCGCCCCGCAGGAGGGGCCGGACGCTGCCCTCGAAGGGCAGTTCCTCCCGCACCAGGCCTTGGGCCCCGGCACTAAGGGCGGTCAGGGATTCATGGAGGTCTTCCTCCAGCAGGAGGGCCAGGGGGCGTTGGGGTTCCCAGTTCGACATCCAAACAGGGTACCCTGGACCATGACTTCCAAGCGGAACGCAGAACTGAATCGTCTTTATGCGGCAGCCGGACTGGGTGTCCTGATCTGGGGCATCTTCCGTTTGTACAAGCTTCTGGGGAACCAGGTGGAGTCCGGCATCGATGCGCCGTCCCGCTGGGGGCTCATGGCCCTGGGGTTGGCCAACCTGCTGGCCATCATGATCCTTCTCTTCATCGTGGTCCGTAGCCTAGCCAAGGTGTACTTCGAGCGTCGCAGTGGCATCCTCGGGTCCCGCATCCGGACCCGGCTGGTGGTGGCCCTCCTCGCCGTGGGCATCCTGCCCAGCCTCATGCTCTACCTCATCGGTCGGGACTTCATCAGCCAGAACATCGACCGCTGGTTCAAGCCAGACACCGTGCGGGTCATCCAGGACGGGGGGCGTCTGGCGGGGGCCTACCGGGAAGAGGTGCGACAGCGAGTGCAGCTGGGGCTGGCCCTCGTTCAGGAACGACCCGGACTGGGGGTGGACGAACTGCGCAAGGAAGCTGGATTGGACATCCTTGTCCACCGGGCGGGCTCAGCCCGTTCCGAGGAATCCCTGATCGAGGGGCTGCCCCACCCCAACCTGAAGGAGGGTGAGGGGCTTCAGGAGCTGGGCGGAGGCTGGTGGACCATTGCGGTGCTCCCGGGGCTGGAGAAGGAGGAATGGGCCGGGGGGATATACACACCAAAAGAACTGGCGGAGGGGCTGGTCCGACTGGAGAAGCGCCACCGGGAAAGCCTTCAGATCACCCAGAACCGGGAACGATTTGAAACCCTTCCCCAGAACAGCTTTCTCTTCCTGACCCTCATGACCATCTTTATCGCGATGTGGGTGGGGTTGGCTCTCTCCAGGACCATTTCTGAACCCATCCGGGCTCTGGCCAAGGCGGCCCAGCGCATCGGGATGGGGGATCTGGAGACCAATCTGCCCGAGGAGGGTGAGGATGAGCTGGCCTTTCTGTGCCGCAGCTTCAACGCCATGACCCGGGATCTCAAGGCCGGGCGGATGGCGGTGGTCGAACAGTCGGAGCGCATCGACCGGCAGCGGGTGTACCTGGGGCAGCTCCTGGAAGCCCTGCCCGTGGGAGTCATCAGCTGGCAGCCAGACGGCAGCCTGCGCACCTTCAATCCCACGGCACGGGCCTGGGTTGGGGAGGAGGGCTGGGACGCTGAGCGGGATTCCTCGCAGTCGATTCTTGACCAGCCGCGCTTCGGCAAGCTCCCCCAGCTTCAGAAGCGGGTCAAGGAAACCGGGCGCCCCATGCAGGAGGAGTTGCGGATCGGAAGCGAAGGCGAGGGCCGGCCCGTGCGGGCCATGGTGGTGCCCCTGGTGAACGGGGGCGAACTGGCGGTGCTGGAGGACCTTTCCCTGCTGGCCCAGGCGGAAAAGCGCGCTGCATGGCAGGAAGTGGCCAGGCGCATGGCCCATGAGGTCAAGAACCCTCTCACGCCCATCAAGCTGACCGCCCAGCGTCTGCTCCGGAAGGCCGGACAGGGCACCCTGGAGCCTGCCTCTGTGGCAGAGGGAGCGGAAACCATCCTCCTCGAAGTCACCAGTCTCCAGCGTCTGGTGGACAGTTTCAGCCGATTCGCCAAGCTGCCCACACCCCAGTTCCGGGAATTGGACGCCGTGGAGCTGGTGCGACAGGTGGCCTCCCTCTATGTGCCCAACCATCCCCGAATCCAGTGGGATGTGCAGTTGCTGGAAGGCCCCCTTCCCGTTTTCTGGGACGAGGACATGGTGAAGCGGGTCCTCATCAACTTCCTGGATAACGCACTGGCGGTCCAGGTGGAGGGCGGACGGATCTGCGTGAGTCTTTCCGAGGAAGGCGGGCAGGTCACCCTGGCGGTTCAGGACGAGGGGCAAGGGGTTCCGCCCGAGGTGCGGGAGCGCATCTTTGAGCCCTATTTCTCCACCAAGCGCAAGGGCATGGGCCTGGGCCTGGCCATCGTGCGTCGCATCGCCCAGGACCATGGGGGCGAGGCCCACTATGAGCCAGCCACCATCGGAAGCCGTTTCTGGGTGACTCTGCCCCGTCAGGCCACCATGGCCTGAATCGGGCCTGCATCCATCGGCCGAATGCCTGGGAATTCGGCGTGCATCGTCGATAATCGGGTATGCGATCTTCATCCTCCTTAGTCTCTGCCCTGGCTGCGTTCGTCCTGGTGGCTCCGGCGCCGGCCAGCCCACCCCAGCCGATGGCCCTGGCGCTCAAGTCCATCAGTGAACGGGCTCGGCGGATTTCCCCGGAGAAGAAGATCCGCCTGGCGGTGATCCCCCTGAAGGCGACTGAATCCCCGCGATTCGCCGACAAGGGCTTCGGGGCCTACTTGACGGAACAGCTCTCCAGCGCGCTCAGTTCCGCCGGGCCAGCCATCCGTCTATTTGAACGATCACGCCTGGATGCTGTCCTCAAGGAGCAGGCCCTCTCCTCCAGCGGGCTCATGGACGAATCCGAAGCCCGGAAGATCGGGGAGCTGGCGCCCATCGACTACCTGTTGACCGGAACCTTCACCCGTCTGGATCATTCGGTCTCCATCCAGGCCCGGTACCTGGATGTGGTCTCGGGGGAGGTGGTGGCCAGCCTTTCCGAGAGTCTGGAGCTGACGCCGGATCTGGCAGGCCTCTTCGATGATCTCCAGGCCAGGCCGGCTCAGGTGGCGGACCCCCGGCCCGCCGCCAATCCCTGCGAAGCCAAGTGGATACCTGTCCAGAAGCTCATGGAGGACATCGGGACCCAGGAAAAGGTGGAACGGCTGGTCCGGGAGGCGTCGGCCATCCCCTTCGAAGGTGCCTGCGGGAAGATCCACGACCAGGTGATCTGGCATCTGGTCCGCTACGGTCAGCATTCGACGCGCTATCGTCAGTTCCTTGTCGGAGTGCTGCCCAGCATACAGAGTCCCGATGATGACGAGCGCACGGGGCCCATTCTCAGCTACCTGGAAACTGAACCGGGCCTGGAGGAAGGGGAATGGAAGGCGATCCAGGGCCTCATGGCCCGCTCCCGGCGACCCTGGGGCTACCTCGACCTGCTCTTGAGGGACCGGGAGAACAGCGAGGCTTCTCGGCAGGTGCAGATGTCCCGTGTGGGCACCCTTCTGAAGGAGGCCCAGGCCAGGCGAATCGGGCGCCCGGTGCCCATGGAGGTCGGCCGACTGTTCACCCAGATCCTCGGGCGCCTGCGCCCCGCGGGGTCCAAGTCGACAGATCTCCGGGCGGCCTTCCTTTGCTACGAGCGTTTCGGGGCCGAATTCGGGATGGATGGCGATAAGGAGCTCCTGACCCATTTGGCGCACCTCTTCACCCACTCCAGTGGGGCCCCCCGGGCGCGGGCCCTGACCTGGCTGGGACAGCGCATTGCCGCCGCCGAGCCCAGCAGGGACCTGGCGGATCAGGTGGTGCGCCTCCACGAGGGCCTGCTCAAGGAAGCCGAGAAGGGCAAGGTCCCCGCGGTGCGCGAGGTCCCCCGCACACCGGAACTGGACCGTCTCGCGTCCCTGTGTGGCAGGCGGATGGCGGAGGTGCTGCCTCAGGTCGTCAACCGGGAGAGCCGCATCGAACTCAAGCGCTTCTGCTTGGCTCACGGGATTTCCGGAGCGGAGGTTCCAAGCCTGGAGGAGCTGCTGAAACAACTGAACGCCGAACCGGTCCACGAGAGGCAAGAGGCCCTTCGGATGCTGGCGGCCCTGGGAGAGCGCGGAAGGGCGGCGGAAGCCCAGGTGCTCAAACTTCTGCGGCGGGCGGATATCCAGAGCGGGTGGGGTGGGCAGATGCGCTATCTGCAGCGTGACCTCCTGGATTTCGCCGGGGTGATTCGGACGGGTGACCCCGAACTGCAGCGCATCCTGGCGCGGCACCTGACCAGTCTGGAGTCCCTGTATTACGAGGCGGCCATGCAGAGCCTGGCCCGCATTGGCGCCCCCGTCATCCCCCTGCTCAAGGATGATTACGGCCGGGTGGAACAGTACCCCAAGCAGCTCATCGCCCGAACCTTCGGGCTCATGGGGGCTCCCGCCAAGGCCCAGATTCCCTGGCTACGGGCCATGATGGGCTCGGCCCCCAATGTCCATGTCCGGAACGCCCTGGAGGACGCCATCGAGGCCCTCGAGGGAAAGTAAGGGCGCTTTACCGGAGGAGTCGGGCCGCGAAAACCGCCGTCATGACCAGGCCCACCGCGATCACGAAGCGCCGTACCGTCGGTCGACCGATGCGTCGGGCAAGCCCGGCGGCGCCATAGCCGCCCGCCACGGCGCAGAGGGCCATGGCCAGCACGAAGGGCCATCGCACCAGGCCGGCGGCGATGAAAATGAGGATGGCTGTCCCGTTGATGCAGAAGGAGAAGAGGCTGGTGAGGGCACTCATCTCCAGGATGTCGGTCAGGCCGAAGATGCCCAGGGCCGAGAGCATGATGATGCTGACGCCAGCGCCGAAGTAGCCGCCGTAGATTCCGAACAGCAGCTGGAAGGCCAGGGCCAGGGCGAGCTTGGCTCCCCGGAGGCCCGAGCCCTCGCCCGAGTGCAGGGCCAGGCGTCGCTGGATGGGGCCCTGGACCATGAAGAGGGTCGTGGCGAAGAGGATGAGGACAGGAACCAGGTGCTCGAACACCTTTGAGGAGGTGTGACGGAGGAGGAGGGCGCCGATGCCTCCCCCCAGGAGGCTGGGGAGCACCAGCCAGCGCAGGGTCCGATCCGTGCGGCCCAACTCCCGGCGGAAACCCCAGATGCTGCCCAGGGAACCCGGCCAGATGGCCACGGTGCTGGTGGCGTTGGCCACGATGGGGGGCAGCCCGAGGAAGAGCAGCACAGGGAAGGTGATGAGGGTTCCCCCACCCGCCACCGAGTTGATGGCTCCGGCCAGGAAGGCGGCCGATGCCGCGAACAGGAGGGGAAGGACGTGCCAGTGCGCCATGGCCTGATTCTATCGGTACCAGGGGTGGCTGCGGCTTGCCCTGGGTCACGCCATGAATGGGTAGCGGTAGTCCTTGGGGGGGGCGAAAGTCTCCTTGATGGTGCGGGGGCTGACCCAACGCAGCAGGTTCAGGAGGGATCCGGCCTTGTCGTTGGTGCCGCTCCTGCGGGCACCCCCGAAGGGCTGCTGCCCCACCACGGCGCCCGTAGGCTTGTCGTTGATGTAGATGTTGCCCGCCGCCTGGCGCAGGGTTTTCAGGGCCTCCTCGATGGGTTGGCGGTCCTGGGCGAAGATCGCTCCCGTGAGGGCGTAGGGGCTGGTGCTGTTCACCAGGCCGAGGGTTTCCTTCCAGGCGTCATCCGGATAGACGAAGACGCTGAGGATAGGGCCGAAAAGCTCGCGCTCCATGGTCGGGTAATCGGGTCGGCTGACTTCCAGGATCGTGGGCTCCACGAAGTAGCCTTGGCGATCGTCGCAGCCGCCTCCCACCAGGATCCGGGCCTCCGTCGAGTGCCGGGCCTCCTCAATGGCCTCCCGCTGGGTGGCGAAGGCCTTGGCGTCGATGACGGCCCCCATGAAGTTGGAAAAGTCCTGGACATCCCCCATGCGGATGGATTCCACCATGGGGACGAGGCGTTCCCTGAGGAGGGGCCAGAGGGAGGCCGGGATGTAGGCCCGGCTGGCGGCGGAACATTTCTGGCCCTGGTACTCGAAGGCGCCCCGCACCATGGCCACGGCCAGGGCCTCCTGATCGGCGCTGGGATGGGCCAGGATGAAATCCTTGCCGCCGGTCTCTCCCACCAGGCGGGGGTAGCACCGGTACCGCTCCAGGTTCCTGCTGACCCCCTGCCAGAGCCCCTGGAAGACCTCGGAGGAGCCGGTGAAATGGATGCCCGCCAGTTCCGGCGAGGCCAGGGCAGCCTCCCCGATCGTGGCCCCGGGACCTGCCACCAGATTGATGACGCCCTCGGGCAGGCCCGCTTCCTGGAGGAGCTTCATCAGGAAGTGGGCACTGTAGAGGGCCGTGCTCGCGGGTTTCCAGACGATGGTGTTGCCGCAGAGCGCTGGTGCCGTGGGGAGGTTTCCGGCGATGGCGGTGAAGTTGAAGGGGGTGACCGCGAAAACGAAGCCCTCCAGCGGGCGGTAGTCCAGGCGATTCCAGCAGCCTGCCGAACTCTGGGGCTGCTGCTCCAGCAGCTGGCGGTAGAAGTGGACATTGAAGCGCAGGAAGTCGATGAGTTCGCAGGCGCTGTCGATCTCCGCCTGATGGCAGGTCTTACTCTGGCCCAGCATGGTGGCGGCGTTCAGGGTGTCTCGCCAGGGCCCGGCCAGGAGATCCGCCGCCTTGAGAAAGATGGCCGCTCTGGCCTCCCAGGGGAGTTCGGACCAGGCGGGCTTGGCCTTCCGGGCGGCGTCCACGGCCTGAAGCAGCTCCTGGGCACCCCCCAGATGGGCTTTGGCCAGGAGGTGGCGATGCTCATGGGGCATAGCCACGGAGCCCATCAGGCCCGTCCGCACTGGGTGTCCCCCGAGGATCAGCGGGAGCTCCGGCACCTCCTGGGCCATGGCCCCCAGGCGGAGCTGCAGGGAAGCCCGCTCCGGCGAACCCGGCGCGTAGGTCTTCACGGGTTCGTTCTGGGGGAAA
>Ga0316613_10001050_pt1 | contig 19579 bp, 18 predicted proteins | sample OWC_soil_day10_C_2_FD_207647 | JGI IMG/M metagenome (GOLD analysis project Ga0316613, IMG submission 207647) | Wetland soil microbial communities from Old Woman Creek delta, Ohio, United States - OWC_soil_day10_CT_b | ecosystem: Environmental > Terrestrial > Soil > Wetlands | place: USA: Ohio...
CCTTTCCCACCCGGTCGCGCGGCGAGGCGATGAGCTCGTAGGTCTGAGCCATTTTCTCGTGCTTTCTATTCGGAGTACTGGCGGCAGCGGCCACGCGGCCGACACCGATCCGTCGCTCCCTCCAGGGGGGTCGGCGCGGATGCGGGCGCTATAGCGGAAACGGTCGGGGAAGGCAAGGGAATGCGGGATTTTCCAGCCGCGTCGGCGTTGTCGGGTCACACGCGCGGCGGCGCCAGGCCTTCGTCGCGACGAAGGGCGAGGGTGGATTTCCATCTCTACTTCCGGTTACAAACATCGCATCACAAGCGTTGCTTTCCCCTGGTGCCGATATGAAGTTCCTTGCCACTGCTCTCGTGTTCGCCAGCCTTTCCGCCGCCACCTTTCCCGCCGTTGCCGAGGACGAACCGGTGCCATCGCCCCAGTTTCCGGGTTGGGTAACCCAAGTGGCAGAAACGGAAACCGTTTTCTATTACTGCGCATCGCCCAAAATCTGCGGCGAAGGCTCGATCGTCAGTTATCACTTTCATGATCTGCCGGTGCCGACCAAGGCCCAGATCAGAGCAAAGCAAAAACAGCCTCGCTTGCCGATCACCTGCCGAAATGCCGGTGCCTATGACACTTGCGAATATCCGGACGCAATCGACAAGAAGGGCCGGCCGACGCACTGGAGGCCGCTGCCGGCCCCAGGTTTTACCGCGGATTTTTTCCATAGCGGCTTTCTATCGGCACACATGCCGGCAGGATCCGGAACCCAATTTCTCATTACGCTGTCGAGCTCAGCAGCCAACTACCAGCAGGCTAAAAAGAACTACGCAATGTTCCGGGCGAGCTTGGGCAAGTCGCTCGCCAACTCGTTAGCGTTCCTTGCCAGTCGTTCGTCGCTCTGATCCGAAGAGCTGTCGAAGCCTCGGTTCCATCCGGTCTGGAAATCCCGCTGAAAACGTTTAGGACAGCGGCGTCGGATCGAAGTGCCCGGCCAGATGGAGGGAAATGATGACGGCGGATGGCAAAGACATGCGGGCGGAGATTCTTCGCGACCTCACGGATAACATCCTGCCCTTCTGGCAGGGCCGCATGCGCGATCCGGCGGGCGGCTTTTTCGGTGCCGCCGATTGCAACGGTATCGTCGACACGGCCGCGCCGCGCGCCGCGGTCGTCAATGCCCGCATCCTCTGGACCTTTGCCACGGCGACGCGGGTGCTCGGCGCCAGCTACCGCGCCAGTGCCGACTGGGCCTTCGAGTATCTCCGCACGCGCTTCGTCGACGGCGCGCATGGCGGCCTCTACTGGCTGCTCGACGCCGACGGGCAACCGCTGTCCGACCGCAAGCAGATCTACGCCCAGGCCTTTGCCATCTACGCCTTGTCCGAATATGCCCGCGCCACCGGCAACCGCGACAGCCTCGATCTGGCGATCGGGCTGTTCAGGCTGATCGAAACGCATGCCGCCGATTTGGCGCAGGGCGGCTATATCGAAGCGCTCGACCGCGCCTGGGGGCCGCTTGCCGACATGCGGCTATCGGACAAGGACCTCAACAGCCCGAAGTCGATGAACACCCACCTCCACATCATGGAGGCCTACACCAACCTGTTGCGGGTGTGGCGCGATCCCGAACTGGTGGCGCGACAGGCCGAGCTGATCGCCATCACGCTCGACCGCATCGTCGACAGCCGCACCGGCCACTTCAAGCTGTTCTTCGACATGGACTGGCGCTCGCTGAACGACCACATCTCCTATGGTCACGACATCGAGGGCAGCTGGTTGCTGGTCGAGGCGGCCGAGGTGCTCGGTGATCCGGCGCTTGTGGTCAGGGCGAAGCAGGCGGCCATCCTGATGGCCGAGCGGACGCTCACTGAAGGGCGCGACCGCGACGGCAGTCTTTACTATGAGGCGCACGGCGACGGCCGGCTGATCGACGCCAACAAGCACTGGTGGCCGCAGGCCGAGGCGATGGTCGGCTTCCAGAATGCCTTTGAGATGACGGGGGACGCGACGTTCCGGACCGCGGTGCAGGACGTCTGGGCCTTCATCCGCGACAAGGTGGTCGATGGCGCCCACGGCGAATGGCGCGCCAAGCTGACGCCGGACGGCCGGCCCTACACGGCGGCCGAGGATGCCGACGCCTGCCTCGCCGGCCCGTGGAAGTGCCCCTATCACAACGCTCGCGCCTGCTTCGAGATGATCGAGCGGCTTGAGGGATAAGGCTCTTTCCGACGCCGCAGAAACAAGAATGCCGTGGTCCGCCTTCGCGAGCCACGGCACTGACCCAACGGCAGGATGGCGTCGCGCAATCCGCGCGGCGGTCGCCGATTCTAGATGAACAGGCTCGACACCGACTGCTCGGTGGCGGTGCGCGAGATGGCCTCGCCGATCAGCGGGGCGATCGAGATCCAGCGCAGCTTGGGGCTGTTTTCGAAATCCTCGGTCGGCTGGATGGAGTTGGTGAACACCATTTCCTTCAGCTTGGAGGCGGTGATGCGGGCGATGGCGCCGCCGGTCAGCACGCCATGCGTCGCGTAGGCGGTGACCGACCGGGCGCCCTTCAGAAGCAAGGCGTCGGCGGCGTTGCACAGCGTACCGCCGGAATCGACGATGTCGTCGACCAGGATGCAGTCGCGGTCCTCGACGGCGCCGATGATGTTCATCACCTCGGACTCACCGGGCCGCTCGCGGCGCTTGTCGACGATGGCCAGAGGCGCGTCGATGCGCTTGGCCAGCGCCCGGGCGCGCACCACGCCACCGACGTCCGGCGAGACGATCACCACGTTGTTGGTGACGTAGCGTTCCTTGATGTCGCGCACGAACACCGGCGCGGCGAACAGGTTGTCGGTGGGGATGTCGAAGAAGCCCTGGATCTGGCCGGCGTGCAGGTCGAGGGTGAGGACGCGGTCGACGCCGGCATTGGTGATCAGGTTGGCGACCAGCTTGGCCGAGATCGGCGTGCGGCCCTGAGAGCGTCGGTCCTGCCGGGCGTAGCCGAAATAGGGCAGCACGGCGGTGATGCGCTTGGCCGACGAGCGACGGAGCGCGTCGGTGATGATCAGCAGCTCCATCAGGTTGTCGTTGGCCGGATAGCTCGTCGACTGCAGGACGAAGGCGTCCTCGCCGCGCACGTTTTCGAGGATCTCGACGAAGATCTCCTGGTCGGCAAAGCGCCGGACCGAGGTTTTGCACAGTGGCTTATCGAGATATTCGGCGACCTGTTCGGCCAGCTTCGGATTGGAGTTTCCAGCGACAAGCTTCATGAACATCGACCTCGCGAAAAGACCACGCCGCCCCCATGAGAGAACGGGAGCGGCGACCGGCTGGCTAGTGGAGCGAATATGACATCCGAATCCCGGCTACAGGGCTCCAGATCGAAAGATAGAGTCGAACCACTGGTTTCGCGCGCCTTTTAGCAGTGCGGCGGGGACGCGTAAACACGCGATCTCGCGAATGCTGCCATGCCCCCGGCGTTTTTATGCCGGCTCACCAGGTCAGAGCGTGCCGGCCGGCCGCATCGTCGCGGCGGCGCCCGCCTCTACGGCAGGTGCGCCGGTCACGGACGGCCTGGGCATGCGGTTGATCCAGGCGTAGACGTCCTCGACGGTGCGGGCGGCGACGGTGTCGAGAATGCTGCTGTCCACGCTCTGCCACGGATCTTCGTTGCTCGCGGCGGTGATCTCGACACCGGAGAAGCGCAGCACGCGACTGCCGCTCTGGTCGAGAATGTCCCAGACATAGGTGACGTTGGTGCCGACGTCGCCGCCGACGGCCGACAGATACCCCCAGACGTGATAGGTGGCCGTGGTGTCGGTGCGGCGGACGAGGCGCAGGTTGAGCTGCTGGGCGTATTTGGCGATCGCCTGGGCCAGCTCGTCCTGCTTGTTGGTCGGCACGCCCTTGATCTGGTCAAAGGAGAAGGTGGCGATGGCGGCCGGCACGGCGGGCACCGCCGGCTGCGTCGCTTCAGGCGGCGCCGGCACCGTCGGTCCGGAGGCGGCGGCGACCGGCTTCGGGCGAGCGGGTCCGGACGACTGGCAGGCAGCGAGGACGGAGGCGAGGGCAATGGCCAGGACGACGCCCGGCAACCGGAGTGATCCGGTGCGCTTCGTTCCGTTCAGAAAACCCATCCATCCGCCTCCCGGCAAATCATCACGCCCGTATCGTGGTGCCGTTAGAGCATTTTTCGGCCCGCCTGAAAACCGTTTTCGCGTTGTCTATCCCTTGGTTGGACGCAAGGTCGGGGGCGGGCGTCACTCGCCCTCAAGGGTGATGGCTGCGAGGTGCCGGCCGTAGTCGGCTTCCCCGCTCAGCGTCATTCGCCGATAGGAGAAGAATCGCCCCTCGTCGCCAAAGGTGCAAAGGCCGAGATTGTTGGCGCGGACGCCGGCCCGCTCCAGCCGGAAGACGATGTAGCCGGGCAGATCGAACATGGCATGGCCGGCCCGCTTTGACGGGGCGAACCAGCGGTCGATCGCCTCGCCGGCCTCGCGGAAGCGGGCGACGAACTCCGGCCCGACCTCGTAAGCGGCGGCGGAAATGGTCGGGCCGAGGCTGGCCATGATGTCGCCGCGCCGGCTGCCGAGCCGGACCATGGCGTCGATGGTCGCCTCGAGAACGCCGGTGAAGGCGCCCTTCCAACCGGCGTGGGCGGCGCCGATGACGCGCGCCTCGGCATCGGCGAACAGCACCGGGCCACAGTCGGCGTGGCTGGTGCCGAGGGCGATGCCGGGCACGCGGGTGACGAGGGCATCGGCTTCCGGATTGTCCCTGAAGGCCCAGGGCGTGGTCACCTCGACGACGTCGGGCGAATGCACCTGATAGAGCGTGACCAGCCGGTCGCGCCGCACGCCGACAGCGTCGGCAATGCGGCCGCGGTTCTCGGCGACGTTGGCGCGCTCATCCTTGGAGCCATAGCCGGTGTTGAGGCTGTTGTAGAGCCCGCCGGACACGCCGCCCTCGCGGGTGAACCAGCCATGGCGGATGCCGGGGAGGGCCGAGAGGACGGGCGAGCGGACGATCATCGGGCAGGTTCCGGGAGAGGCGTTCGGGGTAGTTTATGCCCGCCAAAGGACGATGCAATCGCGACGATTTTCGGGCGGGTGTTGGGAAAGAGCGTGACATCCTGTCTGCCGCTGGAAAAACGCGCGTCTCGCGACGACCTCGGCTAGAACCCCGGCAGGTCCATCAGCGGGTGCGTCACCGCCATCGCCTTGAACAGCGTGCCCATTTCCTCCGGGCCGGCCAGCCGCTCCACGGCGGCGACGATATCTGCCTGTTCGGCTTGGCTGCGGCCGGCACCGAGCGCGCCGGCTCGCTCGGTCAGGCCCATGGCGATGAGGAAGTCGCCCTGCGTCACCGGCCCCAGCACCGCCACCCCTTCGGCGGCGGCGGCGCGGCCGAGGCGGTCGAAGTCGACGTGGGCGGTCAGGTCGCATTCGCCGGGTTCGCGCAGCGGCTCGGCGTAGTGGTGGGCGCGCACCGCCTGCAGCGTTTCGCCAAAGCCGCTTCTCACGTGGCCGTAGTCGAAGATCAGCGCGGCGCCGCCGTGCTGGACGAGGCGGTGGGCGAGGGTGCCGATGATCGCCTCGGCCGGGCGGTTGATCTCAGCCACCGCGCCGACGGGCGCCTCGCTGGCCCCGAGCGGCAGCAGGGCCGGGTCGGGGGCGGCGGCGCCAATGCCGAAGGCAAGGTTGCCGTCGTCATCGAGGCCGACGACGCGCTCGCGCCAGCCGCGGTCGGTGCGGACGAACTGGCGGACCGGCAGGGCGTCGAAGAATTCGTTGGCGATGATGATCAGCGGCCCGTGCGGCAGATCGTCGACGCGGTCGTGCCAGACAGGGCTGGCAAGGCCGGTGAGGCCGGCCTCTTGCCGGCGGCGCAGCTCCGGGCTGATCTCGACCAAATGCACTTCGGCGGCGCGGATGAAGCCGGGGTCGACGCGGCCGGCCCTGAGCAGATCGGCCATCAGCGTGCCGCGCCCCGGACCGAGTTCGGCCAGCGTCACCTTCGGCGGCCGGCCGAGCGCCTCATAGGCGGCGACGCACCAGATGCCGATCAGCTCGCCGAACATCTGGCTGATTTCCGGCGCGGTGATGAAGTCGCCGTTGAGGCCGATGGAGGTGCGCGTGGTGTAGTAGCCATGCTCCGGGTCGGACAGCACGAGGCTCATGTAGTCGGCGACCGAGATCGGCCCGACGGCGGCGATCAGCCGGCGGATCTTCTCCTCGAGGCTGGTCATGACGACGGTTCCGGCCGCCGCGTCCGGCCGCCGAGCGCCAGGGCGATCAGCGCCAGGGCGGCGATGGCGGTGACGGCCGACAGCAGCATGCCCATGGTTAGGACGTCGCCGAACAGGAAGCCGACCTGCGGGTCGGGCTCGCGCACCGTCTCGACGAGGATGCGGGTGGCGGCGTAGATCAGCCCGAAGATGCCGACGGCGAGGCCGGGCTTTCTGAGGATGCCGGCCTTCCAGACGAGCGGCGTCAGCACGGCGAAGATCAGCAGGCCCTCGAGCACGGCCTCGTAGAGCTGGCTCGGATGGCGGGGCAGGCCGTCGGAATAGGGGAAGACGAAGGCCCAGGGCACCTCGGTGACGCGGCCGTAGAGTTCGCCATTGATGAAGTTGGCGATGCGTCCCAGGAACAGGCCGACCGGCGCGGCGACGGCCGCCAGATCGAACACGGTGAGCGCGTTGAGGCCGCGCCGCCGGGCGAACAGATACTGGGCGATGGCGGTGCCGATGAAGCCGCCGTGCACCGACATGCCGCCGTGCCAGATCTGCAGGATCTCCCAGGGGTTTTCGCGATAGGCCTCGAAATTGTAGAACAGGATGTAGCCCATGCGGCCGCCCAGCACGACACCGAGCGTCATCCAGACCAGGAGGTCATCGATGTCGGTGGCTTTCGGTCGTCGCACTCCGTTCCACAACCGCTCGGTCTCGACCATGCGGATGATGTACCACCAGCCGAATATCAGGCCGATGACATAGGCGAGCCCGTACCAGCGGATCGACACTGGACCGAGTTCGAGGAGGACAGGGCTGATCGGCGGAAAGGGCAGGGCGAGAAGTGGCATCGGCGTCCTTCTGTCGGGTGGCGGCGTGACCCCGCCGAACGAACCCCCTGCGACCGAGGATTGAAGGGCGTTCAACGCTCCGTCAAGCTTATTCAATGTCAGCTTTGGTTGGGGGTGGCCCACCCTTGGCTTTCGCGCCCCACGCGGGCGCCGCTTGGCGCCGGAAGGCTTGTTTTGTCCTCAGTCGCCGGCGGCCTCCGGCCTTGGCTTTCGCGCTCCGCGCGGGCGCCGCTTGGCGCCGGAAGCCGCAGGGGCGGCTTCTGTTCATCTCCTGCCCGGGCTCGGGCGGATGCAACTAGGCTTGCACCTGCCACTCGGGCAGCGGGAAGAGGCGATCGTAGCCCCAGTTAAAGACGTAGGCGTAGGCCATGTAAAACAGCGCAAACGAGATATCCATCATCAGCGCCTGCCACAGCGATATGCCGAGGTAGACGGCGATGAACGGCATCAGCACGGCCAGCAGGCCGACCTCGAACAGGATGGCGTGGCCGATCCGCATCAGGCCGCCCTTGGCGGTGGTGCCGAGGGCGCGCGTCAGGGCGAGGTCGAACAGGTAGTTGTAGACAAGGTTCCAGGCCGTGGCGACCACGGCGATGATGGCGCTGAGGACGCCGATGTCCAGCATCGGCTGGTCGAACGCCAGCGCGCCGAGCGGCGTGACGAGGGCGAGGCCGATGATCTCGAAGCTGATGACATGACGGATACGGTCGAAAAGGGAACGCATGAAAACCTCCCAAGGGTCGTCCGAGAAAAATGGCCCGTGCAGGGGGAGGTCGTCCTCGCTTTACGTAGTTCAGCATAGAGAGGGGGACGGACCAGCGCAACAAGGGGGCGGATCTGGAGCGTTGTATGAGCGGGCGGTTGATATGGGATGCCGTGACAGCGGGGGTGTCCCATTGGCCGAGTGCTTCAGCCCGCTTGCTCCAGCACCTTGCCCGCCAGGATGAGGTCGACGATGGCGGCGAGCTTTTCGTCGATGATGTGCAGGTAGTCGGTCCAGTCGGAGAACTGGCTGAGTTCGGCCTTGCCATCGGAAATGCCGCGCAGGCCGATCATCGGCACGTTGAATTTCTGTGAGGCCCGCCACAGGGCGAAGGTTTCCATGTCCACCATGTCCTGGTCGATCAGGTCGTAGGCGGCGCCGGAGACGACATTGCCGCCGGTGGAAAGGCTTGCTTCCGGCACGCCGGGAATGCGCAGCGGCAAGGGCACGACGGCCGGCAGGTCCAGAAGCGGCGTGGTGCCCTTGGCAAAGCCGAGCGGGGAGGCGTCGATATCGCGATAGGCGATCGATGTTACCTGGTAGACTTCGCAGTGCCTCAGCTTGCGCGAGCCGGCCGAGCCGAGGCTGACCACCAGCTTGGGCAGCTCGCCTCGATGGGCGCGGGCGCCGAGTTCGGCCGTCAGGTTGACGGCCGCCTCGACCGGACCGACGCCGATCATCACCGGCTTGATGCGCGCCCGGAGGCCGGGGCCGTATTCCTGCTCGGCGGCCATGGCAAACAGCGTTGATCCGCGCATTGGTACCCCTCTCGAATCCCCGGTGAACGGCGATGACTGATAGCTGAAATCGGGGCACGCCGCGAGGCGGCGGACGCTGGAGACCCGCCCGCGCTGAGGAGGGCACCCTCCATGCCCTCGCGAGGCGCGGCTCCCGACAACTGCCGGACGCTCACTTGCGTATGCGCAGTCCGGTGTCCGCGTCGAACACCTGCGTCTGCGCGATGGGCAGGTTGAAGCGCAGCGTGGTTTGGCCGCTGAGGCTCCAGCGCTGCCGGAGTTCGGCCGCCACCGCGAGCCCCGCCCCGCAGTCGGCGTGAACGAAGGTCGCGTTGCCCAACTGCTCCACGCTCTTGATCGACGCCTGGATCGCGCCGGTGTCGGTCAGCTCGACGTTTTCGGGCCGGCAGCCGACAACCACGCGGCAACCGGGTTCCAGCCCGTCGACGGGCGATGGCAGGTCGACCGACATGCCGTCGGGGCGCAGCCGCCCGTCGGGCTGAACCTCGGCGGGCAGGAAATTCATGCGCGGCGAGCCCAGGAAGCCGGCGACGAACAGGTTGTCGGGGTCGTCGTAGAGCTCAAGCGGCGCGCCGATCTGCTCGACGCGTCCGGCGCGCAGCACGACGATCCGGTCAGCCAACGTCATGGCTTCGATCTGGTCGTGGGTGACGTAGATCATGGTGGCGCCGAGGCGGGCGTGCAGCGCCAGCAGCTCGGTGCGCATCTGGACGCGCAACTCGGCGTCGAGATTGCTGAGCGGTTCGTCGAACAAAAAGACGTCGGGCTGGCGGACGAGGGCGCGGCCGATGGCGACGCGCTGGCGCTGACCGCCCGACAGTTGGGCCGGCTTGCGCTCCAGCAGCGGCGTCAGCTGCAACAGGGCGGCGGCCTGTTCGATCTTCACGGCCGCCTCGGCTTTGGGAACCCGGTTTACCCGCATGCCGAAGCCCATGTTCTGGCGCACCGTCATGTGCGGGAACAGCGCGTAGGACTGGAAGACCATGGCGACGCCGCGCTTGGCCGGGTCGACCTTGGTCACGTCCCGGCCGCCGATCAGGACCTCACCGGCGCTGACGGTCTCCAGCCCGGCGATCAGGCGCAGCAGCGTCGATTTGCCGCAGCCCGAGGGACCGACGAAGACCACGAGCTCGCCTTCGGCAATCTTGAGCTCGACGCCCGAAATGATCTCGACCGGGCCGAAGTGCTTGCGAAGACCTCTGAGTTCAAGACTGCTCATCGCGCCTTATCCCTTGATGCCAGAGCCCGCGAGACCCTGCACGTAATAGCGTTGCAACGGGATCAGCAGCAGCATCGGGATCAGCGCCGTGATCACGGCGGCGCCGAACAGCTGGTTCCACGCCGTGGTGTATTGGTCCTGGAAGGCGGCCATGCCGACCTGAATCACCTTGAACTGCTGGGCCGGCATGGCGAGCAGCGGCCACAGAAACGCTTCCCACTGGAAGATGAACAGCATCAGCCCGGCCGAGATGCAGGTGGGCAGCGACAGCGGCACGTAGACCGACCACAGGATGCGCAGCCATCCGGCGCCTTCGAGGCGCGCCGCCTCGGAATAGTCCTTCGGAACCTGCTGGAAGAACTGGTAGAACAGGAACACGGCAAGGCCATTGGCAACCGACGGCACCACAAGGGCGGCCACGTGGTCGATCCAGCCGAGCTGGCTCACCACCGTGTAGAGCGGCATGGCGATGGCTTCGAAGGGCAGCATGAAGCTGACCACCACGATGCCGAGCACCGTGGACTTCCCGGGAAAGTCGAACAGCGCGAAGGCAAAGCCGGCCAGGGCGTTGACGACCAGTCCCAGCGCCGTCGTCAAGGCGGCAACCAACAGCGTGTTGGCGATGATCGCGCCGAAGCCGCGCTCGAAGATCGCCACATAGGCGTCCAGCGTGAACGGCTCGGGCCACAGCGCCCGGGGCGTGAAGGGGAAGAGATCGCGGAAGATCGCGTCATTGGGGCGGAAGGACGACAGGATCGCCCACCACAGCGGCAGAACGAAGATGATGGCCGCGGCCACAAGGCACAGGTAGAGCACGGCTTTGCGCAAGACGGGCGGCATCACGGCGTCTCCTTCGGCGGAGCGGAGGACAGCAGGCGGAACTGGATGCCGACGATGACCAGCAGCAGAGCCACCAGGCAGACGACGATCGCCATGGCGCGGCCCATGTCGCCGAAGACGAAGCCGGACTTGTAGGCCTCATACATCAGAACGTTGGTCGAGCCGCGCGGCCCGCCGCCGGTCAGCATGAACACGGGGGCGAACAGCAGGAAATTGATGGTGACGTCGGCCACCAGCACGAACAGCAGCGTGGGCCTCAGCAGCGGCAGGGTGATCAGCCACAGGCGCTGCCAGGGCGAGGCGCCCTCCAGCCGCGCCGCCTCGCCGATCTCGGGGGGAATGTTCTGCAGGCCGCCGACCAGAAAGATCATCCAGTAGCTGACGCCCTTCCAGGTGGCGATGGCGATGATGGAATAGAGCGCGAAATCAGGGCTGGTCAGGAAACGGTAGGGGCCGAGGCCGACACCGCCGAGGACGCCGTTGAGAAAGCCCTCCGGCAGCAGCACGATGCGCCAGATGATGACGGCCACCGGCAGCGAAATGCCGATCGGGATCAGGAACAGCAGGCGGAACACCGCCATGCCCGGCAGCTTCTGGACGAACATCAAGGCGAGGGCAAGGGCGAGCGCCACCTGCAGCGGGTTGATGATCAGGTTGAACCACAGCGTGACGCGGAGCGACTTCCAGAACCCGGCGTCGGTCAGGAGGTCGAGGTAGTTGCCGAGGCCGATAAAGGCCCGTTCGCCGCCGATGGTGGTGTAGAGGCTTTCGTAGAGGGCGAGGCCGATGGGGTAGGCGCGAAAGACGGCCAGCCCCAGCAAGGCCGGCGCCAGTGTCAGGACCAGAAGCTTTATGGGTGAGCGGTTCATCGGCGGCCCCGGTTCACAGGGAGACGGCTCGCGCCGGGCGACGCGAGCCGGGCTCTGCGAGCTGTTTTACTTGCGGTTCAGCCGCTTGGCAGCCTGATCGTAGCTGTCGACCGCCGTCGCCAAGGCTTCATCGACGGCAACGCCGTTGGCGATATCGGTGAAGGCGGTGCGGAAGGCGTCCTGCAACTGGCTGAAGGCCACGGTCACCGGCCGCGCGACGGCGGTGTTGCGCGATTCCCAGGCCGACAGCCGCATCACGCTGGCCGGAAAGGCGTCGAAGCTGTTGTCGGCGTTGATCTTGTCGAGCAGCCGATTGGTGGTCGGCAACTGGTTCAGCTTGTCAAACCAGATGTCCGTGCCCTGGTCGCTCAGCGCGGCATAGTGGGCGAAATCGGTGGCCGCCGCCGCGTCGGGGCTGGCCTTGGTGACGCTCAGATACCAGCTGCCGGTGGGCGTCGCGGCCTTGCCGTCGGCGAACTTGGGATGCGGGGCGATGCCGAAGTTGATCGAGGATTGCGCCACGGCGGCGACGTTCCACGTGCCACCGACGAACATCGCCAGCTGGCCGTTGGTGAACATCTGCGCCGCCTCGCCGAAGCCGAGGGAGCGCGGACTGACATTCCAGCTGTTGAACAGGTCCGACCACCAGGTGGCGGCCTTGGTCCAGGCCTCGCCGTTCAGGTAGCTGTCGGCCGTCATGGCATCGGCGGAAATCAGGTCCGACCCCAGCGAACCGCCGAGCGGCTGCAACTGATAGAGCTCGGCAAACTGTTCGAAGGCAAAGCCCCAGGGCTTGGCCTTGCCGCCTTCGCTGCCGGACACCGCCTTGGCCGCTTCGGCGATCTGTTCGAAGGTCCAGCGGTCTGTGCTCGCCAGCGTGGCGATGGCGTCGGGATTGGCCACGCTGCCCTTGGTCAGCCCGTTGGGCGGCGTCACGCCGGCCGCCTTCAGGAGGTCGACGTTGTAATAGAGAACCTGGGCCGAGGAGTTCATCGGCAGCGAATACAGCTTGCCGTCATAGGTGCCGGCGGTCACCGACGGCGCCACGAGCTTGGCCTTCGCCTCATCGGCGACAGCGGCGTCGAACGGCTGGATATAGCCGTTGGCGGCATAGGCGGCGACAACCGGCGCGTCGGTATAGATCAGGTCGACGGCGGCATCCCCAGACTTCAGCCGCATTTCCGAGACCTGGAAGAACTGGTTCCACGGCAGGCTCTGGATTTCGACCTTCACGTCGGCACGGTCCTGCATGTACTGGGCGGCCACCGCCTCCATGGCGCCCTTGTCCAGGCCTTCGATCATCAGGATGGTCAGCGTGGTCTGGGCATGGGCGGTGGTGGCAAGTCCAATTGCCAGAGCAGTCGTCAATATCGGCAGCCGGGTCATGTGGGTTCCCTCCTTCGTTTGCAGTTCTACCGGTTCAAAGCCTGCCCCGAAACTCTACTGGGGCGGGCATCTAGCTTCGATTCCTGCGCTTGCGGTGCTCACGAACCTTAAGTTCGCTCCGCTCCGGTTCTCGAACTCATCGCCATCTGCCTCACCCCAGCGCGTTTCGCGTCAGGCTCTCGGCAACCTGTGCCTGGTTCGCTATCCTCTTGGCGACGTCGATCAGGGCGTCGGTGACCAGGCGCGCCAGACGCGGCTGGTCGAGCTCGAGGGCCACGTCGATGCGCTGATGATGCGGCGGCGCCCACGGCCGGCGGTCGGCGTCGGTGGCGCCATAGTGCGGCCCGCCGGTGGTGTCCACCGTAACCGGCAGGCTCTCGGTCTCAAACAGCGTCGGGTCGACCAGCCAGGCCACCGGGCAGGTGTCGTGCAGCGACGGGCCGGGCGCCCGCCCGGCCGCCACGTCGCCGGATCGCTCGGTGTAGAACTGGATGATGTCGGACACCGGGTTCGGGGCGGCAACGGCGGCCTTGAGGCGCGCGAGATCGTCGGCGTCGAGCCAGGCGCGGTTGGTGACGTCCAGCCCGAACATCGTTGCCTTGATGCCCGACCGCAGCACCAGCGCGGCGGCCTCGGGGTCGGCCCAGACGTTGAACTCGGCGCGGGCGGTGACGTTGCCGCCGGACAGGCCGCCGCCCATGAACACCAGTTCGCGCACCTTGGTGGCCACATCGGGGTCGAGGGCCAGGGCCAGCGCCAGGTTGGTCATCGGGCCGAGGGCGACCAGCGTGATCTCCCCCGGCGCGGCGTTGACGCGGGCGATGATCTCCAGCGCTGCATGGCCGGGCGTGACGCCCTGGCGCGGCGGTGGCAGCGTGGCGCCCACCGAGTCCAGCCCGGTGACGCCGTGGAATGCGGCGGGAAACTCATAGCGCTGCAAAAGGGGGGCGACGGCGCCGCTATAGACCGGAATGGGGACGCCGAGGGCGCCGACGATGGCCAGCGCGTTGGCGGTCGTCCGCTCGATCGGCGCATTGCCGCAAACGGTGGTGATCGCCTCGATCTCGAGACCGACCGACGTCGCGGCCAGGGCAATGGCCGCGAAATCGTCATGGCCAGGATCGCAGTCGATGATAAGGCGACGACGGGTCATCGGGGACTCCTCTATTGCCCCGAGAATGCGGCCTTTCCGGCGGTAGCAAAAACGACGCTTTGTCGTTCGATTGACTTTGGCTCAAGCGAAAGAGGGGGTGGCGATCAGCCGGGAGGGGCTTTGGTGGTGCGGGCGGCGACCGGCGTGTTGGCGGGGTGGACGGCGGAGCGCTTCCGGCTTTGAGGGGACGTCCGGCTCGCATGGACAAAACGGCAAATTTGCGCGCCAAAGCGGTCAGGAAATACATCATGTCGGGTAACGAAACCGGACACTCAACACAGGCATACGCACAATGCACGGAGCATTTTTTCCGGAAAATGCGAACACCTCACGGGCGCCGTGTGCAGCGCCCGCTTCTGATATTTTCCAGCTCAGCCGAGCGGGCGACGCCGTTGGCGCTTCCGTCACCCCAAACGCCGTATCGTTTTCTACCGTTTCACGAATAGGGGCTCGGGGGCTGTGGCCCGCAACTCGGCGGTGAGCAGCTCGGCGGGCAATAGGGTTCGCAGGTGGGGTCACAAGGGTCACAGGGCGCGCACGCCGGTTGGCACATGGGATCGCATGCGCTCGGGTCGCACACGGGGTCACAAACGCTGTCCGGTCCGCAGGGATCGCAAGGGTCGCAGGTCGGGTCACATTTGTCCGGTTCGCAGCCGGCAAAGAGCGTGCGGTGCGCCGGGTCCGTCAAGAGTTCAAATCTGTAATTCGGCATAATCCGACTCCTTTCGGTATTTGGCTTTGAGCGTTGCAATGAAGGCGTCGGGCGAGGCCCATGTCCCCGTCTCCGGCACGTAGGTGCAGTACCAGGGCTTGGCGAATTTGCCGGCCCCACAGGCATCGGGGCGGCAATCGAAGCAGAAGTACCGGTATTCGCAGGCGGCACAGCTTGCGACCCGGTCCTTGGTCAGGTGCCGGATACCGGGGTCGAGGATGTCGCCAAGAGCGCCTGACCTGAGGTTGCCATGGCTGAAACGTCGTTCCATGACGCAGGGAAAGACTTCAAGATGGCAATCGATATAGATGTTGCGGGCAAAACAATTGTGCCCCGTTGCTTTCGCCCGGACATCGGACAGGGACTGAACGCGGCGGAAATTATCTTGGGTGATGAGCTTTCGTCTCAGCATGGCGTCGTTATAGAGCGCGAAGTCCGCTCGTCCGGTCAGCCGCACCAGATCACGTTTGTTGATCGCGTAGGCATTGGTCTGGCCGGCGTCGATCTCGGCGATCTCCACGCCGCAGGTCCGGTATTTCACGGCGTGGGAGCGAAGCAGTTCGATGCCTCGTGTGGTCCGTTTGAAGGATCCTCTGGTGCGGGTCATACGGTCATGTTGGGCTTCGTCGCTCGAATGGAGCGACAGCGCGACACGGACGTCCAGGGCCTTGAGTTCCTTGACGAGGGGGTCCTTGAGCAAGGTCGCATTTGTGAACACTTCGACGGAGTCGAAGCGATCGCGATACTGGCGGATGTAGGCTGTCAGCCTCGACCCGAGCAGCAGGGGTTCGCCGCCGATGAACTGGATCTTGCGAACGCCGTAGTCGCAAAGGCGGTGCATGGCGAGGTGGAAGTCCCGCTCCGCCATTTCGTCTCCGGTGGTTGGGCTGGAGTCCTCGTAACAATGCAGGCAGCGCATATTGCAGCGCTGGGTAACCTCGATCCATGCGAATTCCGCGCGTCGATCATCCGAGGGCGAAATCTCAAGGATAGTGAGAGGACCGGGCTCTTCGACGGTCCGAACAAGGCCAGCCTGCTCGAATTGTTCGATCAGGTTGGTCTCCTCGGCCCCGAGCCCGTCGACGCCTTGGGTCGCAAGTTGCTGGAGGAGGCCAAGTGTATCGCTATTGATGTGATAAGCCGCGCCACTGCTGCCGTGGAAAAGACAATGGCTCACCGCGCCCGAAATGAGACGAACATGTTGATCGAGCTGGTAGTAGGTCATTGGACGTCATCCAACGGACAACCGTTTTCGCCCAAACGGGAAACCTGCCCCTGAGGCCCTCTGCTGCGAGGCTGGTAAGTATACGCCGTCGCACTCTGGGGTTGAACATCCAGATACTACCGATGAACTTAGGGAGTAGGGTTCGAACACAGCGGCGCCGTGCGTGACGTGAACCCCCTGCTACCGTTGCTGCTGCGCGCGCGGCCAGGCCGAACGGAACTGAGGGTCGGTCCGCTCGACGACTGCGAGCGGACCGACGTTCTTGCGGACATTCCGAATTTCGATGGGGCTCGTTTGTTGCCCGTCAGCTTTCGTTGATCCACACCGCCATCGGGTTGCTGCCGCGATTGGCCCAGAGATAGTAGGGGATGGCCGTCAGGGTGACCGGCTTCATCGCGGGCGGGGTGGCGCGGTAGAGCAGGCCCTGCCAGCCCTCGTCGGTCAGGCACCGCGCCTCCGCTTGAAGGGTGACGATGCCGTCGAACAGGTCCTTGCGTTCGGCGGACTTGAGGCCCGCCTCGCGCGGCAGGCTGACGACAGGCAACGGCGTGTCGCCATTGTCGGCCTGCTCGATGCAATAGACCAGCGGGCCGCGCCGGAGCGCCACCTTGCCGAAATCCTGGCGAACCTCGGGATGGGCGTAGATGCGTTCCCCCGCCATGGGCAGCTCCAGCTCCACCCGATCGCCACGGGTCCAGAGGCGGCGGATATCGAGATAGCCGTTGCGGACGTGGTCGGCGACGGCAAAGCGCTCGCCATTGACCAGGGCGGTGGCGCCGCTCGCCCAGCCGGGAATGCGCAGCCTGAGGCTGAATTCGGCGGGTTCAGTGGGATCGAGCGTGATCGAGATGGCACCCGACCAGGGGTAATGGCTCTGTTCGGTAATCCCCACCTCGGTGCCCGCCAGCTTGAGGCACGCCGCCGCGCCGCCGTAGAGATGGACGATCAGTCCGTCCTCGCTGGTCGAGTAGAAATAGCCGCCGATCGAGGCGATCAGCCGGGCGACGTTCATGGCGCAGCACGGGCACGGATGCCATTCATAGCGCTTGTGCGAGCCGTCGCTTTCCAGCGGCTTTTCGTAGAAGTAACGCTCGCCGTCATGGCTGAGCCCGGCCAGGGTGTTGTTGTAGAGCGCCTGTTCCAGGATATCGCCGTAGGGCCCGGCGAGATCCATGTTGAGCATGCGCTGCGCCCAGAACACCATGGCCACCGAGGCGCAGGTCTCGCAATAGGAGCTGGCGTTGGGCAGGTCGTAATCCCTGGTGAAGCCCTCGTTGCTGGCCGAAGACCCGAAGCCGCCGGTGACATACATGCGGGTGGCGGTCACGTCCTTCCACAGGCTCTCGCAGGCCTTCTTCAGTCCGGCATCGTCGAGTTCGGCGGCAAGGTCGGCCATGGCGGTGTACATGTAGAAGGCGCGGACGGCGTGGCCGACCACCTTGTCCTGCTCGCGCACCGGCTTGTGCGACTGGTTGTATTCCTGGGTGCCCTGGATGAAGAAGTCGCCTGGGCGGCGCTGTGCTTCCAGCTCGAAGTAATGCGGGGTCTGGCCGCGCTCGTTGATGAAATAGGCCGCCAGATCGAGGCGCTTTTTCTCGCCCGTCAGTTGGTAGAGCTTGATCAGCGCCAGTTCGAGTTCCTGGTGACCGGGATAGCCGCGCTTCTGGTTCGGACCGGTGCCGAAGGTCTGGGCGATATGGTCCACATAGCGTTCCATGACGTCGAGGAACTTGCGCCGCCCCGTCGCCCGGAAATAGGCCACGGCGCCTTCGAGCAGATGCCCGGCATTGTACAGCTCGTGATTGTCGCGCAGGTTGGTCCAGCGGTTCTCCGGCTCGCGACCGAGATACCAGCAGTTGAGGTAGCCGTCGGGAAGCTGCGCTTTTTCGAGGTCGTCGACCATGGCGTCGATCTTCTTCTCGATCGCGGCGTCACGGCGATGGTGCAGCGCGTAGCTCGCCGCCTCGATCCACTTGCCGACATCGGAATCCCAGAAGATCTGGGTGGTGAAGCCGTACTCGTTGCGCGGGAAGGTGAGTTCCGGCGGTGGCTTGGGCAGCTTCAGCGAGTCCAGGACGTTGTGGGTGACGAGCTGATCGTATTGGCTCGGCACGGAGTGGGTGAGAACGGTGTTCACGCGTTCGCCCCAGAATTTCCCAGTCAATCGCACGTCGGTGAAGTTGACCGGGGTATATTTGCGCATTTCCTTCTCCCTTGGTTCCTCGGCTTTAGTGTCCGGGCGGCGCCGACGAGTCCCTGACCACGAGCGTGCAGGGCAACCGGCTGACGCCGCTGACTTTTTCGCCGCTGATCATCTTCATCAGGCGGCTCCCGGCCTCACGGCCAAGCTGGTACAGATTCATGTCGACGCTGGTGAGCGGCGGACGGGTGGCGTTGGTCATCACCTGCCAGTTGTCGAAGCCGACGACGGCCACATCCTTCGGGATAGCGATGCCGCGCCGGGTCAGCGCCTCGATCGCGCCACGGGCGATCTGATCGTTGCCGCAGAACACGGCATCGGGCACGACGGCGCGGCCGCCGAAAAGCCTGTCGATCGCCTGGCTGCCCCAGGCTTCCGACCAGTCGCCGGACAGGCAGAGATTGGGATCGTGGGCGATGCCGGCCGTTTCCAGAGCCTTGCAGTAGCCCTGGCGTCTCAGGCTCACCGCCTCGAAATCCTCCGGCCCGGTAATGTGGGCGATGCGCCGGCGGCCTTGCGAAATCAGGTGCTCGGTGGCAAGCCGCGCGCCTCCCTCGTCGTCGGGCAGCAGAGAGGCGGAGTCCACGGCATCGCTTTGCGAAAAGACGTAGATAACCGGCAACCTGGCGCCGCCAAGGTCGATCTGCGGGCGGTGGTCGGCCCGGCGCGCCGTGACGACCAGCCCATCGACGCGCTTGGACAGCAATTGCTCGACATGCTGGCGCTCAAGTTCGGGATTGTCGGTGGCGTTGCACATGAACACCGCGACGCCTTGCTCGGCGAGATGCGCCTCCAGCCCCTCCATGATCGGCATGGTGAACCGGCCGAAGCTGTCGTTGGAGATCAATCCGATCGTTGCGCTCGTCCCGCGCTGAAGGCTCTGGGCGAGGTAGTTTGGCCGAAACCCGAGTTCATTCGCGGCGTTGAGCACGCGTGTGCGCGTCTCGGCCTTGAGCTTTCCCGACTTGTTGAGCGCCTTTGAAGCGGTGCCGACCGAAACGCCGGCGCGCTCGGCAACGTCGCGGATCGTGTAGCCGAGCTGACCGCGTGTCAGCCCGTCGTCCGGCCCATCTGCGCCCGTCTCGGATCGCTCGGCATCTGAAGGTCTTGATATCGTTTTCATGATTTGAGCTCCTGCATGATTTGCGGATTATTCCACAATATCATAACTTTATTGCTCTCCTCATCCAAGCGAGATCTGCGAGGGTGCGTCACACTCATACTGCACATCGCGATATGAGGAAAACGGTTTCTTTGTATAGGGCAGAAACTTTCGTCTTATCGCCTATTCCGGGAGAGAAATTGCGAATTCGGTGAGGATATCGACGATAAATCCCCTTAAGGTTGCATTTCTCGGCCTGTGAGGCGACTTATTAAGGAAATCGTTTTCCTTAA
>Ga0316613_10001051_pt1 | contig 19575 bp, 19 predicted proteins | sample OWC_soil_day10_C_2_FD_207647 | JGI IMG/M metagenome (GOLD analysis project Ga0316613, IMG submission 207647) | Wetland soil microbial communities from Old Woman Creek delta, Ohio, United States - OWC_soil_day10_CT_b | ecosystem: Environmental > Terrestrial > Soil > Wetlands | place: USA: Ohio...
CCGTTAACATTAAACTTTGGTCGGGATAATGCGTTTGGGAGGCTTCTTATAGATGTATTTTATTACAACAAAAAGAATGTTGGTAGTGTGCTTTTCAAGCACACCCCAACATTCAGTATAGAACCTTTTTTTATTGGATATCGTCTGTATCTGTTTCCAGGCTCAGGCTCCTGATTTCGTGATTGTGCAGAAGAAATGGAAGAAGAGCACCGGACACAATCAGGCTGAATAGATTCTGAACCAGATTAAATGGAACATTAATAAGGGCAGCCGACCGGTTATATACCATCAGTTCGTAAGCAAAATATCCCCCAGTGATGAGAATACTGGACACAATGCCTGCAATCAGAAAAGGCAGCAGCCGAAACTGTGCTCTTTGACGGCTGCGTGTAAAACTCCGGTACAGATATCCCCCGCTAAAGGCAGCCAGTGCTTTAATAAGAAAGGTAGCCGGTGCATAAAATACGTAACCTGAAATCAAATCTGCCATCATGGAGCCGATCCCACCTGCAACAGCGCCTGTCAAAGGACCAAGAAGGATACCGCTTAGTAAAACCATTCCATCCCCCAGATGAATATAACCATTGGTAGCGGTTGGGATATGTATTACCATGGTAGCTACCGTGGTAAGTGCTGCCATTAAAGATCCAAATACTAATTTCTTTGTTCTTTTCTGATTCATAGTACCCTCATCCTTTCAAATAAAAATATCGATGTTTTTGTTAAAACCTATCATATAGAAAAACTGGAGTTTTTTAAATAGCCAATTTAAGTAAAATCATACATACCAGTTGAACGGGAAAAATTAATTGCCATGATTGAGCGGTCAGAAGGTAATTTTTAAGGTGCTGTGCAAATGGTTTTGGAATAATATTGACATAATATAGCAAAGCATATAAGATTAATTAGCATTATTGCATAAAAAAAGTATTTGGAGGGAGAAATAGGTGGGAAAAAGGCTGCTTGCCCGTTGGTATCAGATGACGCTGAACAGAAAGTTATATATGGCGATCGGAAGCGTGGGAATTATCATGGGCTTTTCCATTTTTATTAATTTAAAGGTTGCCTATATTTTTATCGACGATGCAAGGGGCATTATGGATGATAATCTGGCTTGTTATAAATTTCAGGAATCAATGGCCCAGGAGCGGGGAATATTTGCCAGTCTGATTTCCAGCAGAACGCTGGAAAATCTGGAGATCTATCAAAGAATCTGCCAGGATACCAAGGCATACTTAAGCTGCCTGCCTTATGAATATGATAAAATCGGAGAAGACCGGTACGGCGTAACCTGGAACATTATAAACGGATACGAGACCTATGAAAAGCAGAAGGATAAGGTTTTAACCATGAAGCAGGGGGATCCGGATTATATACGAGAACTGTATAAGGTTTATAGTATGCAGAAATATCTGGATCAATACGCTTCCCGGCTGACGAAAGTCGTTCTGATGAGCGGCAACGACTATTATGAGAATCGTGTTCCTGTACTGAAACGAATGCCTTATCTGCTGGTTGCAATCAGTTTAACTGCATTTTTGATTCTGGTAGTATTTATCCGGTTTTTTACTGGGAATATTGTAAAGATCATGATGCAGCTTGCTACGGTCTCAGGGAGAATTGAAAAGAATGACTTTTCTTCTCCGGATGTGATTTGGGAAGGGACAGATGAGATTGGCAGGCTGGTTCATGCATTTAACAAAATGAAACATTCCACAAAGAATTTCATATCAGCAACAGAAGAAAAGCGCCAGATTGAAGAAAAGCTCTATAAGCACGAACTGGAACGGGCAGATTTGGAAAAGCGTTTTTCCATGGCACAGCTTCAGCTGATTAAGAGCCAGCTGAATCCTCATTTTTTATTTAATACTCTTAATATGATCACACGAATGGCCCAGATGGAAGAGGCGCCCGTGACGGAAGAGATGCTGGTATCCATCGGAAACCTTCTGCGCTACAGCTTACGGACTGCCAATGCGTTTGAGCCTTTGGAGCAGGAGCTAAAGGTAGCAAGGGATTATATGTATATACAAAAGATGAGGTTCGGAGACAGGCTGTCCTGGAATATTGACTGTGAGGAAGATCTCTATAAGGAGGAAGTACCCGTTTTTATCCTGCAGCCTTTGCTTGAGAATGCTGTCATACATGGGATCTCTGAAAAGGAAAATGGGGGGAGTATTTTTATCAGTATCAGAAAGCAGAAGGAACTGCTGCATATATTGATTTCAGATACAGGAAAGGGCATGGATCCGGTGAAGCTTGCAGAGATCCGCAATGCCATAGAGACAGAAGGAAAAGGTTTGGGGATTGGGCTTGGAAATATCTACAGAAGAATTTCCTCGTACTACGAATATGGAAAAGTTACGATTGACAGTACAATGGATCAGGGAACAGAGGTAATCATTGTTTTTGGAGGAAAAAAGGGGTGAACAAACGATGTATCGGCTGATGATTGTGGAAGATGAAATGATTGAGCGGATGGTGCTAAAAAAAATGCTCCAAAAAAAATTCGGAGAGGACTGCATGATCTATGAAGCCAGAAACGGTATAGAAGCAGTGGAACTCTTTCGAAAAGAGGACATACAGATCATTATTCTGGATATTGGCATGCCGGGAATGAATGGGATCCAGGCTGCAGAAATTATGCGAAAAGAAAATTCCAGGTGCTGTCTGATCTTCCTGACTGCTTATGACCGGTTTGATTATGCAAAAAAAGCGATTTCCATCAGAGCAATGGAATATATACTGAAACCTTATTCCCAGAAAGAGGTAATCAGCGTGGTAGAAGAGGCCCTTCGGGTGACTGATGACTGGAACGAGCAGGGCATAAAAGCAATACAGACAATACAAAATGAGGCTGAGGAACAGAAAGAACTGATGGAAGAGGAAACAGATTTAAACAGCAGCCGTCTGTCCGTTATGACATCCATGGTTATGGAGTATATTAATTCCAATTTTATGAATGAGATCTCCATGAGTGAGACAGCCCGGGCAATCGGCTACTCAGAGCCTTATTTCTGCAAGATGTTCAAGCAGCAGTTTGGTCAGAGCTTTACCTCTTACCTGGCGGAATACCGGGTGGGGGAAGCGAAAAAGATGCTGGAGCAGCCCAATGTCAATGTAAAGGAAATCGGTGCCAGAGTGGGATATACGGATAATAATTACTTTACGAAAGTCTTTAAACGTCTGGAAGGTTTAAATCCATCTGAGTACAGAATGAACAAATTAAAAGAACTTCAATCTTAAACAATTGGTAAAAAAACGCTTGTCTTTTAAACGGGACAGGTGTTTTTTTGTGCTCATTCACAAAAAAAGCTAAAAATTTTCTATGAAAGCTAAAATGTTACGATAGAATCCAGGGGGCAACCACCCGTATAATAAACCCAGGCACAAAAAGTGTAGAAACCAGAGAGGAGGATATGGCATGGGACAGGAATTGTTTCGAATGGACGGAATCAGCAAAAGCTTTCCTGGAGTCAAAGCTCTCGATAAAGTAAGTCTGTCTGTAAATAAGGGAGAAGTTCTGGGACTGGTAGGTGAAAACGGTGCTGGAAAATCCACCCTGATGAAGATATTGTCCGGTGTTCACCGGGCTGATGAAGGAGAAATCTTTATCGAAGAAGAGAAAGTAGTAATCGATTCTGTGGCCAAAGCCCATGATCTTGGAGTAAGTATTATCATGCAGGAATTAAATATGTGCGGTCATTTAAGCGTTGCAGATAATATTTTCATTGGCAGAGCCCACAAAAAAGGAATCTTTATCGATGACAAAAAGATGCACGAGGAGGCTCAGAAGATTCTCGACGATCTTGGGATTGATATAAACACCTATGCAATGGTAGGCAGCTTAAGCATTGCCAAACAGCAGATGGTGGAAATTGCGAAAGCGATCAGTTTCAATTCAAAAATACTGGTTCTTGATGAGCCGACAGCAACGCTGACTGAAAAAGAAATTGACCAGCTGTTTGGTATTATCAGACGTCTGAAGGAAAAGGGAGTTGGAATGGTGTATATCTCCCACCGTATGGCGGAATTAAATCAGATTTGCGAACGGGTTACCATTATCCGTGACGGTCAGTATATCGGAACCAGGAACTTAAACGAAATCACCATGGACGAACTGGTTAATATGATCGTTGGTCGTTCCCTGGATGATAAATATCCCAAGCATACAAGAAAAATCGGCGATATTGTTCTGGAGGCAAAAAATGTCAGAAGAGGAACCAAAGTCAATGCCGATTATTTATGTGTAAGAAAAGGCGAGATTCTTGGAATCTCTGGTCTGGTAGGAGCAGGAAGAACAGAGCTGATGCGCTGCATCTTCGGAGCGGACCAGCCGGATTCCATGGAGCTGATTATGGAAGGAAAGCCGATTAAGGTTAATTCCGTTATTCAGGCAATCAAGCATGGAATCGGATATGCAACAGAGGACAGAAAGAGAGACGGACTGGCTCTTGGACTGGATATCAAATACAATACCAACATGGCTCATCTTCCAAACATCACCCGTTTTGGATTCATCGATGACAAGGCAGGATTGATCAATGCTGAGAAATACGTAAAGCGTCTTCGTACAAAAACGCCAAGCGTCCATCAGCTTTGCGGGAACTTATCAGGTGGAAACCAGCAGAAGGTAGTTCTTGCAAAATGGCTGTGCAACGATGTTAAAGTTTTAATTGTGGATGAACCCACCAGAGGTATTGACGTTGGTGCAAAATATGAGGTGTACGAACTGTTTAACCAGCTAAGCGACCAGGGTGTATCCATTATTATGATATCTTCCGAGCTTCCTGAGATTCTTGGAATGAGTGACCGTATTTTAGTCATTCATCAGGGAGAAATAAACGGAGAACTGAATGCGAAAGAAACCACCCAGGAAGAGATCTTATATCTGGCAGCTGGCTATAACAAACTTGAAGGAAAACCGGCGCCTACGTTAGGTGTGGGAAATAGAAAGGGAGATTAAGAATGATGAACTTAAAAGCAAAGGGACAGGAGAAGAAAGCCGGCTCATTTGGAAAACTTGATGCAGCAACACGCCGGGCGATCTTTTCTATCGGAATCCTGATCGGACTGTTTGTTCTGTTTTCACTTCTTCAGCCGGCAAAGTTTCTGGCTCCGGCTAATTTACAGAACCTTCTGCAGCAGATTGTAACCTATACGATCATAGGCTGCGGTCTGACTTTCTGCCTTGTATGCGGCGGAAACGATTTATCAGCAGGTGCTTCCATGGCGTTGTCCGGTATTATTATGGTAGCACTTCTAATGCAGGGACTGCCCCTGTGGCTGTGCATTATACTCTGTCTGACCATGGGTATTATGACCGGTATTATGAATGGATTTTTTATCGAGATACTTGGTGTAGTTCCGTTCGTTGCAACTCTTGCAACCCAGTGGGTATACCGTGGTATGGCCAACGTACTGGTTAACGGAGCACCTCTTTATACAACAAATATTCCTTCCCAGCAGGTTCAGAAACAGTTTTATGTTCTGGGAGGCGGAAGAATTGGCGGAACTGGTCTACCCTACAGCGTTATCATCACTCTGGTTTATGCATTAATTCTTGGAGTAGTACTGGCTAAAATGCGTATCGGACGTCAGATTTATGCCTGCGGTTCCAACCTTGAGGCAGCTAAGCTTTCCGGTATCAATGCAGTAAAGACACGTATGTTTGCATACTGCATCTCCGGTTTATCTGCTGCAATCTGCGGTATCCTGGTAGCATCAAGACTTTCCAGTGCACAGCCGACAGCCGGTAATGGATACGAGATGGAGGCAATTGCCGCTTCCGTACTTGGTGGAATTTCCATCTTAGGTGGAGAAGGAACCATTTTAAATACAGTAATCGGAGCTCTGATGATGGGTGTAATCCGGAACGGACTGAACTTAAACGGTGTTAACTCCTTCTGGCAGCAGGTTATCGTAGGAATTATCCTGTTGATTGCAGTTGCTTCCCAGACAGCTAAAAAGAGCGGTGACTTAGGGGCACTCAAGCGGTTTTTTGGCTTGAAAAAATAAATAAAAAACTATATAATTCAGGAGGAAAAGAAAATGAGAAAGAGTAAATTAGCAGCAGTTGTATTAGCGGCAGCTATGGCAGTAACAGGCCTTGCAGGCTGCGGCAGTACATCTTCAAGCGGAACAGCAGCAACGACTGCAGCAGGTGAAACTACCACAGCAGCAGCTGGAGATAAGACCACAGAGGCAGCAAAGACAGATAAAAAATCCGGTGAAAAGACCATTTACGTAATTGTAAAGGTACTTGGAAACCAGTACTGGAGCGTTCTTCAGGCTGGAGCGGAGCAGGCAGGCAAGGAATTAGGCTGTAATGTAGTTGTAGTCGGAACCGCTCTGGAATCCGATATTGAAGGACAGCTTACCCTTCTTCAGAATGCAGTATCCGCTCAGGCGGACGGAATCGTAATCGCTCCACTTGACAGCGTTTCCTTAGATGCACCAATTACAGAAGCATACAAATCAGGAACTCCGGTTGTACTGGTAGATACCGTAATTAAAAGCGATAACTACAGCGCCGCTCTTCTAACAAATAACGTGGAAGCTGGAAAAACAGCAGCAGACGAACTGATCAGCCGCTTAAAGAACAGAGGAATTTCTGAGACAGAAGAAGCACAGATTGCAATTCAGGTTGGTTCCACTGGTTCCCAGACAATTAATGACCGTGTAAAAGGCTTCAATGAGTATTGGGAAGCAAATGCACCTGAGTCATGGAAGGTTTTAAACAACGATATTAAGGTAAATGACGGTGACATCAGCAAGGCAGTTGGTTTCTGCCAGGACTTCATTACAACCTATCCGAACTTAAAGGGAGTATTTGGTCCTAACAATGGTTCTACTGTAGGCTTTGTAACTGGTTTAACAGAATCCGGACGCGACGATATCTCCATGGTTGGATTCGATTTCTCAGCAGAGATTGAGACCATGATCCGCAGCGGAAAATACGATGTAGCTTCTGTTGTTCAGCGCCAGTTCTACATGGGCTATGACGGTGTTAAAACTGCTCTTCAGATTGCCGATGGCGGTGAAATTAAAGATAAAACTGTTGATACCGGAGTTATTCTGGTAGATAAAACAAATGTGGATGATAAGGAAATTCAGAGTATCATTAATCCTTAATCAGTTCATACTATATAAAATATCAGACGCTTCCCCTGGAATCAGGGGAGGCGTTTTGGGGGTACAGGAATGAACAAACGTAATATAAAAATTGGGGGAGCAGCGCTTCTGGCAGGAGCGCTCATTATGGCTACTTATAGTTTTTTTCATAAAGAAAATCCGTCAGACTCTCTTTTTTCTTCCGGGGAACAAACTCCGGAATATGTATTTACCTATGCCGATAACCAGCCGGATGATTATCCCACAACAGAGGGGGCGAAAAAGTTTGCGGAGCTGGTATGGGAAAGGACGGAAGGACGAATTAAAATAAAAGTATTTTCCGGAGGGGAAATGGGAAATGAAAATGAAATCGCGGAGCAGGTTCAGTATGGGGGAATTGATTTTGCCCGTGTATCCATTATGACGCTGACTGATGTAAATCCCAAATTCAACGTACTGCAGCTGCCTTATCTTTACCGGGATGAAACTCATATGTGGAAGGTTCTTGACGGTGCAATCGGAGACGAGTTTATGGATGAATTAAAAGGCAGCGGTGTGGTTGCCTTATCCTGGTATGATGCCGGTGCGAGACATTTTTATAATACCAAACGTCCCATTGAACGGGTGGAGGACATCAGAAAGATGAAAATCCGGGTTGCAAAGTCGGATATGATGGCTGCCGTAGTTGAGGCACTGGGAGCGAAAGCCGTTCCGCTGGCATATTCCGATGTGTATGCAGCGCTAGAAACCGGATATATCGACGGCGCAGAAAATAACTGGCCTTCCTATGAAACCATGAATCACTATGAGGTGGCAAAATACATTACCCTTGACGCCCACAGCCGCATACCGGAACTTCAGCTTGCTTCCCAGGCAACCTGGGACAGGTTAAGCGAGAAAGACCGGGAAATAATCAAAGAGTGCGGGGAAGAATCTGCAACGTATGAGCGCCAGATCTTTACCGAAAGGGAGCAGAATGTAAGGGAGCGTCTGATCAAAGCCGGTTGTATCGTAACAGAGTTAAGCCCGGCGGAGCAGGTCCGTTTCCGCAGTGCCGTGATGACCGTTTATCAGACCTACTGTAAGGATTATATCGATGTGGTAAACCGGATAGCCCAGGTACAGTAATATATTTCCTGACTACGTTTTCCCATACCTGGCAACCATATGAATAAATCATGGAGACAGGAGGATTCTGGTAAATGGCAGAAGGGAAAACCAAGGGGAAATTCTTTATCGGATGGTATTTTAAAATGCAGTGTGGAAACACAGTTCTGGCGCTGATTCCAGGACTTATAAGGGATGGAACAGGAAAACGCGTTCCATTTTTACAGGTGATATGGAATGAAAAAGCCTGCTGGCTGGATTTTAAAGAAGAGGATTTTTTTATTGACTGGAATCAAAAAAGGATTATACTGGGTAATAATATCTTTTCCCGCAAGGGCGTCAGGCTGGATATAAAGACAGAGGACATTACATTAAAAGGAATTGTTCGTTTTGGCCCCATTACCCCAATCCGGTATCCTATAATGGGCCCGTTTCAGTTCATGCCTTTTATGGAATGCAAACATGAGATCATCAGCATGTCCCACAGACTGTCCGGAAAGGTGAAACTAAACGGCGATGTAGTGGACTTTGCCGGAGGAATGGGATATATAGAAGGAGACAGAGGGATATCATTTCCCCAGAGCTACCTCTGGATTCAATGCAATGCATTTTCTGAAAATGCCTCCGTCATGGTTTCCATAGCCAAAATCCCATGGCTGGGGCTTCGGTTTGAAGGCTGCATCTGTGTAGTCATGTATCAGGGAAAAGAATACCGGTTTGCAACTTACCTGGGAGCCAGAGTGGTCAGCAAACGGGAGACGGCAGTCATCATAAAACAGGGAGCCTATGTTTTGAAAGTATTTCTTTCTAATCAAAGCAGAAAGGATGAGAAGCGGTTTGCTCATAAACTGCGGGCTCCAGTTCAGGGAGAGATGAGCCGTTTTATTAAGGAGGAGCATCTGCTTCGCGGAAGGTTTTTGCTATATAAAGGAGAGAGCATGATATTTGATCTCTCCAGTAATTCGGTTAGTTTTGAATACGATTTATAGTGAGAATAGCTGTAATCTTACAATTTGTTAAGACTACAGCTATTTTTCTGAATAAATATTAAGTTGGCATTGAGAAGACGGATTGTTATAATAAAATTAGAAATACAATAACATATCGAAAGTGGGGACTAGAGATGAAAAAATCAGGAAAATTAAGTATTTCAACAAGGCTGAAACGGGTATTTGCAATTCTGGTTTTTATTATTTTTCTTTCTTCAGTATTTTCGCTGATCAGTTTTCGCAGCATCGGAAACAACATGTCAACATTTTACCGGATTCAATATGAAACAACGAAAAAACAGATGGAGATCCGTAAGGATGTACAGACCATTAATAAACGAATTCTTTGGGCTGCCATTCGGGAAGATGCTTCTGTTACTGCAGAGCAAAAAAAAGAAATAGAAGAAAGATTTGAGAAAATAGTAAAATATATTGCTGTTATCAAAGAGAATCTGAAGGATAAACAGTCAGGAGAAACATTGGACCAGGCATTTGACGATTTCCAGAAAGATACCGGTGTTCTGCTTTCTATGCTGGAAAAGGGAGATACAAAAGGAGCCGTGGAGTATTACCAGACTACGTTCAATGATGTTTCAGAAGTACTGGCGGATGCACTGGATAAGACCGGTTCCCAGGCGGATGAAGCAGCTCTTGCAAAATATACAAACAGTCAGAGAGTTGAGAATGCTGCCACAGCATGTCTGGCGTTTTTCTCCCTGATCTCTCTGATTATTGCGATACTCATGGGAAAACGTCTGACGAAGTCCATTGCTGTTCCATTAAAGGAGATACAGGATGCGGCAGGAGGATTTGCCAAAGGTAATTTACATATGGCGATTGCTTACGAATCAGAAGACGAAATCGGTCAGGCGGCCATGAGTTTACGGGAATCCATGGAGAAGATCCGCAGCTATATTATGGAAATTGATTGTGCCATGGAACAGATGGCAGGCGGTAATTTCAATGTGGATTTTTCCAGTGAATTCATCGGCGATTTTAAAAATATTGAATCGTCTCTTCATTGTTTCACGGAAAAGATTTCAAGAAGTTTTGAAGAAATTAATGAGGCAGCCAATCAGGTATCGGACGGTTCCAGCCAGATATCCGAATCAGCCCGTTTTCTGGCAGTTGGGGCAGAAAACCAGGCAGGGATTGCCGGAAGATTGTCAGAGTCAGTCACTCATATTACAGAGCAGATTGGTGAAAATGCCAGGCTGACCCATGAGATTCAGCTGGAGATGGAACGGATTGCCCGGGATATTTCAACGGAAAATCACAATATGCAGGAAATGGTTTCTGCCATGAGCACCATTAAGAAGACATCTCAGGAAATCAGCAAGATGATAGTGACCATTGATGATATTGCCATGCAGACCAATCTTCTGGCATTAAACGCCTCAATCGAAGCAGCGAGAGCCGGAGAAGCAGGAAAAGGGTTTGCTGTGGTAGCAGGTCAGGTCAGTCTTTTAGCGAGCCAGAGTAAAGAGGCCGCAAAGAATTCTTCCGACTTAATCGAGGCATCTTTAAAAGCAGTGGAAGAAGGAACTGTTATTGCGGACCGGGCAGCCGGTAATTTAAACGGCGTAGCAAAAGAAAGCAGCCAGATCATGGATAAGGTACGCAGCATCGCACAAGCTTCTCTGGATCAGGCGGATTCCGTAAAAATGATTGAACATGGAATCGGAAAAATCTCCATGGAAGTAGATAACAATGCGGCTTCTGCAGAAGAAAATTCCGCCTCCAGCGAGGAACTTGCAGGGCAGGCGCAGAATCTAAAGGATTTAATCGCCCAGTTCCAGCTAAAAATCTGAGATAACTGAAGCTAGTTTAGAAAAAAAGGATACACATTAGGGCAACATCGCCTTATAGACTGTGTATCCTTTTTTTAATAGCTCAAGTAATATTTCAATTTCTTCTTCTGCAATTTTGCTTATACATAGATTCATTTATATTTTCTCCTTCTTGGGTTTAACGAAACTTATTATAACATAATTTACAAAACTACACACATCTTAAGTATTCGCTGGATAAATAATCTATTTCACAAATAATTTCAAGTTGCAATAAACAGTATATAACAATTGACAACAGTAATATACTGTTATATACTGTTTATTGAGGAGGGGCGAAATGAAAATAATAATAAATAATTCATCCATGCAGCCCCTGTATGACCAGATTACGGAGCAGATTAAAAGCGGTGTTATGCAGGGAACGTTAAAAGAAGGAGAAAATCTTCCATCGGTGCGTACTTTGGCAAAAGAACTGCGCATCAGTGCTTTAACAGTAAAAAAGTCTTATGACATATTGGAACAGGAGGGTTTTATTGTCACTGTTCATGGAAAAGGAAGCTTTATCGCTTACGCCAGCCAGGAATTTATGCTGGAAGAAAAGAAAAAAGAGGTTGAGGCCGAACTGGAATCTGCAATCCGTAAGGGCAGAAGCTGCGGAATGAAGGATGAGGAACTGACGGATTTGTTTTATTTGATTTTGGAGGATTAATGATGTTGCTAGAAATGGAAAATATTCAGAAAACGTATGGAGATTTTACGCTGAACTGTTCTCTTAAACTGCAGCCAGGATATATAACCGGACTGATTGGAACCAATGGTGCAGGTAAAACCACGTTGTTTAAATCAGCGCTGGGCCTTATTACCTTAGATCAGGGTGAAGTGAAGATATTTGACAGACCGTTCAGTCAGTTGTCCCTGAAGGATAGACAGGATATGGGAGTGGTTCTGGCAGACTCTGGATTCAGCGGGTATTTAACCATTCAGGATATTGCCAGAATTATGAAAAATATGTATCAGTTGTTTGATCAGGATGGGTTTATAAAAAAATGCAGAGAATCTGGCCTGCCCCTGAATAAGAGGGGAAAGGAACTCTCTGCAGGAATGAAGGCCAAAGTGAAAGTATTGGCTGCCATATCCCATGAGGCCAAACTGCTTATACTGGATGAACCTACCGCGGGACTTGATGTGCTTGCCAGAGAGGAGCTGCTTGATTCCATTCGGGAGTATATGGAGCCGGGAGACCGATCCATTTTGATTAGTTCACATATTTCAACGGATTTAGAGCAGCTTTGTGATGATCTTTATCTGATTGATCATGGAAATATTATTTTGCATGAAGAGACGGATGTACTTTTAGGAAGTTATGGTCTTTTAAAAGTAACAGAAGAACAAATACAGAAGCTGGATAAAAGATATATTCTCCGCAGGAAAAAAGAAGCTTACGGATATCGCCTTCTTACGGATAAGATTGGTTTTTACCGGGAAAGCCAGCCGGATATTATAATGGAAAAGGGAAGTGTTGATGAAGTGATTACCATGATGATAAGGGGGGAACGGTTATGAAAGGGTTGCTGTTAAAAGATTTACTTCTGTTGAAAAACCAGCAGCGTTTTTTCCTGCTTTTCTTCCTGATGTCAGCGGGAATGCTTCTGGCAGATTTTAATTCTGTTTTTGTGATTAATTATGTGACTATGATTTTTTCTTTGTTTACACTCAGTTCCATCAGTTACGATGAATTTGACAATGGATATACTTTTTTATTCACCCTTCCAATTACCAGGAATCAATATGCTGCAGAGAAATATGTATTTGGCGTTGTGACGGGAGGCTTTGCCTGGATTGTAGTGACTATATTTGCAGTTGCCATGAATTTTTTTAGGGGAAGAGCAGGTGCAGGGGAACTTGTGGGTATGGCGTTTTTGTATCTTTTTATATCCCTTCTGTTTCTGGCAGTCGTTGTTCCTGTCCAGTTGAAATTCGGTGCAGAAAAGGGAAGAATTGTTCTGATATGTATTATTGGAGCAATCTTTGCCGCTGGTTTCGTCATGATAAAGGCGGCAAAGACACTTCAACTGGATTTTTTATCAACCGCTGCAGCATCATTATCACCAGGACCGGTGAGAGCAGCTGTGCCTCTCATCAGTCTGGCAGCAGTTTTTGGATCTTATCTTATTTCTGTCAATATTATGAAGAAAAAGCAATTCTGACAGAAACTGGATTATTCAGGCATAAAAGGGGGAAGATAAGAGGAGAAAGTACCGGAGCGTAGTACAATGAATCTTATTCTTCTTTTCATGGCATGGATGCCGATTTTGATCGGGTTCATGGGAATTGGTTTAATATCCTATTATTTTTATAAATGGGCAAAAGGAATCCGATTAGTCAGATACCGGTTGGCAGGTGAAATCTGTTTTATCCTGGTTCTGTTGTATTTCCTGCTCTTTTTTCTCGGCGCTCTTTTTGGAAGAAGCCTGACCGGTATCATTTTTTTTGGCATCTGCCTGCACAAAAGCGGATCTGTGGCGGCCGGGAGTCATATGATATTCCCGTTTGTATAGCCGGTCGAAATAGCTGGTGCTTTCAAAACCGGTGCTTTCTGCGATATCAGTAATGGAACGGTCTGTGTGAAGAAGCAGGGTTTTGGCTTGATTTAACCGGTATTTATTTAAATATTCAATAGGAGAGAGAGGTACGGAACACTGGAAACAGCGGAGTGCCTCTCTTTTGCTGACTCCCACCGATTGGGCGATGTCTTCCAGAGTCAGTCTATTTTCATAGTTCTGCTCAATAAAACGGGTCATTCGTTTGAAACGGGCCTGGGAAATACGGTTGACCCCTGCGTTTTCCATGGTGGCAAATTCGTCCCTGTGTAAAAACAGGATGGACCAGATCTGGCAGACCAGAGCATGTGCATTAAGCTCCCAGGTTGCTGTCTGATCTTCACATAGCTTGTATAAGTCTGACAGAATGGAAAGTAAATGGCTCTGCCAGGGATTTCTCCCCCTTAATACAAAGTGGGATATGCCGGAAAATAAAAAGGGAGCAATGAATTTTTCGTAAATAGAGCTTCCTTCCCGGGCTATAAATTCCGGAGCAAACAATACGTTTGGTATAATTGCTGTTCCGGTTGATAAAAAGCGGTGCATAACACCGGAATTAATAAAGACACCGTCGCCGGGTTCCAGTATGTAATGGATGTTTCCGATGGAACAATGTACCATTCCTTCGGTCACAGATACCAGTTCAAATTCCCGGTGCCAGTGCCAGTCAATGCAGTGGTTGTCAAACTTTCCCACATCTTCGTAATAGTATTGAAACGGAAAGTCTGCAAAACCATGGGAGACCAGCTCCATCATGGATTCGTCGGTCAGTATTTTTGTGCTTTGCATAGAGCGTTCTCCTTTTTGTGATCGGCTAAATTGTACCATAAGCTGGCGGTAAATTGCAAGATTTGAATTACCAACTGAAGTATAATACAATCATATTACAGGGGAGGGCCGAATACGTGAAGGAAAATTATAAAAGTACTGTTTATGCCTGCTTTCTAAGCTATATTGTCCAGGCAATTGTCAATAATTTTGTGCCGCTTTTGTTTCTGCATTTTCAATGGGAGTATGGAATATCACTATCCAGAATTACGCTTCTTGTTACAGTGAATTTTGGTGTTCAGCTGCTGGTGGATCTTTTGTCTGCAGCGGTAATAGATCGGGTGGGATACCGGATTTCCATGATTACCGCACACCTTATGGCGGCAGCAGGACTGATTCTTCTGACTGTTTTGCCGGGAATTATTTCTGATTCCTGGGTTGGGCTGCTGCTGGCAGTTATTATATATGCCATCGGGGGCGGACTTTTGGAAGTTCTTGTCAGTCCTATTGTGGAAGCGTGTCCCACAGATAATAAAGAAAAGGCCATGAGTATGCTTCATTCCTTCTATTGCTGGGGACATGTGGGAGTTGTTCTGATTTCTACATTATTTTTCCGGTTATTGGGAATCGGAAGTTGGAAGATACTGGCAGTTTTCTGGGCAGCTGTACCGGCTATATGCATGGTTTTATTTTTCCGTGTGCCCATCGCTTCTCTTTCAAAAGGGGAGGAGGGAATGTCTTTTGCCGAATTGATTGGAAATAAGCTGTTCTGGGTCTTTTTGCTTCTTATGGTCTGCTCGGGAGCAAGTGAGCAGGCAGTCAGCCAGTGGGCATCTGCATTTGCGGAAGAGGGACTGGGTGTAGCAAAGACCATTGGAGATCTGGCCGGACCTATGGTGTTTGCACTTATGATGGGGATATCAAGAGCTGTCTATGGACAGTATGGAGAAAGATGGGAGCTGAAAAAGGTTATGGCTGCCAGCGGTGTTCTTTGTATGGGGTCGTATCTTTTGATCACCTGCACTCCCTATCCGGTGCTGGGACTGATTGGCTGCGGTCTTTGCGGGTTTTCAGTGGGAATTATGTGGCCCGGAACCTTTAGTCTGGCAGCTGCTTCTATTCGGGGCGGAGGTACTGCTATGTTTGCATTCCTGGCGCTGGCAGGTGATCTGGGATGCTCGGGAGGACCTACCCTTGTGGGAATTGTATCCGGGTGGTTCGGCAGTAATTTAAAAATCGGAATTTTTTCTGCCATCCTTTTTCCGCTCGTTCTGGTAATCGTTCTTATCAAATTTTTTGAGGTAAAAAGGAATTAATAATGACAGTCAGCTGTCATGTTATCTTTGTTATAATTTTCTTCATTAAGTGGAAAAGAGGAAAGTTAAATGAATGTCAGCCTGTGAAGTAGAGAATCGGGAAGCCGGGTGCATATTTATATTGGCTTAAAATAAAAAAACGGAGGAAGCTTCCTCCGTTTTTTTAATACACTACTTCTTCAAACCCGTCCGTTGAAGGAAAGGCAATTGCCACAGTCTGCCCCGGATTTTTATAATCCAGATTCACACTCATATCCAGTCCCATGACATCCCCATCCACGTTAATAATCATGGAGATCAGGATCTGTTCTTTGGAAAAATATCCCTCCGGATTGATAATTGCCTTTCCGGTTACGCCAGTAATTTTATAATCCGAATCCGATAGTGTGGGCCATACTTTATCGTAGAATTTGGTTAAATATTGTTCCAGACCTTCTGCCTCAGTGGTATAAAACATGACACTGTCTCCGTCCTGTTCCTGTGCGATCTGTACGTTATCTAAAAATCCCCAAAACTGTCCGGTTAGACCTCCGAGAGTGAGATGCTTTGTCATATCCTCATATCCGATTTTCATCTTATACTTTCCGCTGTCTTTAGAATCGGAGTAATAATAGCCGCCAGTATAAAAGGAACTCTCAACCTTTTCCAGGCCAAGAGTCTTTACCGTGCTGTTGGATAAAAACTCCATACCGGGAGTGTTGATATCGTGGTATTTCATCTGCATATTCATAATAACGGGAATCTGCAGCCAGTCGTAATATAAATTCATGGCAATATCAGCGTTGATATCCTGCCCTGGTAAGGAAGAACTTTTCTTGTCTGCATCCTGGTAAAGAAGAGCTCCCTTTTTCTTCATCTGAGCAGCTACGGAAGGGTTGGCCGCTCTTAATCGTACGATGCCATCCTCAGTCCATGCGCCGTCTTCATTCACAGTACGGCCATCAGGAGTCATGGTATTGGTCACCAGGATTCCGTCTTCATTAAAATAATAGCACTCTGCCATTCCGTCTTCATCAGAATCGATCCACTTCCAGGCAGATGCTGTATAGGTATGATCGTCTTCCTTCCACCGCCAGCCATCTGAATCCTGTTTCCAGGTTCCTGCCATTGCGGTAGATGCAACAGAGATTGACAGAAGTGAGGCAGCAGCAAATACTTTAATCAGTTTTTTCATGCCTTTTACTCCTCCTGTTTTGCCATTGAAACGGTAGCTGTTTCATGGCCTGAAAGTATTTTACCATAACTTTCCAGCAACAACAACTTTTTTCGGGAGAGTAAAATGATGTCTGCTATTTTAAAGATGATTTCAACTGTTCTATCAGCTCCAGATCTGAGGCTTTCAGCTTCATGTTGGTAGTCAGCGTTTTCCCTTCTGGAGATGTTACATGAATTTCTATCATGGATCCTTCCTTTAAAGCACTTTCCGATGCAGCTTTTAAGAATAAGGGAAATTTAGGGTGGTTATCTTTAAAAATACTCCAGGCCTCTTTCAGCTGCATTAGGTTCATAAGGTTCATATGGTAAATCCTTTCTGATTCTAAATTGATAAGCATATCCTAGCATAAAATGGTTGGCGAGTCAATTCAGGAAGAGAGCAGTCAGCACCTGATAATAAAGCAGGATCAGGAGAAAGAAAATCAGGATCACCGGAAGTGTCCGTTTTAACAAATCTCCCATTCCGGTGTGGAAATATTCCGTTACCAGAGCAAGGCATACATGGGTGGGAGATACCTGCATGGCACAGTAGGAAGAGGACATTAAAAGCATCAACAGTGCAGCTCCTCCATCTGGTATGGCTGCAAAGGCCAAAGGAAGGCAAAGCACAATAATTGCTGTTGATCCGCCAACAATGGAGCCAAAGAAGAAGATCAGTGCAAAAGCAAGGTAAGTCGGTATGGGAAGAGAGCTAAAGAGACCAGGAAGCTTTGAAATCACGTCCGTATAGGTAAGGACCTCTTTAAAAATCATGATCAGAAGTGTATTAACAATGATTTTTGGTTCCAGTGCAGAAATAAAAAACGGTTTGATTTCCCGCAAGGAAAAGCGGTAAAAGAGAAATGCCGAGACAATTACAAGCGGGGTTGCTATGTATACCTCAAGATGAAATGCAATGATAAGTAGGATGGCTGCGGCAATGGTCCACAGACTTTTTATAAGCTGTCGGAGCGCAGCCTTTTTTGACATTCCCTGGTCATTTACAATTTCTCTTGGTATTTTTCTTAGATAAAAAATATAACCCAGAAAAACCAGGATACCCACAGCCGGCAGCATGGATAAAAGAAAGTCTCCTGTCTCAACGCCCGCCAATCCCAGTGCGATTAAAATAGATGAGTAAGTAGGAAGAAAGCTCTCCGGAATATGACGGTAATAGCTGGTGACAAAGGTTTTATCCTCTTTGCTTAAATAATCTCCGCAGGAGGAATCCACAATTGATCCGCAGATATAAACTGCTCCTGCAGAAGGAAGAAGACCGATGAATATGGGAGCCAGTATAGTGGTGATCCGCCGGTTGCGGAACAGATGGTTTAATGAGGATTCTGCCGTCATTAATAGATTCCGCTTTTCCAGCATTCGCTGTAAGAACGTAATAGTGTAAAAGCTTAATAAAATGGTTGCAGTGCTTTTGGAACATATGGCCCGGATAAGTATGAAACAAACACTTGAAGCCGGTATTCCAAAAATAAAAAATGACAGCAGGATGCTGCACGCAATTGCCTGCCATAAGGGTCTTTTAAACCAGAGCAGTACTAAAATGACTAGAAAGACCAGTAAAAGTTTGACCAGTTCCATTGATCCCATTGTATTTCCTCCCTGTTGTGTGATAAAAAATTATTATTGCAATAAAATATTATCAGGGAGTTTAACACCATTTTTTTTAAATGTCAATCTGTTTTTTTGGGCTCCTGCCTGCTTATTTTGCTTAAATACCGGTAAATGGTGGCATCGGAGCAATTAAGCTTTAAGGCTGCTTCACTGACCGCACCTTTGATCATAAAGACTCCTTTTTCGTTTAACTGCTTTACAATGGAGATCTTCTCATCCTGGGTAAGACGGTCTGCAGGTATCCGGTTTTCCGTGATGTAATCCGGCATGGCACTGGCAATGATATCACCGATGTCGTTGGTGAAGGTTTCGGTATGCTCCACAGGCAGGTCAATGATCTTGCTGGAGGGAGAATCAATGGACAATCCGCCAAGCTTTAAGATGGACTGGCACAGCTGCTGATAAATCTGCGTGTCAACATTCAGGCAGAGCATGCCTAAAAGCTCCTGCCCCTCTTTAATAAAAAAGGTTGAGGAGATCAAAGGTCTCTTGTCCTTTGTCAGTCCGCTGTAATTAAGCAGATAAGGTTCTTTTTTCCAGATTCCTTCTCTTATGATTTTAAGAGCCAGATCCGTTAAAGGAGCCCCAACGGTTCTGCCGCTGTTTTGTCCGTTGGCTATGGCTGTGATGCAGCGTTTCCCTTCTCTTAAATCCAGAAGTGCAATTTCATAATTGTCACTTAGTACATTTCCCAGAAAATTAGTCAGCACTTCGTAGTGCTTCATGATATCACTCATCGAGTATGGCCCCCTTGTGGTATGATAAATTTTAGATTATTATATACCGAAAAAGCCTGATATGTAAATCCTTGTCCTTAAATTATCTGTTAATCTTAAAAATTTGTGAAAAGTGTACTTAAATTAAGAAATGGACAATTGGCTTTTGTGAAAATAATAAAACATTATTATCCTGATAAAAAAATATTGACAAAGGCAAAATGATGGAATATACTTTGCCTAACAGTTCCACAGCCGTCAGGAAGGGGAACGTAAGGTAGACAAAGGCGTTTGCATAAAAGCAAGCGCCTTTTTTGTTGTTTAGTCGACGATGACAGATGCAGGAGGAG
>Ga0316613_10001059_pt1 | contig 19446 bp, 16 predicted proteins | sample OWC_soil_day10_C_2_FD_207647 | JGI IMG/M metagenome (GOLD analysis project Ga0316613, IMG submission 207647) | Wetland soil microbial communities from Old Woman Creek delta, Ohio, United States - OWC_soil_day10_CT_b | ecosystem: Environmental > Terrestrial > Soil > Wetlands | place: USA: Ohio...
CGTGACGCCAGACGTGCCTGTTCGGGCAGATACACCTTGCCCTGTCGCAGTCGTTCGAGCAGCTCGTCAGGCGGGAAATCAACCACCACCACTTCATCGGCGTTGTCGAACACGTGATCGGGCACCGTCTCCCAGACCCGGATTCCGGTGATGCCACTGTCGATGTCGTTGAGGCTTTCGAGGTGCTGCACATTGACCGTCGAATAGACGTCGATACCGGCATCGAGCAGCTCCTGCACGTCCTGCCAGCGTTTTGGATGGCGCGCGCCGATGACGTTCGAGTGCGCCAGTTCGTCCATCAGGATGATTGCCGGCTTGCGCGCCAGCGCGCCGTCGAGGTCGAATTCCTTGAGGATGCGGTCGCGGTACGGAACATCCCGCAACGGCAGCCGCTCCATGCCGTCGGCCATTACCTCCGTTTCGACCCGGCCGTGTGTTTCGACCACGCCGACCACCACGTCGACGCCCTGCAACAACTGCTGCCGCGCTTCGCCGAGCATGGCGTAGGTTTTGCCCACGCCGGCCGAGGCGCCGAAGAAGATCTTCAGCTTGCCGCTCTGGGCCTTGGCCTCCTCGGCCTGGACCTGACTCAACAGTTGGTCGGGATCGGGACGTTCGATGTCCATTGGTGCTCTTTCTCGCCTTCAGCGGTATGTGTCGAGTGCCAGGTTTAGCGCCAGTACGTTTACCCGTGGCTCGCCGAAGATACCCCATTGGCGATCCTCGGTGTATTGACCGATCAGGGCAACGACCGCTGCCGGGTCGAGCCCGCGCACCCGGGCAACGCGCCCGATCTGGTAGTCGGCGGCAGCCGGACTGATGTGCGGATCGAGACCGCTGGCCGAGGCGGTGACCAGGTCGGCCGGAATCGGCAGCCTGTTGCCCGGATCGGCGGCTTTCAGCGCCTCGATCCGTCCCTTGACGGCATCGGCGAGCGCCGGATTGAGCGGACCTTGGTTGGAACCGCCGGAAGCGGCCGCGTTGTACGGCATCGGGCCAGTCGCCGAAGGCCGGCCCCAGAAGTACTTGGGATCGGTGAAGTTCTGCCCGATCAGGCGCGACCCGACCGCCTTGCCGTCCTTGACGATCAGGCTGCCGCCCGCCTGTTCCGGGAAGGCGACCTTGGCGATACCCGTCACCGCCAGCGGGTAGACGATGCCGGTGACGACACTGAGCAGCACGAAGAGACTGACGGCGGGACGTATGAGGGTTTTCATGGAAATCTCCTGTGATTAGGCTAGGCCAACGGCCGCGATGAGCACGTCGATCAGCTTGATGCCGACGAAGGGAACGATGACGCCGCCCAGGCCGTAGATCGCCAGGTTCTGGCGCAGCAGCGTCGCCGCGCCGAGAGGACGGTATTTGACGCCCTTCAAGGCCAGCGGGATCAGGAAGACGATGATCAGGGCGTTGAAGATCACCGCCGAGAGGATCGCCGACGACGGGCTGGCCAGGCCCATGACGTTGAGCGCGGAGAGCTGCGGGTAAGTGGTGACGAACGCCGCCGGGATGATGGCGAAGTACTTGGCGATGTCGTTGGCGATGGAGAACGTCGTCAGCGAGCCGCGCGTCATCAGCATCTGCTTGCCGGTCTCGACGACTTCGATCAGTTTGGTCGGATTGGAATCGAGATCGACCATGTTGCCGGCTTCCTTGGCCGCCTGCGTGCCGCTGTTCATGGCCACGGCGACGTCGGCCTGCGCCAGCGCCGGCGCGTCGTTGGTGCCGTCGCCGGTCATTGCGACCAGGCGGCCTTCGTTCTGGTACTGGCGGATCAGCGTCAGCTTGGCTTCCGGCGTCGCTTCGGCGAGGAAATCGTCGACGCCGGCTTCGGCGGCGATGGCTGCGGCCGTCACCCGGTTGTCGCCGGTGACCATGACGGTCTTGATGCCCATCTGGCGCAGTTCGGCAAAGCGCTCCTTGATGCCGCCCTTGACGATGTCCTTGAGCTCGATGACGCCCAGCGCGCGCGCCTTGCCGTTGTTGGTGTCGGCGACGACCAGCGGCGTGCTGCCGCGACGCGCGACTTCCTCGACTTTGCTCGTGACCGACTTCGGGAAGTGGCCGCCCTGCGCTTCGACGTATGCCTTGATCGCTTCCGCCGCGCCCTTGCGGATCTCACGACCGGCCATGTCGACGCCACTCATGCGGGTTTGCGCGGTGAAGTGCACGAAGTGCGCATCGAGCGCGTGGATATCCCGCTCACGCAGCTTGAAGCGCTGTTTGGCCAGAACGACGATGCTGCGCCCTTCCGGCGTTTCGTCGGCAAGTGAAGCAAGTTGGGCGGCATCGGCCAGATCGGCTTCCGTGACGCCATCCGCCGGCAGGAAAGCCGACGCTTGACGGTTGCCGAGTGTGATCGTGCCGGTCTTGTCGAGCAGCAGCACATCGACGTCGCCCGCTGCTTCGACGGCACGGCCGGAGGTAGCGATCACGTTGGCCTGCATCATGCGGCTCATGCCGGCGACGCCGATGGCCGAGAGCAGCCCGGCGATCGTCGTCGGAATCAGGCACACCAGCAGCGCGATCAGTACGGTGATGCTGACCGGCGTGCCAGCACCAGCAACGTCGACGCTGAACAGCGAATATGGCAGCAGCGTGACCGTCACGCCGAGGAAGACGATGGTCAGCGCGACGAGCAGGATGGTCAGCGCGATCTCGTTCGGCGTCTTCTGGCGCTTGGCGTTTTCGACCATGGCGATCATGCGGTCGACGAAGGTTTCGCCGGGATTGACCATGACCCGCACGATGATCCAGTCGGACAGCACGCGCGTGCCGCCGGTGACCGACGAGAAATCGCCGCCCGATTCGCGGATGACCGGGGCCGATTCGCCGGTGATCGCCGATTCATCGACCGAGGCGACGCCTTCGATGACTTCGCCGTCGGCCGGGATGAACTCGTGCGCGGCAATGAGGACGACGTCGCCCTTGCGAAGGTCGTTGGCCGGGGTCATCTGCCACTTGGCATCGACGCGCGACTCATACAGCTTCTTGGCCCAGGTTTCCTTCTTCAGGCCGCGCAGCGACGCGGCTTGCGCCTTGCTGCGTCCTTCGGCCAGCGCTTCGGCGAAGTTGGCGAAGAGGACGGTGAACCAGAGCCACAAGGCGACGGCAAGGATGAAGCCTGGGTTTTCCACGACTCGGGCATCGCCTTGGCTTCCCAGTGCCTGAATCCAGAGCGCGGTGGTCAGGATGCTGCCGACATAGACGACGAACATCACCGGATTGCGCCATTGCACCGCCGGGTTGAGCTTGCGGAAGGCATCGGCGATGGCGGGGACCGCCAGTTGCGGATCGAACAAAGTAAAAGTCTTGCGGGTCATTGTTATCTCCTCTGACTCAGTGCGCGGCGCCGAGCAGCAGGTGCTCGATGACGGGCCCGAGAGCCAGTGCGGGAACGTAATTCAACAGACCGACCAGCAGCACGACGCCGATCAGCAAGGTAACGAACAGCGGGCCGTGCGTGGGCAGCGTGCCTTCGGTGACCGCCAACCGCTTCTTGGCGGCCAGCGACCCGGCGATGGCCAGCACGGGCACGATCACGCCAAAGCGTCCGAACCACATGGCCAGACCGAGCAGCGTGTTGTAGAACGGCGTGTTCGCGGACAGCCCGGCAAACGCGCTGCCGTTGTTGTTGGCCGCCGAAGTGAAGGCGTAGAGAATTTCCGAAAAGCCGTGCGCGCCGGGGTTGGCGATGCCGGCACGGCCGTCGGCGACCATCACGGCGATGGCCGTGCCGACCAGTACCAGCAGTGGCGTGACCAGGATGACGATCGACGTCATCTTCATCTCGTAGGTTTCGATCTTCTTGCCGAGGTACTCCGGCGTGCGACCGATCATCAGGCCGGAGATGAATACCGCCAGGATGGCGAATACCAGCATGCCGTACAGCCCGGTGCCGACGCCGCCGAAGACAACTTCGCCGAGCTGCATGCCGACCAGCGGAACCAGTCCGCCTAGCGGCATGAACGAGTCGTGCATGGCGATGACCGCGCCGCACGAGGCCGACGTGGTGATCGTGGCGAACAGTCCGGAGTCGGCGATGCCGAAGCGCGCTTCCTTGCCTTCCATGTTGCCAAGCGCCGGATCGACGCCGAGTTGCGTCAGTAGCGGGTTGGCCTGCTGCTCGAAATGCATGGTTGCGGCAGCGAGCACGACGAACATGATGGTCATCGCCGCGAGTACCGCCCAGCCCTGCCGGGTATCGCCCACCATGCGCCCGAAGGTGAAGCAGAGCGCGGCGGGAATCAGGAAGATCGACAGCATCTGGATGAAATTGGAAAGCGGCGTCGGGTTTTCAAAGGGGTGCGCCGAATTGGCGTTCATGAAACCGCCACCGTTGGTGCCGAGCATCTTGATCGCTTCCTGCGAGGCAACCGGCCCCATCGCCAGCATCTGGGTTTGCGTCTGTTTCGGCTCGGTGACCACGGCACCCGTTTCGTCCTTGACCGGCTGTCCGGTGGCGTCGAGTTTTGGTGCATCGTAGTGGGTGGCCTCCAGCGTCGTCACTTCCTTGTAGGCGTCGAAGTTCTGGATGACGCCCTGACTGGTCAGGAACACGGCATAGACAATGGAAATGGGCAACAGGACGTACAGCGTGATGCGTGTCAGATCGGCCCACGCATTTCCGACGGTCTTCGCCGTGTGACGCGCGAAACCGCGAATCAGTGCGATGACGACGACGCTGCCGGTCGCAGCGGAGAAGAAATTCTGCACCGCCAGCGCCAGCATCTGCGTCAGGTAGCTCATGGTGGCTTCGCCGCTGTAACCCTGCCAGTTGGTGTTGCTGACGAAGCTGATTGCCGTATTGAACGCCGAGTCGGGGCTGATATTGGCCATGGCCTGCGGATTGAGCGGCAGCCACGCCTGCAGGCGCTGCAGTGCATACACCGCGAGCACACCCAATGCGTTGAACAGCAGGATGGCGAAGGCATATTTCAGCCAGCCCATTTCTTCGTCCGGGCGAATACCGCACAGGCGGTAGAGCGGGCGCTCGGTCTTTGCGATGAATGTGTATTCACCGGCCATCACCTTGGCGAGGTAAGTGCCCAGCGGCTTGACCGTGAGCAGCAGGACGGCCAGATAAAGGCCGAGAAGAATCCAGGCATGCGTGGTCATGAGAAGTCCTCCGGGTTGAGCAGCGCGGCAACCAGGTAGACGAACAGGGCAGCGGCGACGATGCCGCTGAGAATGTAAAGCCAGGTCATTTGTTGCCTCCCAGCCGGCTACAGCCGGCGGCAAGACCGATCATCAGGACGAACAGCAGTCCGATGAGTGCGAGAAAAGCGATATCCATGAGCGAACTCCGTTTTTGTGTTGCGACGAATTCTTCAATTCATGATAGGAAGCCGCCTGTCAAAAAGGCGGCAAGATTTGGGTGGCGGGTATCAAGAAAACGTAAAGACGGTGAATCGTCGTTACCAGAAATAGGCGGTGTTGATGACCCGGCGCGGTTCCTCCGGGACGTCGTTTCTCGATTGGTCGGCACGGTTTACCAGTTCGACCACGGCATAGGCAGCAGCGAAGGCCATTGCAGCGATCGCCGCGATTGCCAGACGCAGCAGCAGCGGTTGCGTGGCAATGAACATCAGGTAGCTTCGGATTGTCATGATGGTTCCTCCTCGATTGACACCCTCATGCTAGGAGGAGGCGTGCAAAGACGGTGACAAGAGATTCCCCGGGAATATCAAGATTTCGTAAAGAATGCCCGGGTGGGCAGAGCGGGTTGTCGGATCGGCGTCATCTTCGAGGTCGACGCATTTTTCCTATATTGCTTTCGGGTGTTCTGGCGAAATTGCGGCATGTCGTTTTCTGGAGCATGCCGTCGTGGATCGCCGTTCTTTTATTGCTTACCCCCTGCTGCTCGGTGCCTCGGGTTGCCTGGCCGCGTGTTCGCCGTACCTTGGCCCTGGCCAACCGGCGCATGCCGCGCCAGCGCCGGAATCCTCAACGCTTTCTCCTTGGCTCAGTGCCTTGTTGCAGGATGCGGCCCGCGCGCCGTCGAGCCATAACAGCCAGCCATGGTTGCTTGTGCTGCAGTCGCCGAAGAGTTGGCAGTTGCGGCTGGAGTCTTCCCGTCGCCTGAAAATTGTCGATCCGCATTGCCGCGAATCGTGGATCAGCCTGGGCGCGTTTTACGCGGCACTTGAAACCAGTGCCCTGGCGCGGGGATTTCGTCTCGATCTGCCGGGGATGGATTCCGCAAACGTGGGGAGAGACACGGCGGACATTGCCATCAAATCGTGTTCACCCGATACCGAGTGGCAGGCGAGTCTGCGCGCCCGTCGATGCCTGCGGCGCGATCTCGCCAATGCAACGGTCGATGCGCATGTCCTGAAACTCGCCTCGGCAAGCGGTAGCGCAGTATGTGAATTCCTGCCCTTGTCGAGCGCGGAAGCACAGTCAATCGCGCTGCACACCGTTGAAGCGGAAGTCGTCCAGCAAGGGATGGAGGCCATCTGGCAGGAACTCGCAGACTGGGTTCGCTGGAGCGTTTCTGCCGAGCAGGCGAATCCCACCGGCATCACCCCTGCAGGCGTGGAGTTGCCCTTGCTGGCGCGCCTGTGGGTCGCCGCCAGCTATGGCCGGAAAGATGTTGTTGCTCCCGGATTTCGCCTGCGTTCGCTGCAGTCCTGCCGTCAATACGTGAATGAAGGGGCGGGCTGGTTGGTCATCGCGACGCCCGTGGATGATCGCGATGCCTGGGTGGCTGCCGGGCGTTGCTTGATGCGCGTCTGGCTGGCCTGTACGCGCATGGGGTTGGCGGTCCATCCAATCTCCCAGGCCCTGGAAATCCCGGCAATTCGCGAGCGATTGGCGCAACGCCTCGGAATGGGACATCTCCAGATGCTGCTTCGTATCGGGAAGCCGCCGCGAATGCTCGCGCCGGTCAGTCCGCGGCTTGCCCCGATGCAATTTACCGAATCACTTTTCTCAGAAGGAGAACCCACGTGAAAATCACTCGTTGTTGTCAGACTGGTTGTCTGATCGCCGCCTTGCTCGTCATGTCGGCCTGCTCCAGCCTGCCTTCCGCACCGCATGAGAGCGCACGGGACGGGTGGCGTGTGGTGCGGCAGGATTCAGTCATGGACGTGCGCGTTCGCGCTGACCTTTCGTCTCAGTTTCTGGAATCGATCAAACTTGGCGAGGTTGCCGTCGTGAAGAACACCGGCCGTGCCGATGACGTTGCTGACACCACCGCTGACAGCGAGGCGCTCGAAGACCTCCGAACCGCGTTGGCAGATCGATTGCGCCGCGGTCTGAAAAACGCCGACCAGGCCAGCATGACCATGAACATCCGTTTGCTGGAAGCCAGGCCCGTTTCTCCGGCGCTCAACGCGCTCTCCGCCGTGGTGCTGTTCGTGCCTCTGGATACTGGCTCGATTGTTGTCGAGGCGGAACTGCTTTCGCGGGAGGGTGAAAGAATCGCGATCTGGCGGGAGCGCGTCAGCGGCGACTACCTCGATATCGGCTCGGGTTTTTCGCGCTGGGGGAGGGTGCGCAATGCCCTCGAAAAATGGGCTCAGCGTTGCCTCGAAGAACCCGCCTGGTCAAGCGCAAATTCGGCGAACCTTTCGTAGAGCTGAATGCTGTCCGGGCGACTTGCCGCCAGGTCGAGCAAGCCGAGCGGCGTGAATCGCGTGAAATGCCGGAACTCGGCGATCATGTGGGATTGGTCGAAGTAGCCGAGTTCAACGGATTGCACGTCGCTGCCTGGATGCGATAGAACCTCCAGCGCCCGGTAAAAGCGCTGGATTCGCGAAAGCTTCTTCGGGGTGATGCCGAAAAGCTTGCGGATATGCCGCTCAAACGTCGGCCGGCTCAGCGAAAGCGCTTCGGCGGCGCCTTCGACAGAGAGTGTGTCCAACAACCGCATGGCCTGTCGTGACTGGCCGGGCTGCCACGACAGACGCTCCTGAAAAAGCGCGATGGCCGAACGGATCTGATCGAATATACCGGCGAGCAATATTCTGCGTGGCGTGTTTGCCGGGATCGGCAAGACTTCTGGCCAGAACGCCCGCAGGGGAAGCACCTGATCCCTGCAACTCTCCGCCGACTCCCCGATCACCCCCGGCGCCACGCCGCCCGCGAGCTTGACGAGGAAACACTCGATGCCGTCGCCGCCCGCGACAACCGTTTGCGACGCTTCCGTAACCGCACCCAGACAGACCGCCCGGTCAATATGCCAGGCATGATCAGCGCCGCACAACGACAGAGAACCGGTGACCACAAACCCAATGTGCACCCGCGCGCCCGCAAACACCGGCAAGGCTTCCCCCGGTGCAAGCTCAATCCAGCTCACGCGCTCGATCCACGAGATCAGATCAGCGGGTATGGGGAAGTCGATGGCTTTCAAGGCGATATCAGGAAGAGGTGTCTGTCCAGCAGCGGATTTTACCGGACTGACCGCAATGGCAATGTTCTCCAGTGCCCAAAACCTGCGATTACCCGCATCTGCCATTTCCGTAAAATGCCGGCATCAGATCAGGAGGCAGCCATGGACATGAAGCGCATCAATTCCGGGAAACTGCGTGCGATCGGATATGACTCGCGGGCGCGTGCGTTGCGGGTTGAATTCGACGACGGATCGCAGATCGAATACTCGGGCGTCGGGGATGAAATCTGGCGCCGGCTGTCGACCTCGGGCGCGGCATGGAGTTACTTCCGGGACAACGTCGAGGAAGAATTTTCCGCGCGCCGGGTGATGGCGACAGAGCCGAAAAAGGCGAATCCGCTCGACGATCTGTTCAAATAGCGGCTTCGTTTTTCGCAGACTGTCCGAACAGGTCGGGCGCCGTGTGTTCGGGAGTGTTCATGGTTTCGATTTCAATACGGATCGTGTTGGTGGTGTTGCTGTCGGTCGGCTTTGCCGCTGGTGTCGGCTGTGCCGATGCCGGGGAGGTGAATGCTGGCGTCCGGATGATTGAAGTGGAGGACCCCGTATCGCACAAACCCATGAAGGCCGCGGTCTTCTATCCCTCGCTGGATCGAGCGGAGGCCACAAGGCTCGGATGGCTGGAAATCGGGGCCAAAAGGGACGCGACTGTGAGTCCGGGGCGGCATCCGGTGATCCTGCTTTCGCATGGCAATGGCGGGGGCATGTTCAGCCATCACGACACGGCGGAGTTTCTCGCCAGGCACGGCTACGTCGTCGCCGCGATAGAGCATCCTGGCGACAATTTTCACGATGACAGCGGGCTGGGTTCGGATCGTGTGCTTGTCGGCCGCAATCTGCAGCTCTCTGCATTGCTCGACGGATTGCTTCGCAGCAGTACGGCCGAATCCGTGGACGCCGCGAGAGTCGGCGTGGCAGGGTTCTCGGCCGGTGGATACACAGCGCTGACGATGGTCGGTGCGCAACCGCGCTTTCAATTGCTGCCTCCCTTTTGCGCCCAACATCAGGAAAGCGTTTTGTGCGCTGGCGGCGGAACGATCCGGCTTTCTTCTCCGCCGCTCGCCGCGAAGGTCGATGCGCGAGTGCGAGCGGCGTTCGTCATGAGTCCGGTTGCGGCGTTTTTCGACCGCCATGGCCTATCCTCGGTTGCGATGCCGGTCTGGCTCTACGCAGCCGGTGCCGATATGGTGCTTCCCCCGGACGACAATGCCCGGCGAATCCGCTCGGAAATTCCTTCATTGGTTGGATATACAGAGATACCGGAGGCTGGCCATTTCGTCTTTCTGGCACCGTGTTCGCCACAGATGCAGAGTGCAACGCCTGCATTGTGCCTGGATAAACCAGGAATCGACCGGCGGGCGGTTCATGAAAAACTGAACGGGGAAATGCTGCGCTTCTTCAAAGGACATCTGTAGCCTGAGTAGGTGCCTGCAGCAAGTCACTGATCGAGAGAGACCCACGGACTGTGGACGGTGTGTGGAGTGTGGAGCCTTCGCCTTGTGATGGCCTGGCTTTTGGTCTTTACTGGCATCGGAGGGGCGGTAGCCGGAGTGCCAAGGCGCCGATCGACGCACTGGATAGCACCCTGATGATAATGGCAGCCCCTGCCAGGGGAGGTGCCATGAGTGTCGAAATTGTTGGCCGCATTGGTTGGTGGACCGATTTTGTGGTGATCGACAGTGCCCTGCCGCTTGGCCTGGCACTGAAGGAGATCAGATCGGCGAAGGCGCAGTGGGTCGTGATCCGGCGTCACAACGGCTTGTATCTGTACGCCTTCCAACCTGAGGAGCTGATGCAGTGGCCGCCGCTGTGCAAGGCGATTAGCGACGGGACCGCCGACATGTTTACTCCGCTCGAAAATGTCCTGGATTTCCACGAGGATTACAGCAGCACGAAGACCGACAGCCGGGCATCGCCCCCGCCGCTTGATCTTGATTGGCAGAAGAACCCCCGCGCCGCAAGTGTCGGCCGCTATGTCGAGATCGGGCTGAACGGCGAGGTCACAGCGGTCGGTTCGATGCAGTTGTCTGCTCCTCCCCGCAACTTATGTACCGTCAAGGAAGCGCCGACTTTGCTCGACGCGGCGTTTTCTGTGGAGGACGAAGCGCCGCAGATGGCAGGCCGGGAGCCGACAGCGCCTTTCGTCGCCCATCCGCGTTTGACGCCGGAAGCTCCTGCGCGTGCCGGGCGTCTGCTGCCCTTTACGGCCGGTTTTGCGGAGCGGCCCGACCCCGACGCCGATGAGCAGCGCCGTATCCGGATCGAGGACGCGCAACCGGGCGAGACGCTGCTGGTCGTGGTCAGCGCCGAAGGCGCGTCGATTGAGGGCGATGGTTTTGCCGAACTTCAGCTCGACCTCACCGACGAACACCGTTTCATCGCAAAAGTGGGGAACGATGTGGCGCGCGTGGTCCTGCGGGCGCAGTACCTGTTCCGCAACAAACTGGTGGGCTGCATCGTGAAGACGCTGGCGGTTGGAGGTGCCGAGGCGGTATTGCCGCTTCCTCCTGTCCCTGATACCGAGCCAGACGCCACGAAGCTACCGCTTGCCGATCCGGGCGAAGTGGACCCGGCCGACATCGTGCTGTGGGTTCAGAATGAGCTTCCCGGCTTTGTCACCTGGACGGCCTACGTGGGGGCGACCGGGCGGAAGTTTTCGCCGGACAAGCCTTGTCGGATCGGCGATAGCCAGCACTTTGCCAAAGCGCTGGCCGGTCTGCGCAGCACCTATGGCGATAGCGGCAACGGCGCGCGTGACGAACTGGCAGGTATCGGCCGCGACATCGCGGCGCTGATTCCAAAGGCGATCATCGACGAAGTCCTTACCCCCGCGTTTGCTGCGGGCAAGCCACCGCCGTCGATCCTGCTGATGACCGACGAGCCTTTCGTACCGTGGGAGCTGGCGCGGTTGTCGGCGGCGCAGGCCGGTCGTGACAAACATGACAAACCTGCATTCCTGGGCGCCCTGGCGCGCATCGGGCGCTGGTGGACCGGCGAAGCGTCGAGCGGCGCTCCTTCGCAAACGCGGATCGAGCATATCAGCGCGGTTGCCGCCAGCCAGTACGGTCTGGCCTCGAACCTGCAGACGCTGCAGTACGCGATCGCGGAACGCAGCGATCTGCAGGCCGGTTATCAGGCGGAGCCCGTGGAGGCGCGCCGTGCCGACGTGGATGCCTGGCTCGACCGTGAGCCGCGCGTGCCCGGCCACTTGGCGCACATCGCCCTGCATGGCTATAGCGATGCGCTGGCCGACGTGCAAGGGTTGGTGCTTGGCGACGGCGCGGTGCTCACCCCAAAACGCCTGGCCGGTGAATGGGACGAAGGACAGGCGCCGCGCTTCGCCGTCGTCTTCCTGAACGCTTGCCAGGTGGGTACCGGCGGCGAACGCCTCGGACGCATCGCCGGTTTCCCCGGGGCGCTGATCAAAGGAGGCGCGAGTGCTTTCATCGCTCCGCTGTGGGAGGTGCAGGACGAGGTCGCGCGCGATTTTTCCAGGGATTTTTATGCCAAAACGCTGGGTGACGGACTGGAAGTCGGCGAAGCCTTGCGCGCGATCCGTGCTGAGACCAAGGCCGGTGGCAGCATCACGCCCTGGGCCTACCTGTACTACGGACATCCACGCCTGCGCCTGATCCGTTGAATCGTTGTTGGACGAGGAGATGTCGATGGGAATCGAAACCAAAATTCTTGGATCGTCGCAGGCCGAACTGCTTGCCGGCAGCACCATCAGCCTGCGCGCGCCGGGCTACAGCGGGCGTGCAGTGCGGCTGGATGAAGCCGGAGATTCGCGTGCGCAGGGCGATACCTTGCCGCTGGACAAGGCGCTGGCCGGCACGGACGTTGAAGTCGTGACGCGCCTGTTCATCGAATTGAAGCCGCCGACACCTACCGTTGCCGGGACAGGGGGACGCGGAGCCGCGACCGAGCGTCCGCAACTCGTGGTCCCGGCCAGGGCCGACGCCGACTACGCGGTGCTGCATACCGACGAATCCGGCTGTGCGACCTGGCTGTTTCCGATTGCGGGAACGTCGCAGCAACAGGCAGTGTTCGAGCTGCCGCCGGAACGCGCCGCGCCTCTCGAAGGCACAGCGCCTGACGCCAGCGCGCGCGGGCCGGTGACTTCGCTGATGAAGCGTGTCGTGCGGGTGGTCGCTTGGCTGGCGCAGCCTGTGGTAGGCGCCGGAGCGCGTGCCGTTGCGCGGTTGTGGGAGGACAGCAAGCGCCCCTACTGCCTTTGGCAGGTCGGCCCCAACGGCAGCTTCGATGCGCCGCACTGGGACGGATTCAGGCAACCCGGCCCGACGCTGCTGCTGATTCATGGCACCTTCAGCACGCCGCAGGCCGGCTTCGATGGCTGGGTGGGAACGCCGGCCTTCGATGCGCTGTCGGCGCGCTATGACGGGCGCGTGCTGGCGCTGGCGCATCCGTCGCTGTCGGTCAGTCCGTCCGACAACATCGACTGGATGCTGCAGCAGTTGCCCGCTGGGTCGCAGACTTTTGGCGGCCCACTCGACATCGTGTGTCACAGTCGTGGCGGACTCGTGGCCCGCGAGCTGGCTGCGCGAGCCGCGTTGGCGGCCGCAACAGGGGGAACCCCGCGTGTCGATCGCGTCTGCCAGGTGGGGGCGCCCAATCTCGGCACGCCGTTGGCCGACGCCAGCCGCTGGATCGCTTTTATCGACGCCTACACCAGTTGCCTCACGCGGCTTCCCGATACCACCACCACGATTGTGCTGGAAGGATTGCTGTGTCTGGTGAAGATCCTCGGCACCGGTGTCGCGCGCGGCCTGCCCGGACTGGCCGCGATGGACCCCGCCGGCGACTGGCTTCAGACGCTGGCCGGGCAGCCTTGCGGCGCGGCGCGCTGGTTCACGGTGGGCGCGAATTACGAGCCGGCGCGCAGCACCGCCGAGGGATTCGTGCACCAGCTGGGCGAGAAAGTGGCGGATGCTGCGGTCGATGCCTTTTTCGCAGCCGACAACGATATGGTCGTGCCCACGGAGGGATGCCACCAGCCGGGGCCGGCGGTCGTCGACCAGCTCACACTGACAGGCGGGGATACCAACCACTGCAGCTACTTCGCCTCGGCGCAGGTGCAGGACGCATTGGCGCGCTGGTTGCAGTAGCGGCGGCGGTTTCCATGAAAGGGCACGCATGACCGATCACAGCGGCGACGACGTCGGGCTGGCGCAGAAATTCGCCGGCCCCGTCGGGTTGCAGGAAGATTTTCCGTTCTTCGCCTACGCGATGCGGCCCAGCCCTGACTTGCCGGCAGTCTGCGTCACGGCGCACGAGGACGACTACTCTATGTTGTGCGAGCAGCATCTGCGTGTGCTCGAAATGACTTATGCCTATGCGCAGCTGCATTGGCCGAACTGGAAGGAGATGCCCTGTATCGTGGCCAAGCTGGAGCATGGTGGCCAGGCAATGAGTTTTCGCATCTACGATCAGGAGCAGGCCGGTGCCGACATGCATGCCCTGGCGCGCAGCGTGCTTCGCGAACTGCACATGACCTACGAGCGCGAGGTCAAGGGCCAGCGTTGCCGGATCGAACAACACGCGCCCGATGGCGACGACGAAATCCGCTGCCGCTATGAGGTCTGGGTCGAGTCGGAGCCGCAGCATCGCGGCACGGTCTATACGTCGGGCGGGCCGGATGCTCCGGAGATCGACAAGGCGCTGACCGCCCTCGTGGCCTTGGCCGGAAACACCGCGCTCGATGACTACGAACGCACGATGTTCATGCAGGAGGCACGGGAGGCAAGCGATGCATTGACGGCGTTCCGCGCTTATTCGCATGCCGCTGTGCTGAGTCCGCAGACGGCTGAGCCAGGGCAGATGTTCGCGCTGGGCCGCGAGGTCTGGGAACGGCTCGGTGCACACGGGATGCCCGACAACGCCGAATGGGTGGCTGCGGCCATGCGGCGCTTTGCGTGCCAGGCCGGCGATCCGGCGGCACAAGCCGAGGCATTGCGCTTTCAGGGCATCAGCCAGCAGCGGTTGGGCTATTGGGCCGAAACGCGAAATTGCTTCGAGCAGGCGCTGACTTTACTTCCGGCCGCGAACGATCCGGCACTTGAAGCCAGAGTCCGCATGAGCTACGGCTTGGTCGTAATGGACCTGCACGCGCATTGGGAAACGCTGGGGCGCCGTCGGCGCAAGGAAGCATGCGCAGAACTGCAGAAGCGATTGAAGCTGGCCGAGCGCGAGTTCGCGGCGGCGCGCGCGCTGCATGGCGCTTCGGCAGGTGAAAAGGCGGCGCGCAATCGCGCCTTCATCGCCCTTGAGTTGCTGCGCATCCGCGACCTTCGCGGCGACCACGCCGGAGCGCTGGCGGCCTTCGACGCGCTGCCGTTCGCCGCCGAGGCGCCATTCTCGTCCGGCATGGACGAAGTCGACCGCACGCGCTACGACGCATCCCTGCTGCACTATCGCTTCTGCGCGGCGATGAAACTCTATGAGGCAGAAGTCGATACCCCCGCGACGGACACGGGACCGGCCACGTTGCGCCTGTTCCAGCAGGAAATCCCGCAACTGGTGGCGCGCATGAGCGCGCTGCCGCACAAGGGAGCCATCGCCGACCGCATCTGCTACGCGGCGGTGCTGGTGGCCAAAGTGTTCGTGAAGCTGGCGCTTGTCGTGCAAGCGACGCAAGGCTCGTTGGAGAGCTTGCGCTCGGAGCTTCGCCAGAGCGTGGATAACCTCGATCTGGCCCTGGCCTTGCGCGCCGAAATCGACGGGGGCAGGGTGCGTCCGCCGAGCGCCGGCATCGAGATTGTCGGTTTGCCGGCCATCGATATTGAGGGATTACTGCAGCATGCCCTTCTGATGCTCGCGCAGATTGAGCCGGATGCCGCCCTGGTCTGGCGCGCCTTTGCGATAGCCGATGAGGCCAAGGGCCGCTTCTTCCGGCGCGATCTGGCCTGTTCCGGAACGCCGCTGCCGAAGGGCGCATCGGCTGAAGCCACACAGTTGTTCGATCGCTGGCAGCGCGCGCTGTTGAGTGGTGAATACGACCATCGCCTGCTGATGGCCGATCGCGAATGGCACCTGCAACACGATCTGCCGCCCGAAACAGCCGAAGCGCTTCGCGAAGCCACCTGTTTCGACCTCACGCTTGGCCTGGACGAGATCGCCGCCTTGCTTCAGGAGACGGACGGACGGCGCGTAGCCGTGCTGGCGCTGTACGCCACCGAGGGCGAGAGTCTGGCCTATCTGGTGACGGGCGTAGACCGGGCGCCGCAGGTGACGCGCGTCATCGTGCACATCGCCGAACTCGAAGCGGCTGCGCACGCTGTCGAGGCGGACGTTGCTGCTGCCTTGCGAGGCGATGACATGGCGAAAAGCGGCGGGAAAGCGGCCTGGATGACGCTGCTCGAAGGCCTGTTGCACCCCATGGTGGAGGCGCTGGCCGGATTCCAGCGTCTCGTGATCGTGCCGCACGGCCCGTGGCACGGCTTGCCGCTGCACGTCGCGTTGCTGCCGATGCTTTGGGAGGCCGGACAGCAGTTGGGTATCAGCTACGCGCCAAGCCTGAGCGGTCTGCGCATCCTGCGGCAGAGGCGAGAGGCGCTGCGCACAAGAGAACAGGCGGCCATTGCCCTGGCCACGGTGCCAGCGCGCGAAGACCCGCTTGCTGCCTTCGAGGAAGAACACAAGCGCTTCCTGGATTTGCTGGGTCAGGCGCACCGCCCGCTCGTCGCGCGCTTTGGATGCGAAGCCACGCTGGAACGCGTGCTGGAAGATTCGCACACGGCGGGCCTGCGCCACCTGCTCGCCCATGGCGTGGACGCCGGCGCCGCCCATGCCATGCAATCGGGCCTGCTGCTTTCGGACGGGCAGGCATTGCCTTCGAGGACGGGCCACGAGCCTTCAGCGACAGCGTCGCCCATGCTTACGGCGATGCTCGAACAGGCGTTCCCGACGCGCGCCTCGCACGTGACCTTGCAGGCTTGCAGCCTGGGCCGCGTTCATGGCGCCTTCTGCGACGAGTTGTGGGGCATGACCCGCGCGCTGATCGCTGGCGGAGCGGCCTCGGTGCTTGCCCCGATGTGGGATGTGGATCTGGCCTCCTCAAGCGAGTTGCTGTGCGGCTTCTACCGGCGCTGGCTGCTCGACGGCGTGGAACCCTCCCTCGCGCTCGCGCAGGCGCAGCGGGAGATGGCGCTTGGCAGCGGCGATGTTTCTACGTCCACATCCGAATCCACACACGCAACGCCGCCAAAAGCGCTGGCATCCCCTCGCTTCAGCCACTTTGCGCACTGGGGAGCGTTCCAGTTACTGGGGGGGGGATAAGCCAGCGTCACGCGACGCGGGGGCGCAGGTGCTCGATCACGCGCGCGGCCCGTTGTGCTTCAGCGTCAGCAGGCCGGAATTCGTCCTCTGGAAATCCAGCAGCAGCGGATACAGCGCCAGTCCGATGCTGCCGGGACTGATCAGGCTGATATCGCCGCAATCGGCGTTTTATTTATGATTTTTACGGGCTAGAGTATGGTTTTTTCTCGGCAAGAAACACAGACAAAAATGGCTTCCTCCTATTCCCGCCACTTTTCCAAAATCGGCCTGTCGGTCACCGATCTTGACGTTGCCGGTGCCTATCAGAATGACACGGCGGGGGAGGCGGCATGAGCCTGATTCCCGCCACGTATCGAGGTTGGTGCTGGCAGGCGGGGCACTCGCCGCTTGATCTGCGTCTGCAAACCATCGAGACAGCCCCGCTGTCGCCCGGCGAAGTGCTGGTCCGCAACGTTGCGATCGGGCTCAACCCGGTGGACTGGAAGGTGCTGGCCCAGCTTGATGGCCAGCAGCCCGGCCATGTCCACGGCGTCGATGGCGCGGGAGTCGTCGTCGCTGTCGGCGAGGGCGTTTCGGAGAGCAGGCTGGGGCAGCGCGTGGCCTATCACCAGGACCTGCGTCGCCACGGCAGTTTCGCGGAGTACACGCCTTTGGCCGCGCGGGCGCTGTTGCGTGTGCCCGCGCAACTCGATTTCGCCACGGCAGCGAGTTTTCCGTGCCCCGGTCTGACCGCCTGGCTGGCCATCGAGAAAATCCCGGTCCGTTCCGGCGCCTCGGTACTGATCAGCGGCGCGGGAGGCGCAGTCGGCCACTATCTCGCGCAATTGAGCGTGGAGCGCGGTTTTGTGGTCAGCGCGCTTTGTCACGAGCGGCATTGGGAGCGGCTGCGCGCGCTGGGCGTCGAACGGTGCATGGCCGATCCTGCCGAAGCGGCGGACTCCGCGTTCTACGCGGCGATCGACACGACAGGTTTTGAACGCGCCATGCTGCTGGCTTCACGGCTGGAGGCCAACGGCCATCTGGTGTGCATCCAGGGGCGCGTGCCGCAGTGGCCTTTCCCGCCGTTCGAACAATCGGTTTCGCTGCATGAAGTTGCCCTGGGCGCCTTGCACAAGCATGGCAGCGACGCCGCGTGGGCGAGACTCACCGCGTCGGGGGAACAGCTTCTCCGCGCGCTGGCCTCACATGCCATGCAACCCGAGATGCAAGTCCGTCAGGATTTTTCGGAGTTGCCACAAGCGCTGGAGGCGCTGCGCTTGCGCAACTTCTGTGGTAAACCGCTTGTTCTGCTTTCGACGCCATGAGGAATTCCATGTCCGCATTGTTTACTCCGTTCAGTCTCAAAGACGTTACGCTCAGAAACCGCATCGCGGTGCCGCCGATGTGCCAGTACAGCGCAACGGACGGCCTCTGCAATGACTGGCATTCGGGGCATTACACCAGTCTTGGGCGGGGCGGCGCCGGTCTGGTCATCGTCGAAGCCACCGCTGTCGCGCCCGAAGGCCGCATCTCGCCGGCGTGTCTCGGCCTCTGGAACGATGCGCAGGCGGCGGAGTTGGCCAAGGTGGCGAGCGCCATCAAGGCCGGCGGTGCGGTGGCGGGGATCCAGATCGGGCATGCGGGGCGCAAGGCCAATGCCAACCGGCCGTGGGAAGGCGATGACCACATCGCTGCGGACGACCCGCGCGCCTGGGAAACGATCTCGCCCTCCGCGATTGCTTTCGGCGCCAACTTGCCGCGTGTGCCGCGGGAGATGACGCTCGCCGACATCGATCGGGTCAAGGCGGATTTTGTCGCTGCCGCGCGTCGTGCGCTGGCGGCTGGGTTCGAATGGCTGGAGCTGCATTTTGCGCACGGTTACCTGGCGCAGACGCAGAGCTTTTTTTCGGTTCACGCCAATCTGCGCACCGATGACTACGGCGGCGGCTTTGTTGGCCGTAGCCGCTTCCTGCGGGAGACGCTTGCCGCCGTGCGCGAAGTCTGGCCGGAAAACCTGCCATTGACGGCGCGCTTCGGCGTCATCGAATTCGATGGCCGTGACGAGGAAACGCTGGCCGAGTCGATCGAACTCATCCGGCAGATGCGCGCTGCCGGTCTGGATCTGTTGAGCGTCAGCATGAACTTCACGACGCCCGAGGCGGTTATCCCCTGGGGGCCTGCATTTCTGGCGCCGATTGCCGAACGCGTGCGCCATGAAGCGCGAATTCCGGTGGCGTCGTCGTGGTACATCGATACGCCGGCGCTTGCCGAGCGGGTCGTCGCGCAAAACCAGATGGATATCGTGATGGTCGGCCGCGCACATCTGGAGAACCCGAATTGGTCCTATTACGCGGCGCAGGAACTTGGCATCGAGAATCCCCACGCCGTGTTGCCCGTGCCATATGCCCATTGGCTGTCGCGCTACAGACGCAGCGCTTGAAAAACGGGCGCGACGTCGTTATCGTTCGGCAGTTCCGAGCAAAAGAGTGCCCCTGAACCTGGAGTCGCTCACACCTGCGCGCCACCGGCCATGCAGGTGGTATCTTTCCTCTTCTGTTTCAGTCGTTCCGGGCTGTTTTTTCTGGCCCATGCCGGCACCACAGGCTGGAAGCTCATCAACCGCAGTATTTCGACTTTGAACGACCATGAAAAACATCAAGTTGGCGCTCGGCGCGCTGTTCGTATTGCTCACCGTCCTCTGGCTGATGGCCGATACGTTGGCTCCCCAGCCGTTCGGATACTTTCCCTTCCGCACCGTGTTCATGCAGTACAGCGGT
>Ga0316613_10001063_pt1 | contig 19402 bp, 21 predicted proteins | sample OWC_soil_day10_C_2_FD_207647 | JGI IMG/M metagenome (GOLD analysis project Ga0316613, IMG submission 207647) | Wetland soil microbial communities from Old Woman Creek delta, Ohio, United States - OWC_soil_day10_CT_b | ecosystem: Environmental > Terrestrial > Soil > Wetlands | place: USA: Ohio...
CGGGCTGTATTTATCTTGCATGACGAGTGAAGCGGAAAGTGAATGAAAACACGACATTATAGCTTCTGAACAGGTAGGGTTGGCCCTTTGAGGCCACGACAGGAGCGTCGGACGTGGGCACACGCCCACGCCATTCTTTAATCAGCCTGTCCCACTGGCCCAGAATATCGGCGAGAAACGCAGATGAGTACATTATTCGGCTGCACAGCCGATTGTGCAGATCAGCGGTCAGCTTCCTTGGGCACGGTCACAAAGCCAATCTTGGTCAGTCCGCTGGTTTGTGCGCTGGACATGACTTGGGCGATGATTTCGTAGTGGGTTTCCTTGTCGGCACGCAATTGCAGTTCCGGCAAGGGTTGTTTCTTGGCGGCGCTTTTCAGCCTGATTTCCAGGTCTTCCCGCGAAACCGGGGCGTTATTCCAGAAAACTTTTCCTCGGCTATCGATCGAAACGGAAATCGTTTCTGGTTTTTCAGGAGCGGGAGCCGATTGTGCATTCGGCAGATCAAGCTGGATTGCATGCGTGAACATGGGCGCCGTCAGAATGAAGATGACCAGCAGGACCAGCATCACGTCGACCATGGGCGTGACGTTGATTTCACCCATCGGCGCTGGCTGCTTGTCGTTATCGAACCTGCCGAATGCCATTTTTCCCTCTCGTGGCGTTATTTGGTTGCGGTTGCGTTGCCGACAAGGTAGGCATGCAGGTCGTGCGCAAACCCGTCCAGTTCTGCCAGAGTCAGTCGGTTGACGCGCGTAAAGGCGTTATATGCCAGCACGGCCGGAATGGCCACGGCAAGGCCGAGCGCAGTCATGACCAGCGCTTCGCCAACCGGGCCAACCACCTTGTCGATCTGGGCAGCGCCCGTCATCGACACTGCGCCAAGAGCGTGGTAGATGCCCCATACTGTGCCGAACAGGCCGATGAAAGGTGCTGTCGCGCCGACAGATGCCAGCAGGGTCTGTCCGTTTTCAAGGCGAGCCGAAACGCGGTTGATTTCCTGCCGTAATATCCTTGTGGCCAAGTCATTCATGCTGGTAGAGCCGTCCAGCGATATGGAGGATTCCTGCTGCCGGACGACAGCTTCAGCCGCCTGCTCCGCCAAGGCCGCGTAGACATTTTCCGTATCGGAATTTTTCAGCAAGGCTATGGCGTCGGCTAGTGTGGGGGCTTTCCAGAAACTGTCCAGAGCACCGGCGCTTTTGCGAATGCGCCATGAGCTCCATGCCTTGGACAGGATGAAGTACCAACTGGCAATCGACATCAGCAGTAGTGCATACGCGACTCCATGGCTGATCATGTCGCCTTGCGCCCAAAAATGGGCAAGGCCAAAAGAGGTGTTTGATGGGTCCATGTTTTCGGAAATGCTGAATTAATTATTAAGTGTAAACGGAACGGCGACCTGATACCACTCCGCGATTGCCACATTGTTTCTGGACGCAGGCTGAAAGCGCCAGCTTTCGACTGCCGAGCGTGCCGATTCGTCCAGGAGCGGTTAACCGCTCGAGTGCTTGACAATGACCTCGCCGGCACTGCCGTCTGCCTGCACCAGAACTCGCAGGACGACAGGTTCCCTGTTCATCGTTGCGGCGTGCCAGTAGCGGGTACGCGGGCTTGCGGTTGCCGGCGGCATACCTTGCCGGAATCGATACCCCTGATCCGGCCGAAGGGTCACCTGAAATTCTGGCTGCTGCAACATTGTCCGGGGCGATCGTTGATGTGATTCCTCTTCGTGCGCTTGTACTGTTCATTATCGCGCCGTCATGCGATGTGCCGCTGGTCTTCGCGGTGGAAGTGATGGTTCTGCTTAGAGCTGGTGCTGCCGGTCTCGTCCTGCCATGTTTTGGGGAAGCCGATGTTCGTGCCGGACTGGCTACAGGCTGTTCATGCTTGAGAGGGTTGCCTGAGGCATCAGGTTGCTCCGTCAGCAACGATACAGCGAGTGCTTCACTGGAAGGCGGCACGACAGGCGAACGAGCCAAGGCGAAAAGAACGGCGAGAACTGCCATGGCATGGATCAGAATCGCGGCGAAGAGCGGAACAATCCTCCCGCTCGGCCGACGATAGCCTGACGTAGCCTTCGGATGGCTAGGCGATCTGACGCAATCCGAGTACGTCCTGCATGTCATAAATCCCGTTCTCTCTGTTCGCCAGGAAGCGTGTAGCGCGCAAACTGCCTTGCGCATAGGTTGCTCGGCTGGATGATTTGTGCGAGATCTCGATGCGTTCGCCAATTCCCGCGAAAAGCACTGTGTGGTCACCGACGATATCGCCGCCCCGCACGGTTGCGAAACCGATGGTCGACGGATCGCGCTCGCCGGTGATGCCCTCGCGCCCGTAGATGGCGCAATCGCGCAGGTTGCGTCCCAATGCTGTGGCGATGACTTCGCCCATCTTGAGCGCCGTGCCTGATGGGGCATCGACCTTGTGGCGGTGGTGAGCTTCGACGATTTCAATATCGTAGCCTTCCGAGAAGCTCTTGGCGGCCATTTCCAGCAGTTTCAACGTGACATTGACGCCAACGCTCATGTTCGGTGCAAAAACGATGGCAATTTTTTTTGCGGCTTCGGCAATGGCGGCTTTGCCGGCATCGTCGAAGCCGGTCGTGCCAATGACGACCTTGATACCATGTTTGGCACAGTAATCGAGGTGCTCAAGCGTGCCCGCGGGGCGGGTGAAGTCGATCAGAAAATCAGCACCCTCCAGACTTGTTGCCAAGTCGGATGTGATCTTGACACCAGTCTGCTTGCCGAGGAAAAGCCCGGCGTCGGTGCCTATGCTTTGTGCACCGGGAACGTCGAGTGCCCCGGTAAGCATTGCATCGTCTGCATTGATAATCGCTTCAATCAGCATGCGGCCCATCCGTCCGCTTGCTCCGGCAATGGCTATTTTCATTGTTTTCATTCGAATTGCTTAAGGTTGTGTCGGTGATTGATTGGATGGCGCAGCGTCCTTTTGAGCAGGCTGCGCCGCCTGGACGGGAGCGGAACCGGCTATGTGCGACAAGTAGTCCATCTCGTTCGGCAATTCGCTTCCTTCAATGCGCTCCACGCGGTCATCCTTGAAGAATATGGCTACCCGATTTGTCGTCAAGGCACCGTTCGGCTTTTGCAGGCGGAAAAGATAATCCCACCGGTTTCCATGGAACATGTCGGTAAGCAGCGGGGTGCCGAGCAAGAACTTGACCTGTTCTTTCGTCAAGCCCGGTCGGAGTTTCGCAGCCATGTCCTGCGAAATGAAATTTCCCTGTTGAATATTGACCTTGTAAGGGGTAAATATGCCCATCCAGCGTTTGAGCCCGGTTGGGGCCTGCTTATTCATGTTGCTGACCGGCTGCATTTGCACCTGATCGGCCGGAACGGCTGGCGCTTTTGTATCCGGCTCGGAGAATAACGTTGCTACAGGTTTCGCTTCACTGGCCGCCTTGACGTCTGTGGCGGGCTTGGCCGCGGAAACGGATGCCGCGCTCTCGGCGGCCAGAACCGGCTTGGTCTGCTCGCCTGGTTCGTCGATCAGGGGATTTTTGGATGCGCAACCGGACAATAACGTTATCAGCGCAATGAAAAGAGCGGATGACAGAGCCGTCGAGCGGCGGAAAGATAAGAACAGCGTGTGCATGAGGAATTCAGTCCAAATTCAATTCATTGAGCAAGATTAACAAACACTATATGATAAAGCAGATGTACTCGATCTGAGTAATTTACGATACGTGACAACCAACGTCATAAAACAATGAGCGACAATCCTTCCGAACTCAAGGCAAGCGGCCTCAAGGCAACTCTTCCACGTCTGAAAATATTGGAAATATTTCAGCGCAATCCGATTCGCCATATGACGGCCGAGGATATCTACCGGATTCTGATCGCTGAAAATATGGAGGTGGGTCTTGCGACAGTTTACCGGGTCCTTACCCAATTTGAGCAGGCCGGCCTGCTAAGCCGCAACTATTTCGAAACGGGTAAAGCCACCTACGAACTAAACGAAGGTGAACATCACGATCACCTTGTCTGCCTGGATTGCGGTCGCGTCGAGGAATTTCAAGACGCTGAAATAGAAAGGCGCCAGAAAGAAATTGCAAAAGAACGCGGTTTTGAAATCGCCGACCATACTCTTGCCTTATATGTGAACTGCAAGAGGCCGAATTGCCCGAACAGGGGAAAGTAAGGCTTGAATCGCATGCCCGCAGCGGGTTTCCTTCTCCGAAGGATGACTGACGACTACAATCGTTATGAGCCTGCTGCCGCTGACAGTTTTTAGATTTTCTTCTCTGCCAAGTGGCGCATAATGTCGCGCCAACTCACGATTCCAACAGGCCTGAATTCGTCATCCACAATCGGGATGCACGAAATGCGATGTTTGTTGAAGACCCCGATTGCATCGTCGATGGATGCGTCCGGTGTCAAGGTAACCGGTTTGCGCGTCATGATCTGGTGCACCCGCTTGTTCAACGTTGCCATGTCTTTGTAGGTGACGACCATGGTGCCGATATTCGGACTGATCGACTTTAACAGGTCGCGGTCGGAAACCACCCCGAAAAGCTTGCCATCATCGATGACCAGCAGGTGATGAAACCTGGAATTGTCGAAAATGTCCTTGACGGTTGAAAGCTTGTCGTCCATCTCTACCGTAACAACCTGTCTGGTCATAATGTCTTGAATGGTCATGTTCTTCTCCTTGGCCGGATGGGAGGTTGACGGTCTTGGCGACTGCGCCAAGTGTTGCGATATTGATATATTTATACCATGTGCAGCCGCAATTTCCGTAAATTCTTTATTCGATTACGGTTTCATAGTTCATTTTCTTTAAAGGTTTGTGAAGAAGGCGAGAGGGAGATCTTATCCGCTCTTGCGTACAGGACAGAACAGATTCCAGCCTCTGGGCGGGAAAGAGGCGAGTTCTTCAGCCCATCTCTGGTAAATCAGCCTCGACGCAAGAAACCTTCAGCCAGGCGCGTCCAGTATGTCATTCCTATGGGGAGCAAGTCGTCGTTGAAATCGTAGCTCGGGGTGTGCAGGTTGCAGGGCCCGTTTCCATGTTCTGGCTCGCGATGTTCGCCCTTGCCGTTGCTGATGAAGACATAGCAGCCCGGCACTTGCTGCAGGTAAAACGCGAAATCTTCGGCTCCCATGGTTGGTTCGATATACATATCGGCTGCGCTTGCACCGGTTATCGACTGAATCACGTCAATGGCAAATTCGGTCTCTCTCTCATCGTTGATGAGAGGAGGATAGCCGCGTTCGAACTCAAACTCGGCCAATGCGTCAAAAGCGATGGCAGTATGTTCGGCGATTTCGCGCATGCGCCTCTCGATCAGGTCGAGTGTCTTTGCGCTGAAGGCGCGCACGGTGCCAGTGATGACGGCATTGTCGGGAACGACGTTGGTGGCGCTGCCTGCATGGATTTGCGTTATGGACAGGACGGCTGACTCTGTCGGTACCTTGTTGCGCGTGATGATGGTCTGCCAGCTTTGCGCAACCTGGATCGCGGTCATGATGGGATCGACGCCCCGGTTAGGCTGTCCGGCATGGCTTCCCAATCCTTTTATCGTGAGGGTAAACGTATTGCTGGACGCCATCATGGCGCCTGATCGGACGCCGAATTTTCCAGCAGTTCGTCCAGGCCAATTGTGCATGCCGAATATCGCATCCATCGGACACTGCTGGAAAAGGCCGTCCTCGATCATCCGGTTTGCGCCCCCGACGCTTTCTTCCGCAGGCTGAAAAATGGCATAAACGGTCCCATCGAAGTTGCGGTGCTGCGAAAGATAGCGCGCGGCGCCGAGCAACATGGCGGTATGACCATCGTGGCCGCATGCATGCATGCGGCCAGGGTGACTTGAAGAGTGGGCAAACTTATTCAGTTCCTGCATTGGCAAGGCATCCAGGTCTGCACGAAGTCCGACTGCGCGTTTGCCATTTCCACTCTTGATGATGCCAACCACTCCGGTTCCCGCTATGCCGCGCAGCATGGGGATGTCCCATTCGGTCAATTTTTTTGCGACCAGATCGGATGTGCGATTTTCCTCGTAACCGAGTTCGGGGTGGGCGTGAATGTCCCGGCGGATACGTTGCAGTTCGGATATGAAGTCCGGATCGAAGTCGATTAGTTTCATCGTTTGCTCTGGTCTAGGTCGGGGTTGCTTGCTGACGGTACTATCTGCGCAAAACTTTTATCCTATGACTTGGGATGAGAGTACATGAATATCTTCACTCAAACCAATCCACCTCATAACGGATTGGACAAACTTAGCGCATTTTCAGGTTCCATTCGCTGAAAATTTTTCAGACAAGGCGTGATATAGAGGAACGGGACTGATCAGTTTCGAAACGGCGTTGGCCACAAGAGAGGCCGTCATCAGGGCAAGCAGCATGTGATGGCTATCCGTCATTTCCATTGTAATAATGAAGGATGTGAGAGGGGAGCGGGTTACGCCTGAAAGATAAGCAACCATTACCAGCAAGACGATTGCTCCGTGCGGCGCAAGAAAGGGCAGCAGGCCGGAGAGCGCGTCACCTAATCCGGCACCTACGGATAACGTGGGAGCAAACAGCCCCCCCGCAATTCCGCTTACGCTAGACAGCAAAGTTGCCAGAAACTTGGCAATTCCATAGTACCAGGACATGATGCTGCTTCCGCTTTCCAGAGTTGCGCGAGTAGGCCGGTAACCGGTTCCGAACGTCATTCCATCGGTCAAAAAGCCGAGGATGGCTACGCTTAGGCCGCACAGAGCTGCAAAAAGAATGGGATGTTCACTGATAAGCTTGCCGATAATGCCGGGCGGTCTGAATGAAATTTTCAGCATTGCCCAGCTGAACAGGCCTCCGGCTGCACCGCCAACTGCTCCGCAGACCAGGATGGCAATAACGTGAGACGGCCAGTCGACTGTCGCTGCCGTCGAACCGAAATAAGTGTAATTTCCCATCATAGCCAGAGAGATCAGGCCAGACAGGATAACCGTGAGCAAAGTCGAGCTGTGAGCGTTGAAGATGTATTTTTTGCTCAATTCCTCGATGGCAAACATGATACCTGCCAAGGGAGTATTAAATGCAGCGGCAATCCCGGCCGCGCCTCCGCCGAGAACCAGCATGCGGCGATGCTCGGCCTTGTTTAATCCGCCGTGGCCATAGAAGGCGTGCGTGACAGAGGCGCCAATCTGGACGGTCGGGCCTTCGCGTCCGATGGATGCACCTATAGAAAGCCCGAAAAGCAGCATAAGTGCCTTGCTGGCCAGAATACGGATGGACAGCAGGTTGCTCTTTTTCTTGTCATCCGGATCATCGATAACGGCAATAGTCTGCGGAATGCCGCTGCCCTGTGTTCCGGGAAAGAAATGGTGAGTGAGATATGCCAGGAATGCAAAACCGACGGGCATCAGAAAGAGAGGACTCAACGGAAATTGCCGAAGCAACAGCGCATTGAGCCGACCCGCGTATTCGCTTGCCATAGCGACGCTGACTCCGATCAGGCCAACCAGAACCGGGGCGACCATCCAGACAGTTCCTTTTTTCCATAGATTGGACTCGTATAAGGAGGTCAGAAAAGATGTGCCCTGTTTTTGAAGTCTGTCGGAATGATGAGGCATGGTGGAAAATCTTGTGAATGAAGAATGTATTTATGCAAATTATATTTCATCAAATGTATTTGATGCTCTAATATTGTTTTTTTAGCCAAAATCTTGAAATAACATGACCGACCCGACTCATCAGTTTTTCGATGAAGATCTTCCTCTTACGATCCTCAAGAAATTTCGAATCATTATTCGTGCGGCGCAGAAGTACTCACAATGGATAGAAAAGCAGTGTGGAGTAAGCGGGGCTCAGCTATGGGTCATACAGGAGTTATCCGATATGCCAAGCTTGCGTGTCGGAGAAATAGCAAAAAAAATGGCAATACATCAAACCACCGCAAGCAATTTGCTGGACAGCCTGGAGAAGCGCGGATACGTCAATAAAGTGCGGAATACGGTTGACCAGAGAGTTGTCACTCTGACCCTTACCGAAAAGGGGCAATCACTGCTGTCCAATGCACCCAAGCCAGCGCGAGGTCTCCTGCCTGAAGCCTTGCGAAAACTTAATCCGGAAAAACTGGCGCGACTGGGTATGGAACTGGATGATCTGCTGGATGTTCTTCAGGTGATGGACGAAGAGTTTGGGATGCAGCCACTCCCCTTTACGATGTAGGCCGTCCTGTACAACTGTTAATCTTCCCAATACTGGCAGATTTGCCAAATGTCAGAATCGGCCGCGCAACCTGGCGGCAATCGAGGGAGAGGCAGCGGTTGCTGCCAGCACGACGCACCAGAGGTTGCCGGAACGTATGTCGTAAGCTCGACCTATCTCTTCCAGAGTTTTGCCGGCGACGAGGCCTAACCCGGATTCGAACAGAATGCTGAGCACCAGCCAGCCAGCACCGATATAGAGGTATTGCCGCGTATTGAGCGGCCCGAAGCAAGGTATTGCCATCCAGGTCAGTGCCAGTATGAAGAGGGTGAGCAGGATTCCGCTTAAAGACAGCGCCATGGATGGGGCGAAAAACCGTAGCAAAAGGGTTTCGCGGAGCCATCCGTTCAGGAAGGCGACAGGAATAATCAGGAACCACACGGATAACGCTTTATAGGTGATGGAACGTGTCTGTGAACGGAAAGGCATGATGTAAGGTAAAGGCGATTTTGGGACCGTCTGGCGAATTCAATCGGGAGTCTTGGACTGCTGCTTCACGAATCTCAGTACTGCATTTCGAATCGTGGCGGCGACGGTAGCCTGGTTGAACGGTTTCACGAAGAAGCCGTTTACTCCCCGGCTCGCGACCTTTTGCACCGTTTCCGCATTGACTTCGCTTGCCATCAGAAACACTAGCGTCTTAGGGTGATTCTTCCTGATTTCGTCGAGAATATCGAGTTCCTTATCCTCAACCTGCTCCAGATCGATGCAGGCGAACTGAGGATTGAATTTTTGCAGCAGAAGCAAGCCTTTTGCGTTGGTATTGGTCTGGCCGGCAACTTCCCAGCCGTTGTTGGTCAGAATGGTCTGCAGCAACCCACGTGCTGTTGCGCTACTGTCGATGATCACCGCCTTGAGCATCCAATCGTCCTTATATGATGAGATAGTGAATCCGATATGATACGTTTCGAATCATACATGATCCGCCGAAAAACGAGGGGTCAGGCGGAATGCGGGAGTGGGCGCACTGATGGATTTGCAACAGGAAGAGAAGATATGAAAAAGCCCGCAAGGGTTGCTTGCGGGCTTCGCCGAGCCTGGATACTTCCGTGAGCGGTTTTACATCATGCCTTCCATACCACCCATGCCGCCCATACCACCCATGCCGCCGCCCATGCCGCCAGCAGCGGGTTTTTCTTCTGCAACTTCGGAAACCATGCAGTCGGTAGTCAGCATCAGGCCGGCGATCGACGCTGCATTTTGCAGTGCGGAGCGCGAAACCTTGGCCGGGTCCAGAACGCCCATTTCGACCAGGTCGCCATAGGTGCCATTGGAGGCATTGTAGCCGTAGTTGCCTTTGCCTTCCATGACCTTGTTCAGAACCACCGATGCCTCTTCGCCTGCGTTCGTCACGATCATGCGCAGCGGTTCTTCCAAGGCGCGCATGACGATCTGGATGCCTGCGTCCTGATCCGCGTTGTCGCCTTTGATATTGACGTTGGTGCGGGCGCGCAGCAGGGCTACGCCGCCGCCGGGAACGATGCCTTCCTCGACAGCTGCGCGGGTAGCGTGCAGAGCGTCGTCGACACGATCCTTCTTCTCTTTCATTTCGACTTCGGTCGCAGCGCCCACGCGGATAACGGCAACGCCGCCGGCCAGCTTGGCCACGCGTTCCTGCAGTTTTTCCTTGTCATAGTCGGAAGTGGCTTCCTCGATCTGAACGCGAATCTGCCTGACGCGGTCCTGGATGGTTTCAGCTTTGCCGATACCGTCGATGATGGTGGTGTTTTCCTTGTCGACTTCGATACGCTTGGCCTGGCCCAATTGATCCAGCGTTGCCTTGTCGAGCGACAGGCCGACTTCTTCGCTGATGACGGTGCCACCGGTCAGGATGGCGATGTCTTCCAACATGGCCTTACGGCGGTCGCCGAAGCCCGGAGCCTTGACTGCGCAGGTCTTCAGGACGCCGCGGATGTTGTTGACCACCAGCGTAGCGAGCGCTTCGCCGTCGATGTCTTCGGCAATGATCAGCAACGGACGGCCGGCTTTGGCAACTTGTTCCAGTACCGGCAGCAGATCGCGGATGCTGGAGATCTTCTTGTCGGTCAGCAGAACAAAGGGGTTGTCCAGAAGGGCAGCCTGCTTGTCGGCATTGTTGATGAAATACGGGGACAGATAGCCGCGGTCGAATTCCATGCCTTCGACCACTTCGAGTTCGTTGATCAGGGATTTGCCGTCTTCAACAGTGATGACGCCTTCCTTGCCGACCTTGTCCATGGCGTTGGCGATGATGCCGCCGATATCTTCGTCAGCGTTTGCGGAGATGGCGCCAACCTGGGCGATTTCCTTGCTCGTGGTGCAGGGCTTGGCGATTTTGGCCAGTTCTTCGATAGTGGCGGTGACAGCCTTGTCGATGCCGCGCTTCAGGTCCATCGGGTTCATGCCTGCGGCAACATACTTCATGCCTTCGCGGACGATAGCCTGTGCCAGAACGGTTGCGGTGGTGGTGCCATCGCCAGCGCTGTCGTTGGTCTTGGAAGCAACTTCCTTGACCATCTGTGCGCCCATGTTCATGAGCTTGTCCTTGAGTTCGATTTCCTTTGCAACCGTTACGCCGTCCTTGGTGACGACCGGTGCGCCCCACGAGCGCTCGAGCACGACGTTGCGGCCTTTCGGACCAAGGGTGACTTTGACTGCGTTGGCAAGAATATTGACCCCTTCCACCATTTTGGTGCGGGCGCTGTCATGGAATACGACTTCTTTAGCGGCCATGTTTGTTACTCCTAAAATATTCGTTGAATAATTGCCTGGAGGGCATAGTTAAATACGGTACTTCTGTCATCGTCGGATGACGCGACTGCCTCGGTGCGCCAGATGCGCGTGCGCGGTCCTTTATTCGACGATGGCGACAATGTCGTCTTCGCGCATGACCAGCAGTTCCTGCCCATCAACCTTGACAGCTTGTCCTGCATATTTTCCGAACATGACGCGATCGCCTACCTTCAGCGACATGGGACGAACCTTGCCGTCATCCAGGATTTTTCCGTTGCCGACAGCCAGCACTTCACCCTGGTCCGGTTTTTCAGCGGCTGCATCAGGAATCACGATACCGGAAGCCGTCTTGGTTTCTTGATCCATACGCTTGACGATGATGCGATCATGCAAAGGACGAAGTTTCATAACATTTCCTCTAAAAACAAGTGGTTATTAATATTCACGGCAGTGTCTGCCTGCTATCAGTTCAGCCAGGCAACCCTTATTGCCGCTCCGAAAACTGGGTAAATCAATGAGTTGTTAGCACTCATCATTAACGAGTGCTAATTATATGGACGGTCAGGCAGTATTTCAAGGTCGATAAGTAAATCAATTGATGCTGTCATGCCTTTATTCGCTTCAGAATTCGATTTGAACAAGAATGTGAAGCCAGTTACCGGACTGCACGGCACACAAGTGCCATGCCAACGGCTCCAATCGATTTGGTATGAAAAATGCATTTGCTTGGGAAGACTCGTTATGCCGTGGTTGATTCGGGCGAACAGCGAAATTCCGCTGGCCGGTCGAGAACTTGTCCGTTGGCCGCAGCGTCTAAGTTTCGTTAGCGCTTGGTCGCGTAGCTTGCAAGACGCTCAGATATTTCTGGCCTGTTTCCTGACACATGGAGGGAGCAAGATGAATGTCTTAACCGAGAGTTGGCCATCCAGCTACGATGACCGTGAGATAGATGACATCATCTGGTCGGAAATCGAATCTAGTCTGTCAAAGGGTGATTTCGTCTGCTATCTCATTCATCACCTGTCAAAAGCCCGGCATCGGGAGGAAGCGCAATTACGTCTTGAGTTTCTTCCCGAAGGAAGCAGCACCATTCCTGTTGGTTATGCCCGGGCAGCGGAGCGCATTCGGGAGCTTGCCGAGAGAGGGGACGCATCGGCCATGTTCCATATGGGGAAATTGCTGATTTATGGCATGGGGCTCCAGCAGGATTTGAGGCTGGCAGAATGGTGGTACGGAAAAGCGATCGACCAGGGTGAGATTCGCGCCTGCTGCAACATGGGCTGGCTCTATCTGTATGGATTCGACGGTATTGCTGCGAACAAGAAGAAGGCGTTCGAGCTGCTGTCGGCGGGTTCCGATGGCGGTATTCCTTCGGCCAGGGCGACCATCGGGCTGATGCTGGTAACCGGGGATGGCTGCCCGGCCGATCCCGGTCGCGGCCTGAGGCTGATGGAAGAAGCGTTCGAAGAAGGCTACAACAATGCCGGCAATCACCTCTCGGATCTGTACTTTGCCGGCATGTTCGTGCCCAAGGATATCGATCTGGCGCATGAATGGCTGTTCAGGGTGGTGGCCCGGGGAGACGAGCGGACCATGGGCATACTGGGGTATTACCTGGTGACGGGCAGTCATGGCAGGCAGGACGTGGGGCAGGGCATATCGCTATTGCAGGAGTCGATAGAAAAAGGCTACGTCCCGGCTTATCTGTGGATAGGCAATCTGTACAAGGACGGGCAGGGTGTCAGGCGGGATCTTCAAAAGGCAAAGGCCTGGTTCGAGCAAGGTGCGGCAGCCGGCAATTCGGGATGTACGCTCGCCCTCACCACCATGCTCCTGAAGTCGAAGCCGGACTACGATCGCGACAACGGGCCGGCAAATTGACCGGCCGGCTTGGTTTTTCGAGGATTTTAACCTGCGAAAAAAACCGGCAGAGGAGGTGCAGTTGGCGTGTTACCGGGCGGCGACATCGTTGCACACATGAATTCGCCTGTTTCGGGAAGGACATGATGAGCCAGCCCCAAAACGGGACTAAACTATCGCTTTCCGGATCACAATAACACCGAACTCATGTCGATCCTGTCACCCTGTTCAGATACGAGAAAAGCAAACCATGCCGGAAGCGGCCACTTCATTCGCCTGGGATTATCCAGCCCCTTACATCCTGACATTGACAACGCAGACCGATGATATCGATGGTCTCCATCATGCCAATAACGCGGTATATGTACACTGGTGCGAAAAGGCGGCCTGGGCCCATTCAGAGTTCCTGGGGTTGAGCCTGGGGGACTATGAGCGGCTAGACCGCGCCATGGCCATCAGGCGCGGAGAATATGACTATCTCTTGCCGGCAAGGCTGGGAGATAAACTGGAATTGGCGACCTGGCTCACCTCAGGCGATGGTCGCCTCTCTCTGGTTCGGCAATTCCAGCTGAGGAGAGTGCGTGACGGTGTTACCCTGCTTCGAGCCAAGTGGGACTTGGTCTGCATTGAGCTCAACAGCGGGAAAGTCAAAAGAATGCCTGCCGAATTCGGCAACATCTATAACGCGGCTATTATCAAGAGCAAAGCCTGAGTTTCCCGCATGGTAGCCATACTTAACATCGTTCTTCCGGTCTTTGTACTGATTCTGGCCGGGTTTGCCTTCCGTCGCCTGAATATCCTCAGCGCGTCTGCCTGTGCCGAATTGAACCGCTTTGTCGTGTATCTGGCGTTGCCGGCACTCACCATCGACATCATGGTCAACAGTACCTGGACCGAAATCTACCAGCCGGGATTTCTCTGGGCGTTTGAACTTGCCGTGGCCATCATTTTTGCCGCCGTGCTTGCATTCCGATGGTGGCAGACCAGAAGCCTGATCGATTCGACGCTTGAGTGCACCGCTGCATCGTATGCCAATACAGGCTATATCGGGCTGCCCCTGTGTGCGTTGACATTCGGCCAGCAGGGCCTGGGACCGGCAGTCGTCGCAGCGACGCTTACCATTTCCGCCAATTTCGCGGTCTCGATCGTCCTGATCGAATTCGGCGCGCAGAAAGAAAAAGGACTTTTTTCAAGCATCCGGAATGCGATTCTGTCACTGTTGAAGAACCCGCTGATCATTGCGCCGATTGCGGCGGCATTGATCGGTGTGAGCGGATATTCGCTACCGCAGTGGCTTGCCCAGGCAATCAAATTGCTGGGTGTTGCGGCCAGCCCGTGCGCGCTGGTCGCCATCGGATTGTTCCTGGCCCAGAAGCAACAGCATACCGATGCGCCACTATCGATTAGCCTGGTGCTGTTCAAGCTGGTCTTGCAGCCTGCATTAGCCTGGTATCTCGCCTTTCATGTATTCGATATGCCTGAACTCTGGGCCAAATCCGCCGTCCTGTTGAGCGCGCTTCCGACAGGAACCGGCCCGTTCATGCTGGCAGAGCTTTACCGGAGAGGCGAAGCAATTGCATCCCGGACAATTCTCTGGTCGACTTTTGGTGCGGTCGGCACGTTATCGATTTGGCTGATCCTGCTTGCGCCGTGAACGCTTGAGTTTCATTGATGATGCGTTTTTCCGCCAGCTAACGTTCCTGCTGTCCTGTTTTTCAGGTTGTCGATCATGACGACAAATTCGGATGCCGGTGTTTTTTCCGGCGACGGGCTGCATCCGCCACAGGTCGCGCAACCGCTGGCGCAGGACGGCGCTTCTGGTCGCACCGTCTCCATCTTCCTGGCCAGTTTTTCCAGGCCGAGAAAATCTGAAATCCGGATGATCATGTGGGAAAAGGCGGATTTCCAAGTTGGTGGTGCATACCGTCTGACAACCACCCAGGTTGCGGCCAGGACGATGGCGGCAACGATGAGCTCCTGCATTAGCCTACTCCCAGCAACAGACTGCTCAGCCGATAGGTAATGAACGATGCGGCATAGGCAAGCGCAAACATGTATGCAGCCATTGCAGCCGCCGGTCCCCACGAGCCTGTTTCACGCTTGACGATTGCCAGAGTGGAGATGCACTGCGGAGCGAATACGTACCATGCCAGCAGCGAAAACGCAGTCGGCAGGCCCCAGCTTGACGCGATCATGGGGGTGAGTGCGGCGGATACGTCGTCGCCTGATGATGACAAGGCGTATACCGTTCCGAGAGCGCCGACTGCCACTTCTCGCGCGGCAAGACCGGGGATCAGGGCAATTGAAATCTGCCAGTTGAAGCCGATCGGAGCGACCAGCACCTGAAGCCATTGCCCCAGGCGGCCGGCGAAGCTGTAGAAAATGGCCGGTTCGGTTGCTCCATCAGGCGCAGCCGGGAAGGTCGACAGGAACCACAACAGAATCATCAGGGCAAGGATGATGGTGCCAACGCGGACCAGGAATATCCGGGCACGCTCCCAAAGCCCGAGGGCGAGGCTGCGCACATTGGGAAGATGGTAGTCAGGCAATTCAAGCATGAGGGGCTGATACTGATTCCTGCCGATGGTGCGCTTGATGATATAGGCGACGCCCATGGCAGACGCAATCCCGGCTATGTACAGTGCAAACAGCACCAGTCCCTGCAGGTTGAAAATGCCGACCTGGATTTCGGGGATGAACGCGCCGATGACAAGGGCATACACCGGAAGACGGGCCGAACAGGTCATCAGCGGGGCGATCATGATCGTCGCCAGCCTGTCGCGCGGATTCCGGATGGTTCGTGTCGCCATGATGCCGGGAATGGCGCAGGCAAAGCTCGACAACAGTGGAATGAAGGCGCGCCCCGACAGCCCAACACCTCCCATCAGGCGGTCGAGCAGAAAGGCGGCGCGGGGAAGATAGCCGGACTCCTCCAGTACAAGAATAAAGAAGAAGAGAATCAGGATTTGAGGCAGAAACACGACCACGCTGCCGACGCCGGAAATAATGCCGTCAACGATCAGGCTGCGAAGTATCCCCTCAGGCATCATATCTTGCAAGGCAGCACCGATGCCTGTTATGCCGTCCTTGATCAGGTCCATCGGCAGCTTGGACCAGCTGAATACAGCCTGGAATACCAGGAAGAGAAGAGCGGAGAGGATTACATAGCCGAAGAACGGGTGCAGAACGACTGCATCGAGCATGTCTGCCGTGCGGTTTTCCTTGGCCTCTTGCTTGATAACGACATCAAGAATGTCGGTGATTTCCTGCTGGGTGACGGCGCAGCATCCGGGCGTGCCCGGAGTGGAAGGCTCCGCATGGGACGGATCCTGTACAGCCATCATTTCGAGCCTGGCAATGAGCGGGTCGATGCCATCCGGCCGGATGGCGATGGTTTCGACAACAGGAATGCCCAATTCGGCTTGCAGGCGGGGAAGGTCGATGATCAGTCCCCGCTTCTTGGCGACATCCATCATGTTTAGTGCCAGAACGGCGCGCCGCCTGAGACGGATCACTTCAAGTATCAGCCGCAGATTCCGGCGCAGGTTGGTGGCATCGGCAACGAGCACCACAACATCCGGCAAGGTTTCATCTTCTCGCACGCCGAAAAGCACGTCACGGGTAATGACTTCATCCGGAGTCAGTGCGTTCAGGCTGTACGTGCCAGGCAAATCGATTACCTGGAACGTTTTCCCGCCCGGAGAGTTGAAAAGCCCTTCCTTGCGGTCGACCGTCACCCCGGCATAATTCGCAACCTTCTGCCGAGCTCCGGTCAGGCGATTGAAAAGAGCAGTTTTTCCGCAGTTCGGATTGCCGACCAATGCCAGTGAAATGAGGCTGCTTCCGTCGGCAGCCAGTGCGGTTGAATCAGATGGAGAGCCGTGGCATGACATAGATCATCGCCGCTTCGCGGCGCCTTAAGGCAAAAGTCGTGTTTCCGATACGTATGGCCATGGGATCGCGGTCGGGAAACGATTCCGCGACAACCCGAATTTGTTCGCCGGGAGCAAACCCAAGCTCCAGAAGCCGCATTTTGAGCATGGCCTGCTCGCTGCCTTCTGCCTCGGCCAGGCCGGTCACGACTGCGCAATCGCCCTTTCTGAGCAAAGCCAGGTTGTGTTTTTCCCTGGAAGAAAGTGGAATATTCTCCATCGGTGAAAGTGAGATGTCAGCGTATTGGGCCATGATTCATATACTCGGAAGATATCGGGAAATACTTCGATGAAGCAATCTTATCATGTAAATGATAATTATTCTTAATTAGAGTCAGAATTTTTTCTCGAAAGCGGATGTAACGAATAAAAGCAATCACTGTGCCATCACTGTGAAACGAAAGAAGTATGCGGATAAAATCGGCATGGATACTTAAGGCGCAAGGCAAGGCTCGGCGCACTGATAACATCAACGCAAATCATTGAGCTTGGCAGCCAATTGTCATGGAGGGCGCGAAATGAATCGAACAGGCTTCATGGGGGACTCATTTGAGTGGGGAATAATCGGCATCAGCCTTCTGATACTGCTTCTTTATGAGGTCAGGCTGCATGTAATCGGACGTGTTACTCCATTGAAGGTGGCCCGTACTGCCCATGCCGAAATCCGGACAAAATGGGTGTTGGCGGTGATGAAACGCGCCGGCGCTGAGCTGCTGGTCATCCAGACGTTGCGCAATTCGGTCATGGCGGCCAGCTTCATGGCCTCGACGTCGGTCATTGCGCTGACAGGCACGCTGACCCTGAGTGGATTGGGCAACATAGAAAATCCAATATGGAATAGAAGCCTGCTGACGGGCTTGCAGGAAAGTGGTGTTCTGACAGCGACAAAGCTGATTTTGTTGGCGCTCGTCTTTTTCTTTTCTTTCATGTTCAGTACGATGGCGGTCCGCTATTTCAATCATGCCGGCTATCTGATCACGACCGAGATGAGTTTTGAACAGCACAGACGGCAAGCGTTGGCGATCGCTTACCTGAATCGTGCCGGCTACCAGTACAGCATGGGGCTGCGAGCCTTCTTTTTGTGCATTCCCATCTTGGCGAGCCTGTTCAGCACGTGGGTTATGCTCCCGGCAACTATATTGCTGATAGCCGTATTGCATCAGTTCGATCACATTCCGCTTGAATGGATGGACGATCGACGCTCTAGGACGGATGTCATGGATAAGCTATAGTCGAACTATGAAATCCACTCTCCTGTTTCGCTTGTTTGCGTTGATCATCTGCTTTCTGGCATCGACTGGCGCCAGCGCGCAAGGGCTGCCTCCGCCCTTTGCCACCGAACTGGAACGCGAGGGCATTCCAGCCGAAGCAGCCGGTGTATGGGTGCAGGAAGTCGGGTCGACAAGGCCGATAATTTCAGCCAATGCGGATGTGCCGTTTCATCCTGCCTCGACAATGAAACTGGTTACGACCTACGCAGCGCTCGAACTGCTGGGCCCGGCACATACATGGAAAACGCGTGCGTTTGCAAATGGACAACTGGTGGGCGACGTCCTATTCGGCGACTTGATCATCAAAGGGGGGGGAGACCCGCGGCTGGTACTGGAAAATTTCTGGCTGTTCTTGCGCCAGATACGGGCAAGCGGTATTCGGGAAATCAAGGGCAACCTGTTACTGGACCGAAGCGTGTTCGAGCAGACTCCCAATGACTCGTCATCGTTTGATGGCAAGCCCTTGAGCCCGTACAACGCCCTGCCTGATGCATTATTGCTGAATCACAAGGCCATCCGTGTACGATTCATTCCGGATGGGCTCGCAAGAAAGGTCAGGATTGAGTTCGATCCCGCCTTCTCCGATTACCCGGTGCTTCCGCCTCACCTGGCCGAAGGAGAATGCGGCGACTGGAAAAACAGGATCATGGTTCGTCTCGGGGACGAAGGCGCACGGTTTGGTGGTGACTATGCGCTGTCGTGCGGCGAGCAAAGTTGGCTGATTCATCCTTACCAGATGACGAACACCTATTATTTTGGCGGATTGTTCCGGCAAATCTGGCGCGAGCTAGGAGGTAAATTCACAGGAAACGTCAGGGACGGCAAATTGCCGCCGAATGCCAGGCTGGTGGCCGAATGGAATTCACCTCCGCTGGCGGACGTGGTCAGGGACATCAACAAATACAGCAATAATGTGATGGCCAGGCAGTTGCTCCTTTCGATGGCTGCTCTTACTTACAATCAGCCGGCAAGTCCGGAAAGAGGCGCCCAGGTCATCAAAAACTGGCTTTCACTAAAGGGCATACCGACTGCCGGGCTGTATATCGACAATGGATCGGGTCTGTCGCGCGAAGAGCGCATACCGGCTTCAACTATGGCTCGCCTGCTGGCGGCTGCGTATGCCTCACCTGTCATGCCGGAATTCATTTCATCGTTGCCGATAGCCGGGAGCGACGGAACCATGCGGCGAAGACTCAAGGATGCGGATATTGCTGGCAAGGCGCATATAAAGACTGGCTCGATCAATGGTGTTCGATCGATAGCCGGCTATGTTCTTGCTGTTTCCGGAAAGCGGTATCTGGTTGTCTGCATGATCAACCATCCGAATGCGGATCAATCACGCACGGCGCAGGATGCGTTGCTTAAGTGGGTGTATGCAAATGGCTGACCGCGACGAGATGCAAGCGGT
>Ga0316613_10001065_pt1 | contig 19371 bp, 15 predicted proteins | sample OWC_soil_day10_C_2_FD_207647 | JGI IMG/M metagenome (GOLD analysis project Ga0316613, IMG submission 207647) | Wetland soil microbial communities from Old Woman Creek delta, Ohio, United States - OWC_soil_day10_CT_b | ecosystem: Environmental > Terrestrial > Soil > Wetlands | place: USA: Ohio...
CGAGTACCGCCATCTCACCGAAGTAGGCCCCGGGGCCGAGCCGGTTCAGCTGTCTCTCGTCCGGCGTTCCCGCGCCGCGTAGCACTTCGACCTCTCCTTCCACGAGACAGAAGAGTTCGTCGCCCAGCTGGCCCTCGCGCATGATGACTTCCCCGCGCACGTACTCCGACTCCTGCGTGATGCGCTCGATGGCGTGCAGCCGTTCGAGGCTCATCCGCGAGAAAAGCGAAACCTGTCGTAGCGAGAGCATGCGTTCCATCAGGACACCCTCCTTTGCGTTCGGCAAATCGGCAGCAATGCGAGCCCAGGGCGAGGACAGCGCGCGCACGCACAGCTTCGCCTCGGCGAGGTCGCGCGGCGGCGTGACGTCGCCGCGCAACCCGGCGAGCTTTTCCTCGACCGGGATCGGCTCGAGCAGCAGCACGAGCTGGCGCGACGTCTCGCGCTGACCCAGCTGCGACACGACTTCGAGTGCGTCGGCGCGCAAGCGCCCCGATGCGAGGCGCAGCGCGCGTTCCGCGCTTCGCACCACGCGTTCGTCCTCGAGGCTGGCGAGTGCGCGCCAGGCGAGGCGCAGCGCGCGCGCCAGCGCGTCTCCGTTCGCGACCAGTGTGAAGCGCGGCACAGCAGCACCCGCCGCGCCCAGCACGCGAGCGCAGTGCAACGCGGTGATCGCCTCGCGTACGCGAGCTGCGTACTCGCTGCGGAGCAGGCCGCGGGCGGCGGCGGAGCCCACGCCGGCGAGCACGCGCATCGCGGCACTGACGGCCGATTCCTCGGGCGCCGTGAGAATCGTTCGAGCGGTCAACGCGCCGCGATCACCCTGCGCGGAGAGCGCGTTGACGGCGGCGCTGCGCACCTCGCGCGCGGGATCGCGCAGCGCGCCGGCGAGCACGGCGCATCCTTCCTCTTCGCGTCGCGTTGCGAGCGCTGCGACCGCGGCGCAGCGCACGCGCACGTCCGGGTCGGCGAGTCGATCGCAGAGCGCCGCGAACCTCACCGCGCCGTCGTCAGCGGCACGCGCCAGCGCGCCCAGCGCCGCGGCGCGCACCTGCGGATCACGCGCGTCGAGCTGGGCGGCCGCCGCGCGCGCGAATGAGGGCGGCGCCGCTTCGAGTGCCGCGACGACGCACGCCGCGTCGCCCGAGTCGAGCAACCCGACCAGCACGGCTTCGCCCTCGACACCCAGACGGCGCGCCGCCTCGGCGCGCACATGCGGGTCGACGTCGGCGAGGCTCGCCCGCAGCGCCTCGGCAACCGCCGGTTCCCGCAGCGCCGCCGTCGGCGCGACGCGCAGCGCCACGCGTCGCACGGAGGCGTCGGGATCGGTGAGCGCGGCGTGCCACAGCACGGGATCCGTTTCGACCGGGGCCAGCGCTTCCAGGCAAACCGCGCGCAGGCGCGGACTCGCATGCGTCACGGCGTCGCGGACCGGAGCCGAAACGCCGTGCGCCACGAGCAACGGCGGCAGCTCCAGCACGGCGGCGCCCGGTTCGCCGCGCTCTGTGCGTGCGAGATGGCTCCAGAGCTCCGCGAGTGACTTCGCCTCGCGCGCGCCGATCTCGCTCTGCAGTTCGCGCAGGTCGAGTCGCCCGGCGCGCAACTCGGACACGATCGCCGCTACATAGTGTCGGCGCACCGCGAGGTTCGCGAGCAGATAGAGCAGCGCGAGGGCCGCGCCGGCGGCTGCCAGCGCGTTCGCCGGCAGCGTGCCGGCCGCGAGCAGCACGGCACCCGCGAGCGACATTCCCGAGTACACGACGATGCCTTCCAGGAACGCGCGCACCCGCGAGCGGAAGCGCTGGGGCAGCGCGTTCCCGGCGAGCGTGCGCACGGGAATGGCGAGCGCGTTGTCGAGCAGCTCGCGGTTGGCGCGTGCCGCCACCGCCGTCGCGAGCCCGGGCGCAACGGCGAGGCCGACGAAACTCAGCGCCGTGAGCAGCGGATGGATCAGGTTCGCCGTGGGCACGCCGAGGCGGCGGATCGCCAGCGGCGTCGCGAGCAACTCGACCAACACCTCGACCCCATTGCTCAGCGCGAGATAGAGCGCGAGAAAAGCTGCGAGTCGCGCCTCGTCGGGGAAGGCCGCCACGATCATCCCCGAGTACAGGTACTGCGCGACGAAGACGGCGAGCACCATCGCGAGCGACGACGCGACGAGGCGGCGGCCGAGCGGCGACGCGCGCAGGTAGCGCATTGCCGCACTGATCCCTGCGACGGAGGTCTCGTCCTCCTCGCCGGACGCGAGCGCACGCCATCGTTGAAAGCGGGCGCGCGAACCCAGTACGAGCGCCGCCGCGGTCAGGAGACCCAGCGCCCAGCCAACGAGCAGCGCTTCCGCCGAGAGCGCCGAGACGACGGCCATGGCGGTCGCGCCGCCGAATGCGCCACCGAGCGAGAGTCCGACCGTGAAGAGCGGCACCATGCGCTTGGCGGCGAGCGTGTCGAAGAAATCTCCGACGAGCGTCCAGTAGTGATTGGTGAGAACCGCCTGGGTCGCAAAGAAAAGGCAGTAGAGCGCCACGAGTCCGGGAGCCGAGCCCTCGCGCACCGCGAACGCGGCGAGCGCGACGGCGAGCGCCGCCACCACGAGCAGTTCCACCAGCACGCGATCGTTGCGCGCACGACCGACGCGCAGCGCATAGAGCAGCGACGCAGCGACCGTCGTGAGCGATGCCATGACGAACGTTGCGGGCAGCCGCGCGGCGCCGAGTCGAGCGAGGAAAAGCGACTCGCTGCCCGCCTGCCCGAGCATCTGCGCGACCGCCATCAGCGCGCCGAGCCCGATGAAGAACGCAAAACGTTCCCGCTCGGCAACGCGCACGCTGGTGAGCCACCGTCTCATCTCAGCGAACCCGAAGCGGCATCTCAGCCATCGTCACGGATCGCGATGCAGACGACCGGCCGGCGCGAGGTCGGCAGGATCGCGGTGAGTCCCCCCATCCATCTCCCCCGTACGTGCGGCGGTATCGACCAACGGGACGCGTGCTACGGGTTATACCAGCGCGCCGGACATTCTGTCGGCCGCTCTTCGACCCGTGGATGCTGACACCAGCGCCCCGTCATCGCGCACGGCAGAGAGCATCCCGACGAGCCGGGTCCGTCGCCGCGCGCGGACCGTCGCGGCGCGGGAGCGGAATCCATTCACCTGGTTGCGAGTCGCGGAGCGTCGGCGAGGTTTGACCCACCCCGGAGCCGACCCTACCTTCGCCGCGCTCGGCGCAGCGCCGAGGCGTGATCGCAGGGTCCCGTTCGAGTTCGGCGCTTCGTGAACCCCGTCAGACCCGGAAGGGAGCAGCGGCAGCGAGGAGCCAGCGGCGAGTGGGGTGCCCTGCGATCTCTCTTCGGCGCTGAGAGCAGGGCGCGCAGCGTTCGGCCCTCCGGGTGATGACTCTCCGGGTGATGGATTCGGGGTTCCCCCTTTGAGTTACCAGGTTCTCGCCCGCAAATGGCGACCGCAGAGCTTCGAGGAGGTGGCGGGCCAGGAGCACGTCACCACCGCGCTGCGCAATGCGATCACGACGGGGCGCGTCCCGCACGCGGTGTTGCTGTGCGGGCCCCGCGGCGTCGGCAAGACCACCATCGCGCGCATCCTTTCGCGCTGCCTCAACTGCGAGAAGGGACCCACCGCGACGCCCTGTGGCGAGTGCGCGTCGTGCAAGGAGATCGCCGCCGGCTCCTCCACCGACGTGCAGGAGATCGACGCCGCGAGCCGCACCTCGGTGGACGACGTGCGCGAGCTGATCGAGGCGGTGCGCTACGCGCCGTCGCCCGGCAAGTACCGCATCTTCGTCGTCGACGAAGTGCACATGCTCTCGACGCCCGCCTTCAACGCGCTGTTGAAAACGCTCGAGGAACCGCCGCCGCGCAGTCTCTTCGTGTTCGCCACCACGAACCCGGAGAAGATCCCCTTCACGGTGGTGTCGCGCTGCCAGCGCTACGACCTGCGCCGACTGCCGACCGCGGAGGTCGCGGCGCGGCTCACCAAGGTCGCGAAGGCCGAGGGCATCGGCGTCTCGCCGCGCAGCATTCTGGCGATCGCACGCGAGGGCGACGGTTCTCTGCGCGACTCGCTGACGCTGCTCGACCAGGTGATCGCGATGGGCGGCACCGAGGTGGACGACGATCGCGTCGCCGAAGTGCTCGATCTGATCGACCGCCGCGTGCTGGTGGCGATCGTCGCGGCCTGCGTGGACGCGGATCCGGCTGCCGCGCTCGCGGCATGCGGGCGCGCCGCCGAGATGGGCATCGAGGCGCGCAGGCTCGGCGGCGAGCTGCTCGGCGTGCTGCGCGACCTCGTCGTGCTGCGCCTCGCGCCGGACGCGGCGGGGCTCGTCGAAGGCAGCGACACGGAACTCGACGAGCTGCGCCAGCTCGCGTCGCGCACCGACGCGGCCCGCCTGCGCCGCATGTTCCGCGCGCTGGTGCGCGAGCAGGAAGATCTCGCGTGGGCGCCGCAGCCGTTCGCCGTGCTCGAGATGGCGCTGGTGCGACTCGCCACGACACCCGCGGGCGACGACGTCCAGGCGCTCCTCGCGCGGCTCGACACGCTCGAACGTCGCCTCGCGGGCGAGAGCGCACCGGATGACGGCGGGGCCGGGGGATCGAACCGCGGTCCCCGTCCGGCCCGCGAGAGGCCGCCAACGACGCGGTCCGCGACGGGTGCACCCACGCGGCGATCGGAAGCCCAAAGCGCCCCGGTTGCCGAGGTCGCCGCGCCACCCAGCGAAGACGATGCGCCCTCCGATCCGCCCGAAGCTCTCGCTCCCGCGCCCGACCCGAGCGCGCTCCCGCTCCTCGATCGCCTGCGCGCACTCGCGTCGGAACGCGACCGCGCGCTCGGCGCCGCGCTCGATGGGGTGACGATCGTCGATCGCACCGAGACCGGCCTCGTGCTGGGCGCCGCGCAGGCGTTCGCGGCGCATCGGCTGGAACGCCGGCGCGGCGATCTCGAAACCGTCTGCGCGCGCCTGTTCGGACGGCCGATGCGGGTCGCGATCAAGGGACCGGCCGACGGCGCACGAACGGGCGCCAGCGCGGCCGACGACGAAACGGTGCGCCAACGCCGGCGCGAGGCGCTCGCCCACCCCGCCGTGAACGCGGCGCTCGAGATCCTCGGCGGCGAGGTCGTCGAGATCCGCCCGCTCGGCGACACGAGTGGCCCGGCTGGCGCCGCGCGATGAGCACGCCCGATCTCGGCGCGCTGCTGCGCCAGGCCCAGGAGATGCAGAAGCGGATGGCGTCCGTGCAGCGCGAGTTGGCGCGGCGCAGCGTGCAAGCAAGCGCCGGGGCGGGGCTCGTCACTGCAACGGTTTCGGGCGAGCTGCGCGTCCTGCAGCTCGAGATCGACCCGCAGCTGCTCGCGGGCGCCGACCGCGCGATGCTCCAGGATCTCGTCGCCGCGGCCGTCAACGCCGCTCTCGCGAGCGCGCAGCGCATGGTGCAGGAGGAGATGCAGCGAGCCGCGGGTGGGCTGCAAGTGCCGCTGGGTACCGGTCGCGGCCCGGATTCCCAGTCGCGCTGAGCCGAACCGCGCATCGGGGCTGCTGCTAGGATCGCCGCTCGTGCGCACATCGGCCCCGATCCAACGCCTCGTGGCAGCCTTGCGGCGCCTTCCCGGGATCGGCGAGAAATCCGCGACGCGACTCGCCTTCCACATGCTCTCGTCGCCCGAATCGCAAGTCCAGGAACTCGCCGAGGCGATCGTACGGCTCAAGCAGGAGATCGTGCTCTGCGCCGAGTGCTTCGACCTGACCGACGCCTCGCCCTGCGCGATCTGCCGCGACGCGCGCCGCGACGCGTCACAGCTCTGCGTGGTCGAGGAACCGGCAGACCTCGCCGCGGTCGAGGCGACGGGCAGCTACTCCGGTCGCTACCACGTGCTCGGCGGCGCACTCTCGCCGATCGACGGCATCGGCCCCGACGAGTTGCGCATCGCCGACCTCGAGTCGCGCGTGCGCCGGGGCGGCGTGCGCGAAGTGATCCTCGCCACGAACCCCACCGCCGAGGGCGACGCGACCGCCCACTTCCTGGCAGATCGCCTGCGCAGCAGTGGAGTGCGCACCACGCGCATCGCCTGCGGCATGCCGCTCGGCGGCGACCTCGAGTACGCCGACCCCGTCACGATCGGTCGCTCGCTCCAGAATCGCCGCGACCTCGAGTAGCGCGCGGGCCCGGGTTGGCGGCGTTCCAGGCCTCAACTCGCTAAAGCGGGATTCGACGCAGGCCGAAGGTGCAACGAGTGTTGGGCCAGACGTGCTTGCCCCGCGCTCGACTCGCGGGGTAGAGTGCGCGGGCGTTCCGCGGCGAATCCCCAGTCGTTTCAGGACTTACGGATCAAGATGCCGTTCGTCGACACCCAACTCGTGCTCTTCGACGAGGACTACCGCAAGGTCCTCGGCGTCTGCGAGCGTCTGGCCCGCGACGCCCACGCCAAAGGCGTCTTCGTCGTCGACAAGAATGGCCTGCTGATGGCCGAAGCCGGCGACGTTCGCGGCCTCGACACCACGAGCCTCGCGTCGCTCACGGCGGGCAGCATCGCGGCCACCGGCGGCCTCGCCAAGATCATCGGCGAAGAAGAGTTCCCGATCCATTTCCACCAGGGTGCGCGCGACAACCTCCACATGACCGTGGTGGCCAAGCGCATCATCCTGGTCGTGATCTTCGACGACCGTTCCTCGCTCGGCCTGGTGCGCCTGCGCGTCAAGAAGGCGGGCAGCGAGCTGGCGCGGCTCTTCGAAGAGATCCAGAAGAAGAGCGAGCGGAACCGGAACAGCGCGACGAGCCCGTTCGCCGAGATCACGGACGACGACATCGACAAGCTGTTCGCGGACTAACGCAGGATGCGAAGCACCTGGCCCTCTGGGACATAAGAACGGGACATGTCGTTCATCAACTACGCGTCGCGAGAGATCAACTGCAAAGTGGTGTTCTACGGGCCCGGCCTGTGCGGGAAGACCACCAACCTCCAGTTCATCTATGCGAAGACCAATCCCGACCTCAAGGGAAAGATGATCTCGCTCGCGACCGAGACCGAGCGCACGCTCTTCTTCGACTTCCTGCCGCTCGCGTTGGGCCAGATCCGCGGCTTCAAGACGCGCTTCCATCTGTATACGGTGCCCGGGCAGGTCTTCTACGACGCCAGCCGCAAGCTGATCCTGAAGGGCGTGGACGGCGTGGTGTTCGTCGCGGATTCGCAGATCGAGCGCATGGAGGCCAACCTCGAGAGCCTCGACAACCTGCGCGTGAACCTCGGCGAGCAGGGCTACGACCTCGCGAAGGTCCCCTACATCGTGCAGTACAACAAGCGCGATCTTCCCAACGCCGCCCCGCTCGACGAGATGCGCCGGCTGCTCAATCCGGGCGGCGCACCCGACTTCGAAGCCTGCGCGACCGTGGGCAAGGGCGTCTTCGAGACGTTGAAGGCCGTCGCGAAGGGCGTGCTCACCGACTTGAAACGGATGGCGCGCTAGGCGGCCGGCTCGCGCTTCGGCCCGCCCGTCGCACATCCGACCCGGCGAGATAGACTGCGCGCATGCCCAAGGCGCGGCTCGCGACCCACCAGCTCCACTACGAGATCCACGGCGACGCAGACGGCACGCCGCTGCTGCTCGTGATGGGCCTCGGCGGTTCGTCGCGCGGCTGGCAGGCGCTGCAGGTACCGGAGTTCTCCGCGCAGCATCGCACCGTCACCTACGATCACCGCGGTGTCGGCGAAAGCGAGAACCCGGGTGGCGCGTTCTCGACTGCTGATCTCGCCGACGACGCCGCGCAGCTTCTCGACGCGCTCGGCATTGCCCGCACCCACGTGCTCGGCGCGTTCATGGGCGGCATGGTCGCGCAGGAGCTGGCGCTGCGGCACCCGGGGCGTGTCGAGCGGCTGGTGCTGGTCGGCACCTACGCGCGACCCGATGCGAAGCGCCGCATCTTGCTCGAGAAGTGGAAGGCGATGCTCGGGCACGGACTGCCGCTGGAAGTCATCGCCCAGGAACGCATGCTCTGGACGCTCTCCGACCAGACACTCGAGCAGACCGACCTGATCGACCCGATGATGCAGGGCCTGCTGCGCGACCGCTTCCCGATGGCGGACGACGTGTTCGTGCACCAGTGCGACGCCTGCCTCGGCCACGACGCGCTCGCGCGACTCTCGTCGCTACGGCATCCCACGCTCGTCGTCTGCGGGAACGAAGACATGCTCACGCCGCCGCGACTGCACCGCGAACTGTCCGCCGCACTGCCGCAGGCGCAACTCGTCACGATCCCCGGCGCAGCTCATCTGGTGATGGCCGAGGCCACCAAGCGCTTCAACCAGACCGTGCTGCACTTCCTCGAAGAGTGAGCGCGCCACTCGCCCTGGATCGACAGCTCGGGAGAAATCGGCGATGAAGTTGTTTGCGTTCGCGGGAGCGCGGCGAGTTGCGTCCACCAACCGTACGCTGCTCGGCATCGCGGCGGCGATTGCGGAGCACCATGGCGCGACCGTCGACGTCGCCGAACTGCGTGACTTCGACATCCCGCTCTACGACGGAGACCTCGAGGCCGCCTCGGGCATCCCGGCAGGCGTTCGCCAACTCGCCGAGCGCATCGCCGCCGCCGACGGCTTCCTGCTGGCGTCGCCCGAGTACAACTTCTCGGTCCCCGGCGTGCTGAAGAACGCGATCGACTGGCTTTCGCGCACCAAGCCGATGCCACTGCGCGGCAGGCGCGCGCTGCTGCTCTCGGCGTCGCCGTCGCTGGTCGGTGGCAACCGCGGGCTCTGGGCATTGCGCGTCCCGCTCGAACTGCTCGGGGTACACGTCTTCCCCGACATGTTCTCGCTCGCCTTGGCGCACGAGAAACTGGACGCGAGCGGTGTCAACGACCCTGCACTCGCCAAGTTCCTCGACAAGCTGGTCGAGCGCTTCGTCGACGAGGTGCGCGTGCACGCGAGCGCCGGCTGACGGCGACTCTCCGGTTCCGACGCCACCGTCGCGACTCATGCCAGATCTTGCTGTCACACCGCCGCCGCTTCGAAGTGCCCGGCTGCCGTCCAGAAGTCGCCGGAGGCGTCCCGCACGACGAAGATCGGATCGAGGAAAGGGCCCCCGCGCCTCACGCACCCGCTTCTTCGGGCGGATCCGGCCGCGGCAGGCGCGCGGAGAGCGGCGGCAGCGCGCGCAACGCTTCGCTGCGGCCGAGCTGATACCAGTACGCGGTACTCGAGTAGTCGTTCGCGAGCCCGTTGGCGTGCCCCGTCTCGATCGTCACGCGGATCGACTTCTCGAAGCGGATGGGATCCTCGATGTGGAAGCGGTACATCGAGTTCTTGCCGCGCCACGGCCAATCAGGCGTGCCGCTGTAGACCGTGAGCCCGTGGTACGGCGCGCAGTATTCCTGCTGCGGACAGAAGGCGGTATTGAAATAGTCCTCGGTGCCGGTCCCGTGCAGGCGCGGCGGGAGCCGCACGGCGCCCGTTGCGGGCGCCTGACCCGCCGCTTCATCGAGTTCCTCGTCGATGAAGATCATGTCGTCGCCTTCGCCGTACCAGTCGTCGAGCTGGCGCTCGAAGACGTCGATGTTGAGCACGCAGCCGACGTATTGCCCGCGCCCGCGCACCTCGAGGATCGAGTAGTTGCGCGCGCCGTCGAGATTCGGCTCCGCCCACGGGCCGGCGAGGCGTTTCTCGATCGACGCGTAGTCGTCGGGTCCGTAGCCCTTCTCGCGCGCCGTGCCGGCTGTTTGCGGCGTGCGGTTCCAGCAGGCGTGGAAGCGCGCGAGCTCGCCGTCGAGGCGCGGATACTCCTCGTAGTCGACGTAGAAGTAGAAGATCCGCAGTTGCGATCCCTGGTTCTCGATCTCGAAGCGCGCGCCTGCGGCGAACGGCATCGGGAACCAGCAGTTCATGCCGCGCCCGTCCTGCGGGCTCATCTGGAGCGGGAGCGACACGAAGTTGCGTCGCATCCCGAAGCCGATGCCAAAGAAATCGCCGAGCGGCACCTCGACGCTCGGACTCGCCTCGCCGTCCCACCAGATGCGCAGCACCAGCGAGCACAGCTCGTGCTCCTCGGGCGGGAACGCCATCGTCGTGACCCAGATGTGCTTCACGCAGCCGGCGCCCGCGATGCGGCCGAGTTCGACGCGCTGGCCGGGCGGCACCAGCACGAAGTCGCGATTCCCGCCCGTGCGGTCCCACGACGAGAGCCGGCGGCGCGTGAACTCCCGAAGCCGGGCGAGGCTGGCGAGCGATCCGGACCCGAGCTGCATGGCGACCTCCTGCTGGGCGAGCCGCGATTACAACAGATCTGCGCGGTGGCACGCCAGCGCGGAGAGATACAGCGATCCCGAACCTGCGCACGCGAGCCATCATGCCTACCCTGGGGTTCGAGGGAGACACACGATGTTCACAGTTCGTCGTTTGATTCTGCTCGCGATGGTGACGGGGCTCGGGTCGATGGCGTGCGCGGGGGAGGTCAGTGTGGGCCTGCTGGCCGCCCTCGCTGCGAACGGCGCGGGCAGCTGCGGTGCGTCGTATCTCGCGGCCACCGAGGGCAGCATGAGCCTGGACGCGCAGCTCGATACACCGGGCGCGACTACTGCCGTCGTCTTCGAGATGTTCATTCCGTTCCTGCAGGGACCCGGCCCGATCCTGCTCACCCGCGAGGTCGTGTTCTCGCTGCCTGCCGCGTTCGGGTTCCTGGGATTCGACGCGTTGGGCGGCCCTGATCCCATCCAGATCGGCCAATGGGACTTCGACTACACCAATCCGGGAAACGGTGTCTTCGATCCGGTGGGTCCGCTCGGCTACGACTACCGCATCCCGCACTTCGCGATCGACGCGAACACCGCGTACGCGGACAGTTTGCTGAACGGCAGCTACGACGCCGGCACCGACGCGGTCGCGACCCACAGCCTCGGCCCGGGCGGCACACACATCCTCACGTTGGTGTTGCCGAGCGGCGCGACCAACGGCATGGGCAACAGCAACTGCTCGTACTTCGACACGGACGTCCGCTTCACGCTTCCAGCCGGCATCATCCAGCTCCCGCAGGCGGCGGGCAGCTACGACGTCACGGTGGTCGCGACGTCGGTCGACCCCGACACCGGCGACGCCGACGACCAGCAGGGCACGGCGCCGACGGTCTACCAGCGCACCGTCCCCGTGAGCGTTCCCGAGCCGGCGACCGGGATGCTGGGCGCAGCGGTGATCGTCATGCTGGGGGGACTACGCCGGCGCACAAGGAACCGCTAGACGGCGCGAATGCGGAGCTTCGCGAGCGTCGTGGCGAGCGTCGGATCCGCCGCGATCGCCGCGCGCAGTTCGCGCGGATCCAGCTTTCGCGTCGACGCCGCGTAGATGCGGTTGTCGTAGTCCCGCACGCGCAGCTCGATGGCGCTGCCGTAGAGCGCGTGCAGCGCGCGGCGCACGGCGCTCGCCTCGTCGATGCTGTTCGAAACCAGCACGCCGCCGGTCGCCACACGCCGGGCCGCGAGCGCAAGGAATGGATCGGGCAGCCACGGAGGTTTGCGCACGTTGCGACCGCGTCCGACGAAGATGTCGTCGATCACCAGGTCGAAGCGGCGCTCTTCGCGCGCCAGCACGGCGCGCGCGTCGTCGCAGACCACTTCGACGCCGAGCGTGTCGAGGTCGAAGTGCCGGCGCGCGGCGAGGATCACTTCGGGGTCGAACTCGACGCCCACCAGGTGTGCGCGCGGCGCGATGGCGCGCAGCAGGCGCGCGACGCTCCCGCCGCCCAGGCCGAGGATCAGTGCGCTGCGCCGCCGCGACGCCGGCAACGCGAGCAGGGGCGCGACGAGCGCGTCCCAGACCGAGTCGGTCGCCTTCCCCTCGTGCGACCACCACGAGGCAAAGGTGCCGTCGATCTCCAGCGCGCGACCGCGCTTCGTCTCGCGAATGCGGATCCGTTCCCCCATCGCGCGGGACAGTACAATGCGATCGTGCTCCGCACGCGCCCGCCCAACCCCATCGCAGCGCCGGTCATCGAGATCGCGCTGCCGGTTCCCATTGATTCGCTGTTCAGCTACGCGGTTCCGGCGGCGCTCGCCGACGCGGCGCAGCCTGGCTGTCGCGCGCTGGTGCCGTTCGGCCCGCGGCGCATCGCCGGGTTGATCGTCGCGCGCAGCGAGAGCGCCGCCGCGCTTCCGCACGAAGGCGGGCTGCGCGAGATCGAGCGCGTGCTCGACGCCACGCCGGTGGTCTCGCCGGGGATGATCCGGCTGCTCGTCGAAGCGGCGCACGACGTCTACTGCCCGGTCGGCTTGGCGCTCGCGTGCGCGACTCCTTCCGGTTCGGCGCCGCGCGCAGTCCCCGGCCTGGCGCTCACCAAGCGGGGCCGCGAGGCCGCCCAGCGCGGGGCCGCGGTGCCCGCGGCGCGACCGATCCTCGCGTGGCTCGCGCGCGCGCCGCGCCCGCAACGCGCCGTGGAGCGGCGTTTTCCCGGAGAGCGCGCGTTGCTGCGCGACCTGCTGCGCGACGGGCTCGTCGAGCGGCAGGCCGTCGAGACGAATGCGGGCGCGCGCGCGCCGGTTCTGAGGATGGCGCGCGTGGCGGACGGCACGGATTTCGCGGCGGCGCTCGTGGGACCGCTCGGGCGCGCGAAGAAGCAGGCCGCGCTGCTCGCTCGACTCGCCGCCGAGGGCCCGCAGCCCGTCGCCGCGCTCGGCGGCGCGAGCGAGTCGCTGCGGCAGCTCGTCGCGCGGGGCCTCGTCGTCGTCTTCGACCAGGCGCTCGAAACCGGCGCTCGCGCGAACCAGGCGCTCGCCGACGGCGAGGCGGCGCCGCCGGAGCCGACGGCGGAGCAGCAAGCGGCGCTCGTCGCGATCGGCGAGGCGATCCGCGCGCGCCGCGCCGATCGCTTCCTGCTCCACGGAGTCACCGGCAGCGGTAAGACGGAGGTGTACCTGCGCGCGATCGCCGAAACGCTCGCCATCGGCCGGCAGGCGCTCGTGCTGGTTCCCGAGATCACGCTCACCCATCAACTCGTCGCGCGGCTCACCGCGCGCTTCGGCACGCGCGTCGCGGTGCTGCACAGCCAGCTGCGACCCGGCGAGCGCATCGCCGAGTGGCGCAGTCTGCTCGGCGGCCACACGCGCATCGCCGTCGGCGCGCGCTCGGCGCTGTTTGCGCCGCAGGGCGATCTCGGTCTGATCGTGATGGACGAGGAACACGAACCCGCGTACAAGAACGAAGAGGGATTCCGCTACCACGCCCGCGATCTGGCCGCGCGCCGCGCCGCGGAATCCGGTTGTCCGCTCGTGCTCGGCTCGGCGACGCCGGCGCTGGAAACGCGCTACGCCGCCGAGCGCGGCGAGCTGCGCCGGCTCTCGCTCCCGCATCGCATCGGGGGCCGCCCGCTGCCGGCCGTCGAAATCGTCGACCTCGGCGTCGAGCGCGCGCTGCTCCCGCGTGGCCGCCGGCTGGTGCTCTCGCGCGTGTTGCACGCGGCGCTGGCCGAGACGCTCGCGGACGGCGGGCAGGCGATCCTGTTCCTCAACCGGCGCGGTTTCTCGACGCGCATCTTCTGCTTCGACTGCGGCCACGCCGAGCGCTGCCAGCACTGCGAGATCTCGCTGGTCTACCACGCCGGGGATCACAAGCTCCGCTGCCACTATTGCCAGTACGAGATCGACCCGCCCGAGACCTGCTCGAAATGCGGCGCACCCGATACGGCGTTGCTCGGACTCGGCACGGAACGGCTCGAGGAAGACGTGCGGCGGCGCTTTCCGAACGCGCGCATCGCGCGACTCGATCGCGACACCGCCGCGAGGCGGGGCGAGACGGAGCGCGTGCTCGCGGCGCTCGCGGCGGGAACCATCGACATCCTGATCGGCACGCAGATGGTGGCGAAAGGACACCATTTCCCCGGCGTCCGCGTGGTGGGCGTGGTGGCGGCCGACCAGAGTCTGCACTTCCCGGACTTCCGGGCGGCCGAGCGCACCTTTCAACTCCTCACCCAGGTGGCGGGACGCGCCGGACGCGGCGCCGCGCCGGGCCGCGTCGTGATCCAGACCTTCAACCCCAATCACTGCGCGATCCGCCCGGTTCGCGAACACGACTACGAAGCCTTCTACCGCGCCGAACTCGCGCAGCGCGCGACCGCCGCCTATCCGCCGCTCGGGCGCCTCGTGCACGTGCTGGTGTCGGGACCCGACGAAGCCGAGACGCTCGCGGTCGCCGAGCGACTCGCAGAGCACGCGCGCAACGCGGCGGGCGCAGTGGGCGAAGCGCCGTCGCTCGCCTTCGAGCTGCTCGGCCCCGGTCCCTCGCCGATCGCGCGGCTGCGCGACCGCTTCCGCTTCCAGTTGCTGCTGAAGGGCAGCGACGAGAAGCGCGTGCTCGACGCGGGCCGCGCACTCGCCGAAATCGCGCACGGGCGGGAGAGCGCCGGCGTGCGCATCCAGGTCGACGCGAACCCGGTCAACATGCTGTGAAGATTCGCTAGCCTGCCCGGGCCATGGGGATCCGCGACGTCTTGCAGTTTCCCGACCCGCGGCTGCGGCGCCGGTCCGAACCGATCGAGAAGATCACCGATGAGCTGCGCCAACTCGCGGCCGACATGCTCGAGACCATGTACGACGAGCCGGGCATCGGCCTCGCGGCGCCGCAAGTCGGTGCGTCGGTCCGGCTGGTCGTCCTCGACACGCAGTGGACGGCAGACGACGCCGACCGCAAGCCCTGCGTCTTCGTGAATCCGGAGCTCACCGAACGCAGCGGCGAGCTGATCTGGAACGAGGGATGCCTGTCGGTGCCGGACTTCTCGGCCGATGTGAAGCGCGCCGAACGCGTCGTGTTGCGCGCGCTCGATCTCGAGGGTCGCGAAGTGATCGAGACTGCCAGCGGCCTGCGCGCGGTGTGCTTCCAGCACGAGGTCGATCACCTCGACGGCGTGCTCTTCATCGATCGCATCTCGCGCCTCAAACGCAACCTCTACGTCGGAAAGCGCAAGAAGCTGCTCGAAGAAGGGGGCGAGCGCTGGACGAGCAGTGGCGAACGCCCGCCCGTCCCGATCGGCACGCGGCGCGGAACCACCGGGATCAAGCTCTGAACGCGCAGCGGCTGCTGTTCTTCGGGACCCCGGAGTTCGCGGTGCCGACGCTCGCGCGCCTGCTCGCGGGTCCGCACCGCGTGGTCGCCGTCGTGACGCAGCCCGATCGGCCGCGCGGACGCGGGCAGAAGGTGACGCCCTCGCCGGTCGCGGAACTCGCCGAGCGCGCGGGCGTTCCGGTGCTGCGTCCCGAGCGCGTCGGCGAGCCCGGGTTCGCGGAGACGCTGCGCGCTTTCGGCGCCGATCTCGGCGTCGTCGTCGCGTTCGGCCAGTTCCTGCCGAAACGCGTGCGTGAGCTCCCGCGCCACGGCTATCTCATCAACGCCCACGCGAGTCTGCTGCCGCGACACCGCGGCGCCGCACCGATCGCGCACGCGATCCTAGCGGGCGATCCCGAGACGGGCGTCTCGGTGATGCGCGTCGAGCGCGAGATGGACGCGGGGCCCAGCGCCGTGGTGCGCCGCACGCCGATCGGCGCACACGAGACGACGGGCGAACTCACCGAACGCCTCGCCGCGCTCGCCGCCGACGCGATCGCGGAGGCCGTCGACCGGATCGCCGACGGCCGCATCGTCTGGACACCGCAGGACGACACACGCGCGACGCTCGCGCCAAGACTTGGTGCGGGCGACGCGCTGCTCGACTGGCGTGAAGCGGCCGTCGCGCTCGCGCGCCGCGTGCGCGCGCTGGCGCCGCGACCGGGCGCCTTCACGACGTGGCAGGGCGAGCGCTTGCGCATCCTTGCCGCGACTTCGCTCGCCGGGCGCTGCGACGATACGCCCGGCACGCTGCGCATAGGGGGCGAAGCGACGCTGCGCATCGCGACCGGCGACGGCTGGCTCGCCCCGCTCGTCTTGCAGCGCGCCGGCGGCCGGCCCCTCGACGTCGGCGTGTTCCTGCGCGGTCATCCGCTCGCCGACGGCGCCCGCTTCGGCGGTTAGACGCGACCCCTTGTGCGGCTAGACTCGGCGACGATGCTTCACGCCCCCGCCGTCGGAGACTGACATGAACAACCTGAAGACCGGAATCCTGCTGATCGCGCTCTCGGGCCTGCTCGTCTGGCTCGGCAGCGCTCTCGGCGGCTCGCAGGGAGCCGCGATCGCCTTCGGCTTCGCCATGCTGATGAACGTGGGCGCCTACTGGTTCAGCGACCGACTGGTGCTGCGCATGTACCGCGCCGAGGAAGTGACCGAGGCGAAGGCTCCCGAGCTGTACGGCATCGTGGCCGAGCTTGCCCAGCGCGCGCAAATCCCGATGCCAAAGGTCTACGTGATCCCGAGCGAGACGCCCAATGCCTTCGCGACGGGCCGCAATCCCGCGCACGCAGCGGTCGCGGCGACGCAGGGCATCCTGCGCATCCTCAGCCGCGACGAGCTGCGCGGCGTGCTCGCCCACGAGCTGTCGCACGTGCGCAACCGCGACACGTTGATCTCGTGCGTCGCGGCTACGCTGGTCGGTGCGATCACCTGGCTGGCCCACATGGCCCAGTTCGCGGCGATCTTCGGCGGAAGCCGCTCGGATGACGACGAGGGCGGCAACCCGCTCGCGCTGCTCGGTGTCGCGATCTTCGCGGGCATCGCGGCGTCGCTGCTCCAGCTCGCCGTGTCGCGCTCGCGCGAGTTCGAGGCCGACGCGTCGGCCGCGCGCCTGCTGGGCGAAGGCGAGCCTCTGGCGCGATCGCTCGAGAAGCTCGAGATGGGCGCGCGCTTGATGCCGATGGACGCCAGCCCCGCGACCGCGCACCTCTTCATCGTGAGTCCGCTCACGGGCGGCCGCGGAGCCGCCGGCATCTTTGCGAAGCTGATGCGCACGCATCCGCTCACGGAAGAGCGCGTCGCACGGCTGCGCGACCGAAGCTGGGCGACCTGACGCGGGTGCACCGCCCGTGAGTGCGGCCCCGCCGGCAGCGCCCGCGGACGGACGTCCGCATTCGGCGCGACCGCAGCGCGACGATGCCCGCGCACTCGCACTGCGCGTCCTTCAGCGCGTCGAAGAGAGCGGCGCCTACGCCGACCTCGCGCTCCACGCGGCGCTCGCCCGGAGCCAGCTCGATGCGCGCGACCGCGCCTTCGCGACGGAGCTCGTCTACGGGACGCTGCGCTGGCGCGGGCGCCTCGACTTCCTGCTCGCGCAGGTGACGGGTCGCCCGCTCGCGCGCCTCGAACACCACATCGTGCAGGTTCTGCGTCTCGGTGCCTATCAGCTCGTGTTCTGCGATCGCGTGCCCGACGCGGCCGCCGTTTCCGAGTCGGTGCGACTGGCGCACGACGCTGGCGCGGGGCGTGCGGCGGGGCTCGTGAACGCCGCGCTGCGCCGGCTCGCGCGCGAGCGCAACGCGATCGCGTTGCCGACGCTCGCCGAAGATCCGGTCGCGCACCTGATGCACGCGCTCTCGTTCCCGCGCTGGATCGCCGAGCGCTGGATCGCAGCGTTCGGCGCGCAAGAGGCGGCGGCGCTCGCCGACGCGTCGAACGCCACACCGCCGCGCACACTGCGCGCGAACCGCCGCCGGATCGGTCGCGACGCACTGCTCGCCGAGCTTCGCGAGCGGTTCCCGCTCGCGTCTGCCTGCCGCTTTGCACCGGACGGCGTCACGCTCGGCCGGCGCGGCGATCCCGCCGACGACCCCGCGTTCAAGGAAGGTCGCATGACGGTGCAGGACGAGGCATCGCAGCTGGTCGTCGAACTGCTCGACCCGCAGCCGGGTGAGCGCGTGCTCGACGCCTGCGCCGCGCCCGGCGCCAAGGCCACGGCGATCGCGGAACGCGTCGGCGACGCGGGCCAGGTGGTCGCGCTCGACCGCAACGAGCGGCGTCTCGGACTCGTCGCGCGCGACGCCGCGCGACTCGGTCTCGACAACCTGCGCGTGCTGCGCGCCGATGCGACCGCGGTGGAAATCGAGGGGATCGACGGCATGCGCTTCGACCGCATCCTCGTCGATGCGCCGTGTTCGGGACTCGGCGCCTTGCGGCGCAATCCCGACGCGCGCTGGCGCGTGCAGCCCGACGCGATCGCGCAGCTCGCCGCCGTGCAAGGCGCGATTCTCGGCGCCGTCGCGAAACGCTTGAGGCCCGGCGGAACGCTCGTCTACAGTACCTGCACGCTCTGTCCCGAGGAGAACGACGACGTGGTGAACGGGTTGCTCGCGTCTGTACCGGAACTGCGTCGCGCGTCCGCAGCGACGATCCCGCCGTCGCTGCGCGCGCTCGTCGGGCCGGACGCCGTGCTGCGCTGCTGGCCGCAGCACCACGACACCGACGGCTTCTTCGCCGCGCGGATCGAGCGCAGCTCGTGAGCCCGGCTGCACGCATCGTGATCGCGCCGTCGATTCTGTCCGCGGATTTCGGCCGCCTCGCCGACGAAGTGGCGGCGGTCGAGAAGGCCGGCGCCGACTGGATCCACGTCGACGTGATGGACGGCCGCTTCGTGCCGAACATCACGATCGGCCCGATCGTCGTCGAGGCGGTGAAGCGCTCGACCGCGCTACCGCTCGACGTGCACCTGATGATCGTCGAGCCCGAGAAGTACGTCGGTGACTTCGCGCGGGCGGGCGCCGCGACGATCGGCGTACAGGTCGAGGTGTGTCCGCACCTGCACCGCACGCTCGCGCAGATCCGCGAGGCGGGCGCCCGCGCGTGCGCGGTGCTGAATCCGTCGACACCGGCCTCGGCCGTCGAGCCCGTACTGGGCGATCTCGATCAGGTCCTGGTGATGACCGTGAACCCGGGCTTCGGCGGTCAGTCCTTCATCCACTCGATGCTGCCGAAGATCAAGCTGCTCCGGAGTTGGATCGACGTGCAGGGGCTCGCGGTGACACTCGAGGTGGACGGTGGCGTGAAACCGGGCGTGATCGGCGCCGCCGCGCGTGCGGGCGCTACCGCCTTCGTGGCCGGGACGGCCGTGTTCGGCGCGAAGGACTACCGCGCCGCGATCGAAGCGCTGCGCCTCGAAGCCGAAGCGGAACTGCCCCCGGAGCGCGACTCCTGACGGTTCCCGCCAGTTCGCACGCCGCCTCGAGCAGCGCGCGTGCGTCGTCGTCCCAGACGTAGAAGCCGGGGCCGTGTGCGGCGAAGCCATCGCCGCATCGCTCGAGCCGTACCGGGAAGTCCATAGCGTCGCGCATGGGTCGCTCCGGTTCGAGACGGAGAGAGCTTCGTCGCGCGAGATGGCGTTTCCGTGAAGCGGAGACGGGGTTTGCGTGGAACCTCTTGGGTCCGGTGCAGCGTCACGCCCCGGCGCGGGCGAGCTTTCCGGCGTGCTTCACGTTGCGCGCTTCGACGATCAGGATCACCGACTCGGCGATGTTGGTGGCGTGATCGGCGACGCGTTC
>Ga0316613_10001068_pt1 | contig 19335 bp, 18 predicted proteins | sample OWC_soil_day10_C_2_FD_207647 | JGI IMG/M metagenome (GOLD analysis project Ga0316613, IMG submission 207647) | Wetland soil microbial communities from Old Woman Creek delta, Ohio, United States - OWC_soil_day10_CT_b | ecosystem: Environmental > Terrestrial > Soil > Wetlands | place: USA: Ohio...
TCCACGCGCAGGCCGGGTTCGGGGACGCCAGCCCTCACAGCACGGCCACGTCGAGCTGCATCCAGGCCTCGGCCGATTCGCCCGGCGCCACGCTCCTCAGGCCATGCGCCTGCGGGTCGGCCATGTGGATCGCGTTGGAGACATGGCTCACCGGCTCGACGCAGTAGTAGTCGCGCTGCTGTGGCGTGTAGACCACCAGCCGGTCGACCGAAGACTTCAGCTGCAGCGACATCTTCTCGTCGCGGATGCGCGCCACGCCGCGCCAGCCGTCGAAGCAGTTGTCGTAGTCCAAGTGCATCACGTCGCTGTCGATGCCGCCCTGCGCCACCTTGCGCACGGGCAGCTGGGCGGCGTCGCTGTCCCAGCGGCCGTCGAACTCGATATGCAGCCGGCTGCGCGCGCGCTTCGGAAAGTAGGGGTGCCAGCCCAGCCCCACCGGCTGCGCGATCTCAGCCAGGTTGTCGAAGACCATCTGCACGCGCATGGCCTCGGGCGTGAGCGTGAAGTACTGGCGCACCTCGAAGGCAAAGGGCCAGTCGGCATCGCCTTCGTGGCGGCAGCGCAGCACCAGGTCGAGTGCGCTGGACGAGACGATGTCCCAGGGCCGACGCCAGCCCACGCCGTGCAGCGAATGCGGGCTGTCGTCGAAGTTGGGCTGGGTGCTGTAGTCCACGCCTTTCCAGCGGAAGCGCCGGTAGGCCAGGCGGTTGGAATAGGGCACCAGGGGGAAGCAGCCCGACTGGCGCGCCCCGGTCAACTCGCCAGGCTCGGTACAGCGCAGCACCGGCAGGTGGCGGTGCCACAGGCCGGCGATCGAGCCGCCCAGGTCGGGGCGAAGCGCCAGGCGCAGCGCGCCCGCATGCAGTTCGAAATGCGGCGTCGTCATCGGGTTCCTGTTCTTGGAAGGGAAGGCTCAGGCTTCGGTCTGCGTGCCGGTCTGCAGCGAATGCACATGGGGCTCGTCGGACATGCCGCGCAGCGACTTCACCGCCGCCAGCGCGCCGCTCATCAGCAGGCCCATGTCAGACGAGATGGCCAGGTAGTCGTAGCCCATGGCGCGGTACTGCGTCACCACCTCGGGCGTGGCCCCGATCGTGCCCACTGGCTTGCCCAGCGCCTTGCAGCGCCTTGCCGCGTCGGCCATGGTCTGCATCACTGCCGCATGGGTGAACTGTCCGACATGGCCCATGCTGGCCGACAGGTCGGCCGGGCCGATGAAGACCGCGTCCACGCCGTCGACGCCGGCAATCGCCTCCAGCTGCGCCAGCGCCTGCGGCGTCTCGAGCTGCACTATCACGCCCATGCCGGCATCGGCCGACTTCAGGTAGTTGGGCACCGTGCCGAACTTCGAGGCCCGGCTCATGCCCGACATGCCGCGCTGGCCGGCGGGCGGGTAGCGGGTGGCGGCCACAGCACGCGCGGCTTCGGCAGCGTTCTGCACGAAGGGGAACAACACCGTGGTCGCGCCGGCGTCGAGCACCCGCTTGACCATCACCGGGTCGTTCCAGGGCACGCGCACCACGCTGACCATCTTGGTGTTGCCCAGCGCTTGCAGCAGGTGCACCACGCTCATCATGTCCAGCGGGGCATGCTCCATGTCGACCACGCCCCAGTCGAAACCGGCATGACCCATGGCCTCGGCGACGATCGGGCTGGCCGAGCTGATCCAGGTGCCGATGGGCGGCTTGTGGCCGGCGGCGCGCAACAACTGCCTGAATGCGTTCATCGTGTCGTCCCCAACGCCGCCGGGCCGGCAGCGCTGTCTGGCAGTCTACGGCCAAGCGCCGGCCCAGCGCGGCTACAACTGCGCCTTGAGGTAATGCGCGCCGGGGATCGGGTTGTAGTAGTAGGGCGCCACTTCCTCGAAGCCCAACGTGGCATAAAGCTCGCGCGCCGATTCCATCTCGTCCAGCGTGTCCAGCAGCATCACCGAATAGCCGGCACTGGCGGCGCGGTCCATCAGCGCCTGGGCCAGCACCCGCCCCAGACCGAAACGGCGAAAGGCGCGGCGCACGAACAGCCGCTTCATCTCGCAGGCATTGGCATGGTCCACGTCGGTCAGCGGCCGCATCGCGCCGCAGCCGGCCAGCGCGTCGTCGGCATAGGCCAGCAGCAGCGCCCCGCCAGGCGCCGCGTACTCACCCGGCAGGCCGGCCAGCTCGGCGTCGAAATTCTGGAAGCACAAGTCCACCTGCAGGCTGGCGGCGTACTCGCGGAAGATCTCCCGCGCCGCCTCCAGCAGCTGCGGGGTGTCGGCCTGCACCAGGCGGATCTGCACGGCGTTCATTCATCCCCCCAGGCTGGCCACCCAGGACACGCCGCCGGCGCACAGCGCCGCCAGCAGCAGCGCCAGCAGGCGGTTCGTCGCGCCGTCGGCAGCCGCCGGCGTGCCAGCCGGCAAGGCCTTGTCGCCGACGAGCATCGGACGCACCAGGTTCCGGCGCTTGCCGAGCAGGTAGTACAGGATGGCCGCGACATGCAGCGCCACCAGCGCCAGAAGGATCCACTGGCCATAGTCCTTGTGCCAGTGCGTGGCCCGGCCGGCCAACGCGCCGCTGACAAAGCGGTTCAGCGGCCCGACGTTGGCGATATCGTCGTCGGCCACCAGCCCGCTGGCCACCTGCAGGGCGAGCACGCCGAGCAGGGCAAAGACCGAGAAGCTGCCCAGCGGGTTGTGGCCGACGTCATGGTGCTCGTCGGCCCGCGACTGGCCGCGCAGGTAGCGCAGCACCGTGCCCGGCGCATAGAGGAAACTGGAGAAGCGCGACCAGCGTCCGCCGACCAAGCCCCACGCGACGCGGAAGGCGACCAGCGTGAAGACCATGTAGCCGAAGCGGAAGTGCCAGACCATGGCATTGCCGCCGATCTTGGCGCTAGCCACCGAGCCGACGGTCGTCAGTGCCAGCAACCAGTGGAAGGTCCGGGTCGGCAGGTCCCACACGCGCACGGAGGTCAGGCGGGATGGGGCGTCGCTCATGGTTCCATCGGTCCGGCAAAAGTGGCTCAAGTACAACCATAGCGCGAACCGGCGCCGCCGGCTTCCCCGTGCGTTGGAAGCAAGACCGGTGCCGCTGCGTACACTGCTTGGTGCTTGCCCTGCCAAGTCAAACCCACCATCCTCGGAGGAATCGAATGAAGCGCCTGTCCCTCGCCGCCCTGACCGTTGCCGGCATCGTCACGGCCCTGCCCGCCGCGGCCCAGTTCGCCAAGCCCGAAGATGCGATCAAGTACCGCAAGGCGGCGATGACGCTGCAAGGAGCCACGTTCGGTCGTGTGGCGGCCATGGCCAATGGCCGCGTGCCCTTCGACGCCAAGGTGGCGGCCGAGAACATCGAGTTCGTCGCCATGCTCAACAAACTGCAGTTTTCGGCCTTTGTCGAAGGCAGCGACAAGGGCGATACCCGGGTCAAGCCGGAAATCTGGACGCAGAAGGACAAGTGGAACGCCGCGGTGGCCAAGAGCCAGGAAGATGTCGCCAGGTTGGTGGCCGCCGGCAAGACCGGCAATCTCGACCAGATCAAGGCAGCCGTCGGTTCGGTGGGCCAGAGCTGCAAGTCCTGCCACGACGATTTCCGCAAGGACTGACAAACGCCTCAGCCTGGGGCTGATTCCGAGAAGCCGAGCACGACCCTGCGGGTCATCGCTGACTTCTTCTCCACCTTCGTCACGACCACGGCGCCGACCTCGGCGGTGTTCGCGACATGCGTGCCGCCGCAGGGCTGCAGGTCCACGCCTTCGATTTCCAGCACGCGGATGCGGCCCTGGCCACGCGGCGGCATCACGCTCATGCTGCGCACCAGCTGCGGGTTGGCATCGAGATCGGCCTCGCTGATCCAGCGGTGGCGCACCGGGTGCGCCTCGGCCACCAGGCGGGCGATGCCGTCGCTGAGCAGTTGCTTGTCCAGCGGTTCGTTCATGTGGAAGTCCAGCCGCGCATAGGTCGCGGTGATCGAGCAGCCGTTCACCGCATGCGGCACCAGCGCGCACAGCAGGTGGGTGGCGGTGTGGAAGCGCATGTGCGCGTACCGCCGCACCGCATCGATGCGCGCCGTCAACTCGCTGCCCGGTACCAGGCCGGCAAGGTCCGTGCCCTCGGCCAGCAGATGCAGGATCTCTCCCGGCGCCTCGCCCTTGCGCGTGTCCACGACCGGCAGGATGCGGCCGTTGTCCAACAGCAGCACGCCGGCGTCGCCGGCCTGGCCACCGCCTTGCGGATAAAACACGGTACGGTCCAGGCGAACGCCCTGGCCATCGACGGCGAGCACGCGGGCGCGGCATTCGCGCAGCGTCGCGTCTTCACGGAACAGTTCTTCGGTCATCCGTACCGCCCGGCCGTTGCGAAGGTACTGAGCGCCCCCATGGGGGGCCGCGAACGAAGTGCGCTTGGGGGGCTCATGAGCCGATCATGCCGCAAGCACGCGCGCGAAAACGGCACGGTCGACGTTGCCGCCTGTCAGCGCCAGGCCCAGGCTGCGCCCGGCAAAGGCCTCGCGCCGCTGCAGCGCCGCGGCCAGCGGCGCGGCGCCGGCGCCTTCGGCTACGTTGTGGGTGTCGCTGAAATAGATGCGCATGGCCTCGGCGACCTCGTCGTCGCTGACCGCGACGATCTCGTCCACCTCGCGCAGGATGATGGCCAGCGCCTCTTCGTCGGGCAGACGGCAGGCCATGCCGTCGGCCAGTTGCGTGCTCACCGGCGCCTCGACCACGCGGCCGGCCTCGAAGGAGTCCTTGTACGCGGTGGCATGGGCCGAGACGACGCCGACGATGCGCGAGGCCGCACCGGTATAGGCCCGCGCTGCGGCGCAGGCGCAGATGCCCGAGCCCTGGCCGATGGGCACCAGCACCACGTCGGGCTTTGAGCATTCGAAAAACTCGATCCAGTAGCTGGCCACGCCGCGCAGCAGGTCGCGGTGGAAGCTGGGCACCATGTGCAGGCCCAGGGCCTCGGCCAGCGCCTGGGCATGCTCGCGCGACTGCTGGAAATCGTCGCCATGCTCGACCAGCGTCGCACCCAGCGCACGCATGGCCGCGTTCTTCTCGGTCGAGTTGCCCTGCGGCACGACGATCATCGCGGCCAGGCCGTGCAATGCGGATGCGCGCGCGATCGACTGGCCATGGTTGCCGCGCGTGGCGCTGATGACACCGCGCACGCCCGGCTCACGCCGCAGCAGCTCATGCAGGTAGACGGCGCCGCCGCGCAGCTTGAAGGCGCCGAGCGCGGTGTGGTTCTCGTGCTTGATGAAGACCGTCGTGCCCAGGCGCTGCTCGAGCAGCGGCCAGCGGATGGTCGGCGTCGGCGGCAGCTGTGCGCGCACGATGTCCCAGGCGCTGCGCAGCGCCTCGCGGTCGGGCAACAGCGATGAACTCATGCTGCGCTCAATCGTCGCTGGACAGATGCACCACGCCGTGGGGCGTGTCGAAACTGGCGCGCAGGGCCGCGCCCTGCGCGCTGACAGGAACACCCTGCAGCGCGACCGCAGCGGCCACCGCGTCGCTCAGGCCGCCCAGCGCCAGCGAGCTCAGCGCCACGCTGCTGGCCGGCAGGTGATCGGTGGGGTGCATGCCCTGCCATTCGATCAGCGTCGGCAGCGCCCCGCCGAACAGCAGATTGCCATCGGCACGGCCGGCAATGCGCCAGCGGAACACGCCGTTCGGGCTGGCACGTTCGGCGGCGACCGCCTGGCCGGCATCGATGCCCTGCGCCGCCAGCGCGGCCAACGTGGCATCGAGCCGCGTGCTGCGCGCCACCAGATGCAGCAGCCGCGGCTGTACGCGCAGCCGCGCCTGCGTGGCCGGCTCGTCCAGGCCGAACCAGCGCACGCGCGGCGGTCGTGGCGCGTCGGGATCGATGGCGATGATTTCCAGGTAGGCCATCGGGAAGGCCGCGCTGCCGATGGCCAGCAGGCGGTTGTGCGTGCCCATGAGCACATGCTTGCCACCGGGCGCTGGCGCGGCACCGAGCACACGCTCGCACCATTTCGCACCCTGCTCCAGCGAGTGGGCGCCCACCACCAGATGGTCCACCGCCGCACTCACAGCAGCACCTCGCCTTGGATGCAGACACTGACGTCGCCGCCGACCCAGACCGTGTCGTCCTCGCTGGCGATGTGCACGCGCCCGGCTCGCTGCAACGCCGCGCCCTGTGCCGCCACGTAACACGACGGCGCCAGCTGCGCGCCGATGAGCCACTGCGCCACGCTGGCGTTGAGGCTGCCGGTGACCGGATCTTCGAAGTTGCCGCCGCCGATGAAGGCACGCAGCTCGAACTGGGCTTCAGAGCCGGCTGGATGCCGGCCGACCACTCCCAGCTTCAGCGTGCCCAGGCGTGGCCAGTCGGGCCGCAGCGCCAGCACACGCTCGGCCGAGTCGAGCAGCACCGCGCACCAGCCGGGGCCGTTGTCCACCCATTGATGGGCGCGCACTTCGCTTTCGCCCAGGCCCAGCGTCTCGCGGATCTGCTGCAGCTGCGTCGCGTCCAGCGGCCCGCTGCGGCGCAGCGGCGGCGCGGCAAAGGCCAGGCGCCCAGCGTCGCGCCGCACCTTCACCAAACCGACGCCGCATTGCTGCACCACCACGCCGTCCTCGCGCGGTCGGCCGCCGGCCGTCAGCCAGGCGTGGCAGCTGCCGAGCGTGGGGTGGCCGGCGAAGGGCAGCTCGCCCTCGGGCGTGAAGATGCGCACGCGGTAGTCGGCCTGCGCATCGGTGGGCGGCAGCAGGAAGGTGGTCTCGGACAGGTGGGTCCAGCGCGCGAAAGCCGCCATGCGCGCGTCGTCCAGGCCCTGGGCGTCATGCACCACCGCCAGCGGGTTGCCGCGCAGCGCTTCGGCTGTGAACACGTCCAGCTGGTCGAAGCGGCGCTTCATGGCCGAGCCTCCAGCGCGGCGCCCAGTACGCGGCCGAGCGCGGTCACGCCCTGCTCGATCAGCGGCGGCGCCACGGTGACGAAGCTCAGGCGCAGCGTGTTCAAGCGCGGCGCGCTGCAATAGAAGGGCGCGCCGGGCACGTAGGCCATGCCGGCGTCCACCGCCTGCGGCAGCAGCGCCACCGCGTCCAGGCCCTCGGGCAGCTCGACCCAGAAGAACATGCCGCCGGCCGGCACGTTGAAGCGGCAGCCCGCCGGCAGGTGCTTGTCCAGCGCATCGCGCATGGCATCACGCTGCGCCTTGTAGCGCGCGCGCACCTTCGGCAGGTGGGTGTCGAGGAAGCCGTTGCGGATGACCTCGTGCGCCACGCGCTGGTTGAAGCCGGGCGTGTGCAGGTCGGCCGCCTGCTTGGCCTGCAGCAGCTTCGGATACAGCGCCGGCGGCGCCACCAGGTAGCCCAGGCGCAGCCCCGGCGCCAGCACCTTGGAAAAGGAGCCGAGATAGATCGCGCCCTCGCCCGCCGTGGCGGCCAGCGGCGGCGGCGGCGGGGCATCGAACCACAGGTCACCGTAGGGGTTGTCCTCGACCAGCGGCAGCTCGGCACGGGCCGCCGCCTGCGCCACTTCGATACGCCGCGCCGCGCCCATGCTGCGCCCGCTCGGGTTCTGGAAGTTGGGCAGCAGGTACAGGAAGCGCGCACCGGCCGCTGCGGCCAGGGCCTGTGGCAGCGGGCCCTGCTCGTCGCAGTCCACTGCGACGAAGTCCGGCTCGTAGGGCGCAAAGGCCTGCAGCGCACCCAGGTAAGTGGGCGCTTCCACTGCCACATGGCTGCCGGCATCGATCAGCACCTTGCCCACCAGGTCCAGGCCCTGCTGCGAGCCGGTGGTGATCAGCACCTGCGCCGCCTTCACCTGCAGCCCCTGGGTGGTCAGCTGCGCCGCCACCCACTCGCGCAATGGGCCGTAGCCTTCGCTGGCGGCGTACTGCAATGCCTCGCGGGGGGTGTCAGCCAGCACTCGGTCGCTGGCCTCGCGCATGGCCTCGACCGGAAAGGTCTCCGGCGCCGGCAACCCGCCGGCCAGCGAGATGATGCCGGGCTTCTCGGTGATCTTCAGGATCTCGCGAATCACCGAAGGCTCGAGCCGCTCGGCGCGGCGGGCCAGCTGCCAGGGTGCGGTGGGGGACGCATGCATGTCGGTCTCCATAGATCGTTCGACGGGGTCAGCGCGGGCCCGACGCCGGCGCGCGCACCGGCATCTTGCGCCCGAGGAAGACGGTGGCAATCACCGCCAGCGAAAAGAGCAGCGTCACCGGCTCCAGGCGTTCGCCCAGGATCGGCACCGCGAACAGCAGCGCCAGGAAGGGCTGCAGCAGTTGCACCTGGCTGACACGCACCGTGCCGCCCAGCGCCAGGCCTCGATACCAGGCGAAGAAGCCCAGCCACATCGAGAACAGCGTGACGTAGGCAAAGCCGCCCCAGGCGCCGGCGCTGGCCGGCTGCGTCGGCCAGCTCAGCAGCATCAGCGGCGCGGTCAGCGGCAGGCTCAGCACCAGCACCCAGCAGATCACCTGCTCGGCCGTCAGCTCGCGTGACGCGGCGGCGCCGGCCACGTAGCCGCCCGCCGCGCACAGGATGGCCAGCAGCAGCAGGCCGTCGGCCGCGCTCAGGCGGCCACTCCCGGCCCAGGCGGCGAAAGCCAGCACCAGCGCGCTGCCCGCCGTGGCGCAGACCCAGAAGCCGATGGAGGGCCGCTGGCGCAACACCAGTGCGGCAATGGCGGCGGTGGCCAGCGGCAGCAACCCGGTGACCACCGCCGCATGCATCGCATCCACGTGACGCAGCGCCAGCGACAGGAAGAGCGGGAAGCCGACCACGGTGCCGGCAGCGCACAGGCCCAGCGCCAGCCACAGCCGCCGCGGCGGAAAGGCGGCACCGGTCAGGCGCAGGAAGGCGATGCTGAGCAGCGCGGCCAGCGCCGCCCGGCCGGCGGTGACGAACAGCGGCGGCAGCTGCGGCGACTCGGCCGGGCCGACGGCCAGGCGCGTCATCGGCAGCGTCATCGCGAAGATGGCCACCCCCAGCAAGCCCAGCCAAAGGCCGCGGGTCTCGCCCGCCATCCCGGGCACGGGCGTCGGGGGAACGGGGCGATCGGCACGCATGGCACCAGTGTAGGGCGCCATAGCAGTACACTGACCATACAAAACTCATCACAGATTCTTTTCTGTACTGCTCTATCCGCCAGCACATTGCGCCCACCATGAACGCGCCCGAGACGCTGCCCACGCTGCCGCTGTCGCGCCAGGCCGAGCGCACGCTGGCCGAGCAGCTGGCGGCGCACTATGCCGAGCGCATCCGCCAGCGGCTGCTGCTGGCCGGCGCCCGGTTGCCCTCGGTGCGCGAGTGCGCGCGCCGCCACGGTCTGAGCCCCAGCACGGTGGTCGCGGCCTATGACCGGCTGCTGGCCGCGGGCCTGGTCGAGGCACGGCGCCAGCGCGGCTTCTTCGTGCGCGAGGCCCAACCCCAGGCCCCTGCCGGCACGCGAGCCGGCGGCGATGGGCCACGCCTGCCGCTGCCCATCAGCGCCACCACCCTGATCCGCGGCATGTTCCAGCCGCCCGGCGCGCTGCCGATGCCCGGGCTGGGCACGCTGCCGGCCGACTGGCTGGACCTGCCCTTGCTGGCCGCAGCGCTGCACAAGGTGAGCCGCGGCGCGGCCTTTGCCGACTGCTCGCTGCGCTATGGCGAACCGGCCGGCGACGCCCGGCTGCGCCAGGCGCTGTCGCACAAGCTGGCCGAATTCGGCGTGACCACGGCGCCGCAGCAGATCATCACCACCGTCGGCGCGACCCAGGCGCTGGACGTGGTGACACGCACGCTGCTGCGTGCCGGCGATGCGGTGCTGGTCGACGAACCCGGCTGGGCGGTGGAATACGCCCGATTGGCGGCACTGGGCATGCGCGTGCTGCCGGTGCCGCGCGGCGAGGACGGCCCATCATTGAGCGTGATGCAGCAGTTGATCGAGGCCCACGGCCCGCGGCTGTACGTGACCGTGTCGGTGCTGCACAACCCGACCGGCGCATCGCTGTCGCTGCACCGAGCGCACCAGTTGCTGCGCCTGGCCGAACAACACGATCTGCACGTGGTCGAGGACGACACCTACGCCCACCTGGCGCCGGCCCACCTGCCGCGCCTGGCCGCGCTGGACGGTTTGCAGCGCAGCTTCTACATCTCCAGCTTCTCGAAGATCCTCACGCCGAACTGGCGAGTCGGCTACTTGGCCGCACCGCCGGCCTGGGTGGACCGGCTGGTCGACACCAAGCTGCTGTCGACGCTGACCTCGCCGACGCTGACCGAGCGCGCGCTGGCCCATTGCCTGGAGCAGGGCCTGCTGCGCCGGCATGTCGAACGGGTGATGCAGCGCCTGGATATGGCGCGGGCCCGTACCGTCGAAGCCGCCGAGCGCCATGGTTTTGCCTTTGCCACCCCGCCGCGAGGCTTGTTCGGCTGGGTCGATACCGGCTGCGACACCGAGCGCCTGGCCGAAGCCCTGCTCGACCAGGGCTGGCTGATCGCGCCGGGCGCGCTGTTCCACGCGCTGCCCCGGCCGACGACGCTCATGCGCATCAACTTCGCCACCACGCAGGATCCGGCCTTCTGGCACGCGCTGCGACGTACAGGCAGTCACATTTCGCGCCGCTGAGGCGTATACAGGCAGCGTAGGATGAACATCCGCCTCGCAGGCGGCTGCAGTGACCGCATGTTCGAATCGACCCTTCCCTTCGGCGAACCCGACTTGATGCGCGCCAGCGCCTTCCGGCGCTACCTGGACGAATCCGCGCGCAGCGGCCAGGCCGATTCGATGGCGTCGCGTCTGTCGACGCTGAGCCCGTCGCTGATGCTCGACCTGATGCGTTTCGAGCAGGAGGGTCAGCAAAGTGGCGTCATCGAGGTTCTTGCTGCCGGCATCCGCCATGCGCGCAAGCTGCTGGTCCATCTGCAGGCGACGGACCGGGTGGTGCCGCTGACGGTGTTCCCGTTGGAGCATCTGGTGCACTGCCCGATGCCAATGGAACAGTTCCTGGCGCTGCCGCTGGGCGAGCTGAGCGTGCTGCATGTCGAGCCGGCGCTGCTGCGCCCGCCCGGTGACCGCGTCCAGGCGATGGTTGGCGAGCCGGCACACTACAACGCATTGGGCCCGGTGCTGTGGGAGCTGGCACTGCGCGGCCCTCGCGCGGACTTGCTGCCTGAGATTGCCGGCCAGGCGGCCTACCGCATCTCGCCGGGGCTGAACCTTCGCATGCTCGAACTCAGTGGCTCGATGGCCGAGGCAGTGGCCCGACTGCAGCGCGATACCCGCAATGTGAGAGAGATCGCACTGTGGCCCGGCTTTGACGCAGAGCGTGCAATGCGCCTGCTCAACGGTCTGTATCTGCAGGGCGGGCTGATGGTCAGCCGCACGCACCCGGCCGCCACCAACGAAGGCTGGACCGGCAGCCGGACTCAGTAGCGAGTCGTCAACGCGCGGACAGTGCTTCCCAGCGCTCCAGCGCCTGCATCAGCTCGTCGTCGAGCTGCGCATAACGCGCCTGCAGCTCGCCCACGCGCTGCGGTTCTTCGGTGTAGAGCGAGGCGCTCGCCAGGCGCTCACCGATGGCGCGCTGCTCGGCTTCCAGCGCCTCGATGCGCGCCGGCATCTCCTGCAGTTCGCGCTGCTCCTTGAAGCTGAGCTTGCGCGCCGCGGCGGCGGGCGCCGGCCTGGCCGCAGGCCGCGCCAATGCGGGCGCGGTGGCGCGCGGCGGGGCCGCGGCGAGCTCGCGTGAGCGTGCACGCTGCAGTTGCCAGTCCTCGTAGCCGCCTTCGTACTCGCGCCACTGGCCCAGCGTGTCCTCACCTTCCCAGGCGATGGTGCTGGTGACCACGTTGTCCAGGAAGCGCCGGTCGTGGCTGACCAGGAACACCGTGCCGGCATAGGCCTGCAGCAGCTCTTCCAGCAGCTCCAGCGTGTCGATGTCCAGGTCGTTGGTGGGTTCGTCGAGCACAAGCACATTGGCCGGCAGCGCGAACAGCCGCGCCAGCAGCACGCGGTTGCGCTCGCCGCCCGACAGCGTGCGTACCGGCGAATTCGCGCGCTCCGGCGCGAACAGGAAGTCGTTCAGGTAACTCATCACATGCTTGCGCTGGCCGTTGAACTCGATCCACTCGCTGCCAGGGCTGATGCTGTCGGCCAGCGTCGCGTCCAGGTCGAGGCGGCTGCGCATCTGGTCGAAGTAGGCGACCTCAAGCTTGGTGCCCTGGCGCACCGCGCCCGAGCTGGGCTGCAGCTCGCCGAGGATCAGCTTCAGCAGCGTGGTCTTGCCGGCGCCGTTGGGGCCGATCAGCCCGACCTTGTCGCCGCGCAGGATGGTGGCACTGAAGTGGCTGACGATGGGCACGCCACCGTACGAGAAGGACACGTCGCGCAGCTCGGCCACGATCTTGCCGCTGGGTACGCCGGCGTCGATCTCCAGCCGCACCTGGCCCAGTGCGTCGCGCCGCTTGGCACGCATCGCGCGCAGCCGCTGCAGCCGCTCGACGCGCGCCACGCTGCGCGTGCGCCGCGCCTCCACGCCCTTGCGGATCCACACCTCCTCCTGCGCCAGCAGCTTGTCGGCGCGTGCGTTGGCCAGCGAATCGGCGGCCAGTTGCTCCTCCTTCAATCGCTCGTAGGCGCTGAAGTTGCCCGGGTAGCTGCGCAGCAGGCCGCGGTCGAGCTCGACGATGCGCGTGCACACCGCGTCGAGGAAGGCGCGGTCATGGGTGATCAGCATCACGCTGCCCTTGAAGCCACACAGCAGCTCCTCGAGCCAGGCAATCGAATCCAGGTCCAGGTGGTTGGTGGGCTCGTCGAGCAGCAGCACCTCGGGCACCGCCACCAGCGCCTGCGCCAGCGCGACGCGCTTCTTCATGCCGCCGGACAGGCTGCCGATGTCGCGGGACCCGTCCAGGTGCAGCTGAGCGAGGGTGGTGTCCACGCGCTGCTCCCAGGTCCAGGCGTCCAGGGCCTCGATGCGGGTCTGCAGTGCGTCCAGGTCGTCACCAGGGGCATGTGCCTCGTAGCGCGCGCGCAGCGCCTTGGCCTCGGCCACGCCTTCGCTGACGATGTCGAAGACGCTGTGGGCTGGCTCGAACAGCGGCTCCTGCGGTACGTAGCAGATGCGCAGCCCCTGCGTCATCTGCAGCAGCCCGTCGTCGAGCTTTTCCTGCCCGGCCAGCACCTTCAGCAGCGAGGACTTGCCGGCGCCGTTGCGGCCGATCAGGCCGAGTCTCTCGCCGGCCTCGAGCGAGAACGCCGCGCCGTCGAGCAGCGCGACATGCCCGTAGGCCAGGTGGGCATTGGACAGCGAAAGGATGGCCATGGAGGGGGTCTTGTCGAGGGAGCGCGATTATGGACATGGGCGCGCAGGCTTCGCACCGATGCGCGCAGGCGACACGCGCTGCCCCATCCATGGGCCAAGCCGTGACGGAATCACCGCCTTCCTCGACAGCCACAAGCGCGCGCCCCGATGCCCGGCCGGATTGCCGCCATGATGATGGAATAAGGACAGTCGTTGGGCCCGTTCGATGAGAAGTGAGTTCGTGGTGTGCCACAGGCGCGGTTTCGCGCCTGCGCTTGCGGCCACGTCGTGGCCGGCAGCGGCATGAACACGCGCACTGCGCGCCGACGGCGCACGCCGCACGGCTTTGCCCGTTCGCAATCGGGGTTTCTGGACCTTCGCGGCAAGGCGGCCGACAGCGGCGAAGCCACCCGGGTCGGTGGTCGTGCCGCGGTCTATGTCAGCGTGCGCTGGAAGTTCGCGATCTCGATCGTTGCCGGGACGGCGTGGGCGGTCTTCTCGTACCTCGCGGCACGTGCCTGGCTGGACGACCTGTCGGGCGTGATCGGCGCCACCCTCGCCTACCTGGCCATCTTCGGGATCGCGATCATTCCCGGTTTCATGAATGCGTTCCTCGTGGCCAGCCTGCTGCTCGACCGCCGGCCGGCCATTCGTGCGTCCACCGACTCGCTGCCGGGCATCACCATCCTGGTGGCGGCCTACAACGAAGAGGCCTGCATTGCGTCCACCATCGACAGCATTGCTCGACAAGCCTACCCCGGGCCGATGGAAGTGATCGTGATCAACGATGGCTCCACCGATGCAACGGCGCAGCGTCTGGCCGAGCTGCACTACCCCTGGCTCCAGGTCATCGACCTGGAGCGCAATGGCGGCAAGTCCCACGCGCTCAACGTGGGCCTGGCACGCGCGCGCTTCCGCCTGACCCTGACCGTCGATGGCGACTCGTATTTGTACCGCAACGCGCTGCGCAATCTGGTCGGCCGCTATCTCAGCGACCCGCCCGACACCCGGGCCGTGGCCGGTGCCGTGCTGGTGCGCAACTCGCGCGAGAATCTGGTCACTGCCGCTCAGGAGTGGGACTACTTCCACGGCATTGCCGCGATCAAACGTCTGCAGAGCCTCTACCAGGGCACGCTGGTGGCGCAAGGCGCGTTCTCGATCTACGACACCGACACGATCCGCGCACTCGGTGGATGGCCCCACACCGTCGGTGAAGACATCGTGTTGACCTGGAACATGCTGGCCCACGGCTATCGTGTCGGCTTTGCCGAGAATGCCTGTGTGTTCACCAACGCACCGACCACCTGGAAACAGTTCATCCGGCAGCGGCAACGCTGGTCGCGTGGCCTGATCGAAGCCTTCAAGGCCCACTGGCGACTGCTGTTCAAGGCCAGGATGACGACGCTGTTCATCTGGTGGAACCTGCTGTTTCCGTACCTCGACCTGGCGTTCACATTGGCCTTCATCCCCGGACTGGTGCTCGCGCTGTTCGGTGTCTATTGGTTGGCCGGGCCATTGACGCTGTTGCTGTTGCCGCTCGCCGGGCTCGTCAATTTCCTGATGTTCCACGTGCAGTCGCGCATGTTCATGGAGCAAGGCCTGCACGTGCGCCGCAACGTGAAGGGCTTCTTTTTCTACGTGCTTTGCTACAGCTTCGTGCTGCAGCCGGCCTGCGTGATCGGCTATGCGCAGGAACTGCTGAACCGCACCAAGACCTGGGGCACCAAATGAAGGCCTTGCTTTGTCTGGCCACCCTGTGCGCCTGCGCCACGCCTGGCGCCGCGCAGTCGGTCCATGTCGGCCTGTTTCTGTCGCACGACTCGGACTCCTTCGACGAATACCGGGTCAGCGCCGGCTACACCGGCGAACAGGGCTTCGGACTGGCCGCAGGCGCCGTGCGCTACACCGCCCCCGGATGGTCGGCCAACGGGGCGCTGCTCGCAGGCACCTACAAGGAGCAAGGCAGGTTGCGCCAGACCGAGGCCAGCGTCGGGGTGGCACGGATCGACGGGCAGGACCACCTGGTGGCCGGGATCGACCACCTGCAGCGCTGGGAGGCCGGCCATGCCCTGGGCTTCGGTTTCGAGCGCAACATTGTCAACAGCCAGGGCGGCATCGAGGACGAAATCCTCTTCAACAGCCTGGCGCTGGTCGGTGACTATGTGTTCTCGGCGCCATTCAACGTGGGGCTGGCCGCCGGCACGACCTACTTCAGCGACGGCAACCACCGGCCGTTTCTGCGCACGCGCTGGAACTACTCGCTGGACGAGCAGTACGGACTCAACGCCTACCTGAAGACCCGCAGCTACCGCAACTCGGACCCGGACCGTCCCCAGTACTTCTCGCCTGAGTGGCTGAACGAGGCTTCGCTCGGCCTGTCGTCGCGCTGGCTTGCCGCGGAACGCGTGGTGGTCAGCGCCTCGCTGGACGCCGGCATGCAGTACACGAACAGCGACAACCAGCCGATCTGGGGCGCTTTCCTGGGACTCGCATCGCCGCGCAATTCGGCCATCCGCTGGAACATCGGCCTGCTGGCCACGAACACGGCTTCGCTGCTGACCTCCCAATCCGGCGCCTACCAATACCTCAGTGCCACGGCGCAGCTGAGTTTTCCGCTGTAGACGGCCCTTCAGCCGCTCGCGGCGTCGACGCCCGTCGCTGTGGCCCGCTCCAGCGCGTCGATGAACATCGCAGCCACGTCGAAGCCAGTCTGCTGCGCGATCTCCTGAAAGCAGGTCGGACTGGTGACGTTGATCTCGGTAAGACAGTCGCCGATCACGTCCAGACCCACCAGCAGCAGACCACGCTGAGCCAGCACCGGGCCGAGTGCGCTGGCAATCTCGCGGTCGCGCGCGCTCAAGGGTTGCGCCACGCCCTTGCCGCCAGCGGCCAGGTTGCCGCGGATCTCGCTGCCCTGCGGGATGCGCGCCAGCGAATGGGGCACAGGCTCGCCGCCGATCACCAGGATGCGCTTGTCGCCCTGCACGATCTCGGGCAGGTAGCGCTGCACCATCAGCGTCTGCGCGCCATGGCGATTGAGCGTCTCGGTGATGCTGCCCAGGTTCAGGCCGTCGGCGCCGACCCGGAAGATGCCCATGCCGCCCATGCCGTCCAGCGGTTTCAGGATGATGTCGCCATGCTCGGCATGGAAGGCGCGCACATCGTCGGCACTGCGTGTCACCAGCGTCGGGCCGATGAACTGCGGAAACTCCAGGATCGCCAGCTTTTCCGGGTGGTCGCGCAAGGAACGCGGCGAGTTGAAGACCCGCGCGCCGTCGGCCTCGGCGCGCTGCAGCAGGTGCGTGGCGTAGAAGTATTCGCTGTCGAAAGGCGGGTCCTTGCGCATCAGCACCGCGTCGAAGTCGGCCAGCGCAAGGGGCTCGGCGTCGCTGTCCTCGTACCAGTCGTCCAGCGTGCCGGTCAGGCGCAACCCGCGCACCCGGGCGCGCACCGGTGCGCCGCGCTGCCAGTGCAGGTGCGACGGCTCGCAGGCCCACAGGCCGTGTCCGCGTGCGCAGGCCTCGCGCATCATCGCGAAGGTGGAGTCCTTGTAGGGCTTGAAGCTTTCCAGCGGGTCGGCGACGAAGAGAAGGTTCACGGTGCGGGGCTCAGCGGTGGGCGCGGGAGCGGTAGTGTTGCACCATCAGCGCGGCGCTGCCGGCGATCACGCCCCAGAAGGCGGAGCCGACACCCGCCAGCGTCAGGCCGGACAGCGTCACCAGGAAAGTCAGCCCAGCGGCATCGCGGTGAGCCTCGTCCTTCAGCGCTGCGGCCAAGCCGCCGGCGATGGTGCCCAGCAGAGCCAGGCCGGCCACGGCCAGCACCAGTTCGCGCGGGAACGCGGCAAGCAGCCCGACCACCGCGCCGCCGACCAGGCCCAGCGCGATATAGAAAACGCCGGCGGCCACGCTGGCCACATAGCGCCGCGCCGGGTCTTCATGCGCCTCGCGGCCCATGCAGATGGCTGCAGTGATGGCCGCCAGGTTGAAGGCATAGCCGCCGAAAGGGGCCAGCAGCGCGCTGGCCGCGCCCGTGGCGGTGATGGCGGGCGAGACCGGTGTGGCGTAGCCGGCCGCGCGCTGCGCGGCCACGCCCGGCAGGTTCTGCGAGGCCATCGTCACCACGAACAGCGGCAGCGCCACGCCCACCAGCGCGCCCAGGCTGAACACCGGCGTGGTCCACACCGGCAGCGCCATGTCCCAGACGATGGCGCTGGTGTCCATGCGCTGCTGTGCCGCGGCCACCGCGATGCCGGCCAGCAGCACGCCGGGCACCGCATAGCGCGGCCAGGCGCGACGCCCGACCAGGAAGACCCCTGCCATCACGCACACCAACAGCGGCGCGGTCTTCACCGCGCCCACCGCGTCCAGGCCGAAACGCGCCAGGACGCCTGCCAGCAGCGCCGCGGCGATGGCCTGCGGGATGCGGTCCATCACGCGCTCGAAGGCGCGTGTCGCGCCAGCCAGCATGATCAGCACGCCGCAGACGACGAAGGCGCCGATGGCCTCGCCCATGGCCACACCGCTGGTGCCGGCGATCAGTGCGGCGCCGGGTGTGGACCAGGCGGTGAGCACCGGCTGGCGGTACCACAGCGAAAGCCCGATCGACGTGATGCCCATGCCCAGGCCCAGCGCCCAGATCCACGAGGTGGTCTGGGCCGACGTCGCGCCCAAGGCCTGCGCGGCGGCGAAGACGATGACCACCGAGCTGGTGAAGCCCACCAGCACGGCCACGAAGCCGGCCACCACGGCCGAAGGCGACAGGTCGCTCCAGAACCCGCGCATCGGCCTTTCAGATCTCCACTTTCGAACCCAACTCGACGATGCGGTTGGCCGGCAGGTTCAGGAAGTCGGCGGCCGCTGCGGCATTGCGGTGCATGGTGGCGAAGAGCTTCTCGCGCCACATCGCCATGCCGTCGCCGAAGGTGGGGATGACACTGTCGCGCGACAGGAAGTAACTGGTGTCCATGTCGTCCAGCGGCACGCCACGACCTTGCAGCAACTGCAGCGCCTCGGGCACGTCGGGGTCGTTCTTGAAGCCGAAGTGCAGCGTCACCTGCCAGCAGTCGTGGCCCAGCGGCGTCATCTGCACGCGCTTGTCGAAGCCGATCCACGGCACCTCGTGGTGCTTGACGGTGACGAACAGGTTGTATTCGTGCAGTACCTTGTTGTGCTTCAGGTTGTGCATCAGCGCGTTGGGCGTGAGGCCCTCCTCGGCGGCCAGGAACACGGCCGTGCCGGACACGCGCGTCGGCGGGCTGACGAACACCGCCTCCAGAAAACCGCCCAGGTCGATGGCCTCGGCTTGCAATCGGTCGCTGACCAGTCTGCGCCCTGTCATCCAGGTCAGCATCAGCGTGAACATGCCGACACCGATGACGATGGGGAACCAGCCGCCGGCGAAGAGCTTGAGCATGTTCGACGCGAAGAAGGCGATGTCGATGACGAAGAAGATGCCGGTGGCGGCCAGGCACAGCCACAGCGGGTACTTCCAGCCGTAGCGGATGACGAAGAAGGTCATCACCGTGGTGATGGTCATGTCCAGCGTGACCGCGATGCCGTAGGCCGAGGCCAGGTTCGACGAGCTGCGGAACAGCATCACCGCCAGCACGATGAAGACATACAGGCCCCAGTTGACCAGCGGCAGGTAGATCTGGCCGGTGTCGCGCACCGAGGTGTGGTGGATGCGCATGCGCGGCAGCATGCCCATCTGCACCGCCTGCTTGGTGACGGAGAAGGCCGCCGTGATCAGCGCCTGCGAGGCGATGACCGTGGCCGCGGTGGCCAGCACGACCAGCGGCAGTCCGGCCCACTTGGGCGCCATCAGGTAGAAGGGGTTGACCACGGCGCTCGGGTCGTCGAGCAGCATCGCGCCCTGGCCGAAGTAGTTGACCACCAGCGCCGGCATGACCAGCCCGTACCAGGCGATGCGAATCGGCAGTTTGCCGAAGTGGCCCAGGTCGGCATACAGCGCCTCGCCGCCGGTGACCACCAGCACCACCGCGCCCAGGCCGATGAAGGCCACCAGCGGCTGCGCGGCAAAGAAGCCGAAGGCATACATCGGGTTCAGCGCCAGCAGCACGTGGGGGTTGCCGACG
>Ga0316613_10001069_pt1 | contig 19330 bp, 11 predicted proteins | sample OWC_soil_day10_C_2_FD_207647 | JGI IMG/M metagenome (GOLD analysis project Ga0316613, IMG submission 207647) | Wetland soil microbial communities from Old Woman Creek delta, Ohio, United States - OWC_soil_day10_CT_b | ecosystem: Environmental > Terrestrial > Soil > Wetlands | place: USA: Ohio...
CAATAAAACATAGAAAGTAACTAAAAAAGGCCAAGATCTTCTCGAAAGAAGTTCTTGGCCTTCAGATGATTCATCTGATCAGCATATATATATTTTTTATTATTCTATCAAAACGTCAACCGTTCTTGTAATCGAATAATAAAGTCATCGAATATCGTATTTATGTATCCTAGTTTTAATTAGTATATTATAAAATTGAATAAAAAAAAGTTGTCGAATTGGAATTAACCACCAGGAATTTACTAATAAAAAAGTTATCGAATTTTAAACTAGTAATTAAATTATCATAGGTAAATTTCTTTTGATTAAGCGTTATTCTTATTGCACCTAATCTTACTACTGCAAACTCTCGTATACAGTTCGCTACTTGCCATACTCCGCACCACTTACAACTATTAAACTTAAAGATGTTTGCCAATATGCGCAACTAATATTTTTCCGTTTTCAATATTCTCCATCCCCTGATGAAAGTATATTCTATCAAACCTGTACTTCCCGTCACCTTTATGACCAGATTTTTCAAGCTTAGTATGCGGCTCACAAACAATATCTATTTGAGAGCCATCTTTAGTAGCGAAGGTATATGTTAACTTTTTTTGCGCATCTTTTGGGTTACCTTGCATTGATGCTGCAATTTGCTCTTGAGAACTAAAGATCTCAAGCACTTTGTCCATGTTTTCTGTATGATACGATTGAAAAACAATCGGAAATTCATCATTTAAACAGCTTAAATGATGAATTATTTCATTGCTAAATTGACTAAACGGAGCACTTAAATGCTTTAACGTTTTTCCAATAGACGGGTGAAAATAGATGTTAGGAAAACACATTGGAGCTAATTCTAAAAAATTGCTTTCATCAACAATTTTGCTCATATAAAATCTTCGTACACTTAATAATTCTTTCATTGAAGAAACAAATAGTTGTTTTTTTACCAATTGACAAATCCCCAAAAAGGCATCTGGGAAAACACAATTGCAGCTATTAATTTGAATTAACTTAATATTATATTCTCCTTCTGAAATAGTAGGAGTGTGATCAATTAATAACGTTAATAATTTTATTTCTTCAGTGGTTAGTTTATCATTTGCTTTTCCACAATACAAAACTTCATATATTTTAATATCAATAAATATTTCCACATCATATATTTTATCACTTTTACCAATAGAATCACCAAAATGAATTGCTTCCTCATATACATTATTTAAATCAAATATCAAATCTGGTAAACTTTTATCTTTTGAGATATTTCGATACTCAAAGGCTTGATTCTCGAAATATAAATTTAAATTCATTAGAATCGCAATCCCCTTTTTATCATAAATAGTTCTTTTAGATCATGTTTTTCTTGATCGAAAAATCCTTCTGGCCACTTACTAAATTCTCCATAATTATTGATACATAATTCTTCTACTTTTAATCCTTTTGGGGACTGAGAAAAAAAGTTTGTAATAAGTTTCTCGGTATTTTTTTTCAATGCAAATTCAATTCTAGCACCATTTGCTACATGCTCACTATGTGTTTCAATTATAACTTGTACACCAGCTTGAGCCAAACGAGCTAAAAATCTTCCAATTCTCGATTGCCCTAAAGGATTTAGATGCGCTTCAGGATTTTCAACGATTAAAGTAGAATTCGGTATACTAGATAAAATTAGCCCCTCCACTATAATAGGCAAAACATAACTAATTCCAAATCCAGTATTTGCGGATAAAAGAAAATCTGTTTCCAATAAACTGTTTCTATATTTTAGTGAAACTAAATTCATATCTTCAATCATTTGATATTTTAATTCCTGATTTGGAATAATTACAGAAAGCCATGATTCAACTTGATGAGAAAAACGAGCAGATTCAATTAATTTCAAATCATTTTGTATCTCAATTCTGTTTAAATCTGCCTGATATAAGGAATATCCTGTATAGCCACCTTGATATCCGACCTCTAAATTAGAATTTGGAGGCAATGGTAATCCTCTTCTTGGCCCCAATCTTTCAGCATTTAAATACCCTAAGTAACCTAACATCGACACTTTCTTCTCGCTAATAGTATCTTTAAGTATGTGCCCTCGAAGAAGATGATTACCAAAAGTTTCGTAAAAATCATACATTATAGTGATATTTTTACCTTTTTCGTCAAGAAAGTCAAAATATACTTCTTGTGAAGAAGCTTGACTAGATAATATATCAGTCACTTTCCCTAGTTGCAGTAAATAAGGACCATTTAACGGCACTTCTATTATCTCTTTATTAAGTCCATTAGACATAAAAGCATCTAAGGAGTGTTTAAATAATAATATTGACTGCACAATTGTAGATTTTCCTACACCATTTCCACCTACAAGAATTGTTAATGCTCCAAACTTAATAGTAATATCTTTAAAGCATTTAAAGTTATTGATATTCGCTTTAACAATCATTCATTAACCTCCTAATTATTTTTGACATAATAATAAATTGAATATTTATTCTCGATGGATCAGCCGTCCCTTTTGTTAATGCTTCATTAAATTCTACATTTTTACTCAAATTATTTGCTAATTCTTCTATTGCGGTGGTTCCCCAATCTATTTTTTCAACCTCTTTATTGGAATAATGAGCAAGTATAACAGATTCACAAGTAAAAAGCGATTTATTATATGGTTTTAATCTACTTTCTGAATTAGAAATATCAGCCAAATCTAAACGACGAAATGCATATTTTCCAAACATTTTATCTGCGTTTTTCATAGCATTTATAAATAAATATTTATATTTTTTTAATTGTTCATCTGATGCATTATTTATTTTATCAAAAGCTTCGTCAATAAAAGTTTCCATACTTTTTTTGTATTTAACTTTTTCCGTTTTAGGATCAAATGCATCAAAAAATGCAATAAATCTAATTACTAGCTCCTGGGCCTCCATTCGTAAATCATTGATTTTCCCATCAGTTACATTTTGAAATTCTTCCGATCTAACCATATCTTTTAAAAATTTTCTCGTTTTAGGTTTAGCTGTTGAATTGCGAATTTCTTGTGCATTTAACGGAACTCCGCCTGTATTAATTCTACGAAAAATATCATATTTAACTTGTAACGGTGTGCGAGAGTCAATTACATTAGCAGTTAAAGTAGTAGTAGTAATTCGAGTTTTATATTTTGAATCTAACTCAGAGAATAATTTTCCATTACTATGCTTTAGATACTGAAGACCATTTAATTTAAATTTTCCATTTAAATAATCATCTATTGTACTCATACGTTGCAATCCATCTACAACATGCCAAATAGAGTATTCATCTTCATACACATAGAAAACAGGCAATGGTATCCTGAGCATTAAAGATTCAATTAATAATGACTTTCTTTTTCTCTCTTTCCATACTTTTCGCCGCTGAAATCCCGGCGCTAGATTAAGTTGCTTATCTTTTATCATATCTTGCATTTGCCTAACTGAAAAAGGCTTAGCATCTACTCTTATTTTATCGGCATCGAATGGTTTTTCTTCATCTTCATTGTTTTGATCCTCACTATAAAAATCTTCTTTTTCTACTTCAAAGTCATGACTATCTATTGATCGATCATCCCAATCTATTTCCTTCTTTTTAATCATAATTGCCTCCCATTAAATATAGATACACTCATGGATGCGCGTTGTGCTTATTGGAAATATGATAAACTTCTGAAATTCCACATAAAAATTCGTCCTCATAACAAGAAAATCCTACTATCTATAAAATTAGTAGGATTTTTTATATAACTATGCGTTATGGAAAATCCGAGATCAGACTTGCAAAAAAACAATAATAGACTATACAAAAATAAATCGCAATAGAAAGAAATTTTTATACTGCTAAATCCCAGATTCCTTGGAGACTTTGATTAGCAGATTTTATAACACCCTGTTTCCGTAAACGAGTTGCCTCCCATCTAATATCGTATTGCCAAGTATAGAATAATTCCCCAGATTCTCGAAGCGATAATTCATAATTACTCCAAATATATTCACATATTTTAACAATGGATGCACTACCACCATAAAATTTTAAGGCTTCAACTATCCAACAAGATAACATTGATCGATTTCTCATAAATAACCTCCGACACCTTAGTTGTTATTCAAGCAACTTATATTTAAATGATCCAGCTTTTTCTTTCCATTCTTGATTCAATATATCACTCTCTTTATTGCAATACTCTACCAAGTCTTGCAAAGTCTGTTGAGCTGTCAATACATCTAAATCATTACTTGTATAGGATAATATTTCTTTTGATGCTAATATTATTGCTTTATTCTTTGCCCTAGAAACCATTACATTCAAACGATTAGGATTAAATATAAATTCTTCTTCTTGAGCAATGAAATCACTATCGCCGACAACATAACCACAAAGCATTATATCTCTTTCTTGCCCTTGATATTTTTCAACGGTATCTACCGATGAAAGAATTTTTTCTTGCAAACCGTCTAACTCAGCTTCTGTAAATGCATATTCATTATTTTGTAGAAAAGACTTAATTAATAAAGCTTGAACTTTTGTTCTCTGGGTTCGATGTGGCACAACTATACCAATACCTTTATCAAAAAAAGACCTAATTCCATATGGAGTTCCACTTTTATCTACTAATTTTTTATCCCAAATTTTCTTTACAAAACTCACAATTTCCCTTGCTTCAAAAGCATTTGACTGTTGAGAAATTCCATCTTTATAACTCAACAAAACAATAGCTTTAGTCGGATCTAGTGCCGATTCATAAAAATTATTATCCGACAAACTTTCATCAAACTTTATAGTTGAATAGGCATTGGTATCATTAGCTTTATAATCTTCAGGATACCCAAAAGCAATCTTACTAAATTCAACAATCGCCTTATTCGAACGTCTGTTATATTTTAACTCTCTACGAATATCCGGATTATTAGGCACAAATTCCTTATTATAATAATCGAAAACAGAACCCCAGTAGTTATACAAGCTTCCTTTCAGCTTAACGCTTGTAATAGGCGGTAGCTGTAAATGATCTCCAGCCAGTAGAAACTGCGTGCTATCTCCAATTTTAATTAAAGCTGGTATAAAATGGCCAACATCCATTTGGGATGCTTCATCAACTATTACCAAATCAAACATAAAACTTCGGGATTTACTAACAAATACTTCTTTTAATTGACTTGGTGTACAAGTAAATATCTGTAATTTGCTATTTAATTGAGTAATTTGATATTTTGCTTTTTTAAATTCATTTGAACTTTTTATTACGGGTATTTCGAGAACCTTTATATTATCTTTTTCAATAAAGTTTCCATTTGGCCTTACTCTTGATTTGATTCTAATAATTGAAACATCAGAGAAATTCACAATTTGTAAAAAACTATTAATAATATTATCTGTTGCATCGTAATTACCTAATATCAAAACTCGTTTTTGCTTATCATTGGCTAATAGATATATTGATAAAAGTAAATATGCAATTGTGTGACTTTTTCCAGTGCCAGGTGGTCCCCATAACATTGAGATCTTTTGGTTTAGTGTATTTACTATCGCATCTTTTTGACTGCTATCTAGTGGAATCTGATCTTTGCAATACTGATTCAAAATATCATCTATATTTTCCAAACTATGATTATTTAGCTTTTTCTGTTTACAGTCTTCAAGAATTTCTACAGCAATAGGTTTCTTGGCAACTCGCTTTAGCGCATCATCTAGCTTTTTTCCCCAGTAATCCGTATGTACAGCTTCAATAATTAAATTTTCCCCAAAATTAAATCCCTCACTTTTTTCTAAAAAATCCATTATTTCCAATACTGCATTACTTACACTAATTATAATTTTTAATTCTATTCTATCTAATTTTTCTATTGTAATCTTTACCTTCTCTTTGTACATTATTCCATTAATATAGCCTATATTTAGTAAATCTTTTCCTTCATCGTATTGAATCACATTTTTCCAATTTTTAGGTACAAATTTTTTATAAATATATTCTCTCTTATTAGATGGATAAATTGTTAAATCGAATGCCCCATCGTCAAACCTTGCATCAACCGAATCCGCACTTAATTGATATACTCTATAATTTTTATTCAACTGGTTGCCAAAGTACATATTTATTACTTTGCTTTTTTCTTCCCCTGTAATTTCGCGTTCTATAGCAATAGCCTTGCCTAATACCGATTTTCGATAAACGTCCTCATTATGTATTTTCTCTTTTTCAATTAAAGAATATGCTGAGTCAAGCTTATGCATGAGCATTAGATCTCTACCAAATCTTAAGTTTGGGTATAAATTAGGTTTAGAGGGTAGCGGTATTTCTGGAGCAATACCTTTTAAAAGAATTCCCGCTTCATCCTTTACTTTCCTCAATTTAAATACTATGCCACTCATTGCATATAACCTATCTCTTAATAAAGATTTCAATGTACGATGAATAAAATTTTCTTTGTCCGCCCTATCATTCCATTCACTCCAAACCTCTGAAAAAAGAGTTCCACTAAAATGATCCGAATCCGGTTTATAATATATCTCTTTTTTTATTTTTTCCGGATTGCAGAATAAATTATATACTTGAATTAATGTATTGTTATAATTTATATCAAAAACAAACAGCTGTTCTAAAACATCTTTAAGACTAAAAAATGGGTTTTTTTCAACAACTCTATAATCTACAAGTTGGTCTTGAGTAGTAAAAAAGCTATTAAATCTTTCTCTTACTTTTTTGATATCCCGTTCTTTTTCCTTGATAGCTTTAATAGATAGTTCAGGATACATCTCTGTTAACAAATTGTAATATTCATCACTTTCAACAGAAATTACTAAATTTAAAATATTAATAAATAGTTTTTCAAAATGTTTTATGCTTTCTTTATTCCAGTATAAAATAGCAAATGAAGCTGGCTTACCGTAGTTGTCAGTTGCATTTTCATAGTATTCTAAAACACTATTTATTTTTATCAAGTAATCCAGAAAAAATCTTTTCTCAATTATAGGACTATATTCTTGAATTATTGCTATATAAGGATTACGAAAAGTATTTTCAGGAACTGACCTACTTACCTGCCCTTGTATCTCTTCATCACCTATATCCTCAATATTACCGTTAAAGTTATACGCAAAAGAAAATGATAAGCTTCTCCCCTGTGTATCATGCCGTTCATCTATAAATAATTGCAAGTTTGAATAACCTGGAAAATCCAAGGTCGAATCACATATAGGATTGAATGCTAAATTGGAATCGCTTTTCATTTCGATACATTTATTAATAATAGGCTTGTCCGCTTTTAAATTTTTATTTTCACTAAATAAATTACTTACAGTAGATTTTATTTCACTATCAAGTTGTGGTATTGTATTTATTCTATTTTCTATTAATAATTTCTTCTCATTATCTTTTAAACACGATAATAAATTTATACTATTCTCATTTTGTAATGTGTATCTACAATACGAGTTCATCCAATAGTATTTTTCCACATCGTCGTTACTAACTTCCCTTTTATTCAGGATTTTTTTTAATTCAGCCTTTAGATGATCAGAAAACTGTCCCCCATAATAGTCACATGTTTGACATTTATGATTAACTTGCACACAATTATATTTTTCGGCTTCAGCATTCTCAATAATACTTAAAGTTTCCAGTATTCTTATATTAAATAAATCTATAAATTTACTTTTCACACTGGAATAACTGCAAATCCATTCTGAGAATATGCCTTCTCTCATATTCTCCTCTCTCTCTACATTACTTAAAGTTGCATCTTGGGGATAGATAATACCGGTTGCGCATACTTCATAATCATCATCTAACTGCTGATCGTAAATAAATGAAGTAAGAGCTGTCATATATAAACCAAGTTCAATAAAAAACTTATTCGTAAATTCCGACATTTTTATGTCACAAATCTGCAGTTTTATCTTTTTATTAGAACTTGGAACAATTTCAAATTTTTGATTTAATACGGTACATGCCACATCTTTAGGCAAAATCTTAACTAAATCCGGTCTTAAGTTCTTAAAACTAATTATATTTTGTTTTAATACTGATTCAATTTTTGTTTTAATTAAATTACTTTTAATGAATGGCAAAAAAAAGTTACTATTTACCTTAAACTCTGGCTGATAGACATACTTACAAACATTTGGTGAAAAAATTTTAGTAAATTTCTCTTTTAAGAAGTTATTATCATCAAATAAATTCATTTTGAAATTATTTGAACTTATACTTTCATTATCTATTCTTTTTTTAATAAGATAGCTGTTTCCGGGACAGAAACAAATTAAGCCGTTTTTTTTATCAACAAATTCATGATATTTATATACAGTTTTATCTTGGCCTTGGTAATCATCATCATAAGAAGGGTTGTTTAAATCCGTATTTTCTTCAGTAACAATAGCATTATTATAACTTAATTCTTCAATTTTTAATATTTCCGCTAACTCGCCTTCCTTTTTTATTGTGGCTAAAGGAGGTGTATCCCTAAAGGGGACTTTCCCTAATCTAGATGATATATATTCTTCATTATCTTCTTCACCATTTATCTTAAGCTTTTTTTTCACTTCTCTATCAAGGCGATTTATTACTTGTCGTTGACAGCCATTATTCGCTAATTCAGTTAGCATGCTTTTATCAAATATATACTCCATCCCAAGTATCCCCCCACTCTTCTTATAAATACCAAAATAGTAAAGACGCTACAAATTACTGTAACGTCTTTACTATAACATATGCCATATCTAAATTTCTATAAATTTGAACAAATCACCAATATCTTTTCCGGGTTGCTTAGTAAATACTTGTACCGCTAACGACCTATAAAAACTTAATTTATCACATTTTTTTAAATCCAATTGATGGTGTACAAAATACTCCTCCCAAAAATCTATCAATTCTTTCAAATTTACTTGCGCTTCATCTTTATAATAGTCATTCTTACGCAAAATAATAATTGAATCCCATTTAATCGAATTTTCAGTAGTGTGGTAGCCACTTTTCCCCTCTGATCTTATCGGAAATACATTAGTAATAATAAATCCTGATTCTTTAATTGCATTTCCCATAGCAGACCATGCCCGCTTCTTATTATGATGATACGAAAATACCATCATACCGTTATTGCGTAATTTTATATAACATTCACGAAAGATTTTTATTAGTCGCTGCCCATATCTAGCTTGTTCCTCATCGCTTGCTTCATGAACAAATAAAGAATCATTCAAAGGTTGTACATAATTACTAGTTAGTTCTGGTTTTATCCACTGATAATAGAAATCTGCTAATTCTGAGTAATTAAGATTATCATAGTATGGTGGATCAGTAAGGATTAAATCTACTGATTCATTCATAATGCCATCTAACTCTTCTGAACTTCTGTTCATAATTAATGTATCTGCTTTATTAGAATAGAATTCCGCATGCTGATTCGTTACGTTACTTCGAATTTTCTCACCCGTAAAGGACTTGATTAGCCCTTTATCCCCATATTTTGATTCATATATATTTTCGCAGTATAATTTTGCTTCAATAACCTTACTTAGACTTTTTTTAAAGCTTCCTCGACCAAAACTATCTGCTCCCCACACATTGTTTTCTACCGGACGCATAGGTACTGTATATGCATGTATTCCAAACAAAGGTGTTAGCTTTCTATAACCATACGCATAATTACACAACATATTATTAGAGGCTAAAAAATCAGAAAATGTAATTAAAAACCATTCCCTAATTTCTTTATTACTAATTTTTTTAATTTCATGAAGTAACATTGCAAGGGAAATTAATTGTCTAGAATTAAACAAATCACGATAATAGTGATATCCATAACTCACAGGCCTAGTGTCTTTTCTATTTTCAATCGGAATATGTGTTTCAGGCACAAAATATTCTTGCAAATGTTTTATTGAATATTGTTTCACTTGCATGTATAATTCAATATCTTTCTTATCTGCCTTCTTATAATAACGTTGCCCTTCTTTTTCGTATTCCAAAGCAAACAACTCTAATTTTTTTGAATTTTGAATTCTAGGTTGAATTTCAAATTTATTATTGCAATTAGGACAAGTACAATAGCCACGTTTATACGTTCCTTTATCGACAATAGTAATCTTACTACAAGCAGAACATTTAAATTTAGTTTTATTTATGTCAATTTCATGAATTTGACCACAATGCTTGCAAAATACAAATTGCATTTTCTTATTAAAATTCAACTTATAATGTGGATGTGTTTTAATTATATTATCACACTTTGAACATACTATATTATAAACCCAAAAAGCATTTATAATGGGGTATTTCAGTCCTTCTACTTCAGTTATATAAAATTCTTGTATACGTTTCCCAACTCTTTGATGCAATTTTTCTAATTCATCATCCAAAAGTTGCCCCATAGGCTCAAGTTCTTTCCTGGTTATGAAACATGCTAAGGGATCTATATCTACCCCAATGGTCTTTGCCCCCATTTTTTTTGATTCCACCAAAGTAGTCCCGCCACCCATAAAAGGATCAAGAACAGTTAGATCTATTTTATTCTTTGAATAAAACTGTCCCCAAAACTCTTCCTCAGTTGCATCAAAGGGCATGGTAGCCCCTATCAACAAAGCTCGAACAACTGCACCAAGGCGCCGTGCCCACCACTTGTGAATTTTATAAACAGGTTTTTTACTATTTCCTTCTTTTAGAGCTAATTCAGAAATTTGCTTTATTGGCAAACCATTTTCAATTAAGCTTTTTTCATATAATCCCCGCATGTTTTAACCTCATTACCGAAATGTACTAGCCTATAGGCATATATAGCAACTATCATTCTATCATATATTCTTCACCTGGTCCACAAGTTATAAAAATCTATTATAGCTTTTTTACTTTATTCGCTATTTTTTCTGCCCACAAATGTCGATTCGGTTGTGTATGTTTTATACGTTCAAATACATATTCTTTTTCTTGATCTAATAAGTTTGAGTCCCAATGCCCGTTATTACTAATTAATCGCAATAAAAGCTTTTCTGTTATCCCAATAAAATCATCTGTTTTCTTCGGCTCTAAAGAACGAAAAATTAAGGTAGCAACAGGCCAATTATCCGGGCGTGCTATTTCTATAATAAAATATCGAACGCTTCCAGCAATTATATCTATCAATGCATAGCTTCTGCGCGTTCCATCCGGATTATTTGAAACTTTTTCCCCTTCTGGCAACTGACCTATTTTAATAGATACATCCCATATTTTCTGTTTTTCAGCAACGATCTCTATAGTCTGCAAAAACTCCTCTAATCCCTGAACATTATGTCGGACTTCTAAGTTTTCAAACTCAAAAGAAGGAATACGTCCCCCCGCTTCCACGTCTTGAGTAGTCCCGACATTTTTAGTTTTTTCATTAATTACCGAAAGATCGATTTCTATTTTTGACCGCTCACCGCTGCGTATTTTGCTAACTTTCGGCCTAAATTCATAGCCAAATGAAATTGGCGGAACTTTTACCGTCTCATTATAGGTACTCTCATTTGCTGGTTCATCCGTATTAGTGATTTCTTTCTTACTCTCATCAGTTGATTTCTTTATGACTTGATTTCTTGTCTTTGTTTCACCGGAATCATTAGCCTTAATCGACTTTAATGAAACATGAGAATACTCAATTTCCTCAAATGGAAAGCTTGTACCCTCATTTTTCAAAATTTCTAAAATCAAAGTATGTCTTCCAAACGATACCCCTCGATAAGATATTTTACAGTTTGAAAATGGCAAGCTACATTCTAAAGGTATTCCTTTGCCTAGTTGCAATCCGGGATTTTGTTCATTACGCATAACAGCTTCTTTGTAAAGAAATTCATATATTGATTTCCATGCTAGGGACGCAGTAGAATCATACATTAGCCAAATTAAATGCATTATATTCGCATTATTAATATAGGTGCTAGGAACAGCATCACTAATCCCCACGGATAAGGTATGCTCCCTTATAATCGGGTTTTCCAATAACAAATCTATTCCGTACGGAGTTAACACCGTATTCGTCAATAATTTCGTTGGCGTAAGAAAAGATCGAATCAGTTCTAAATAAGGCAAATAGTAGCTATGATTATTTACCTCAAATCTTAGTATCTTTTGAATTCCGTACTTAAAAACTGCTTCTAGTAACCAAAGTTTTCTAGGAATAGCAAAACTATTTACTGTTTCATACTGATACTGATCGGATAACGTCAGTTGATCTTCATTTCCGTCAAACGACTCAACCATTTTTTTATTGACATAAGTTCTCCCCAGTCGTAAATAAGGAAGAGTACCCCAAGGGACATAGATTTCCTTAAGCTGACCAGTTAGTAAACTTTTAAAAACTGCCGCCATCATCCAGCGATTTTCTTTATTCTTATAAGGCGAACAAAACCATTGCAGCTTAGTTTGCTCATTTTTTTCGAATATCCAAGGATTAATCATATTGTGTCACCTACGATATCAAGAAAGTTTCTTTAAGGCAGACTTTCGTACAATCCCGTTATCATCACTACGAAATCTTACTCCGGCAATTCGATAAATTTTCCACATAGCGACGGTTTCATTACTTTTCCTAAATTTATCAAATATATAACCAATTCGCCTGATCTGAAATTGCTCAACAGATTCAATCTTTTGTTCTAAAAACCGCTTGGTCTTAGGAAGCCTTTTAAGATGCTTCTCTAATAACGCTCGCGCGCCAATTATAGCGCCAACTCTTGAAATAGTAATTCGTCTTGGCTTTTTCGCATTCCTAATTTCAGTGACCACTGCTACTACTTGCCTTAAAACTTCTTCATCTCGCAAATTCCAATCCACACGTTCTGAAGGATTTATTGTCTTTTTATATACTGGCGAAAATTGATTTAGCCATTCTCTGTCATGACGATATAGCCATGTATAAATACTAGGCCCCTCTTTTCGTAGTTCCGTTTTACTTTTTTCTGGAAATCTATCTTGGAGCTCGATCCACCGTCTCCTGTATAAATCTCGCATCTCTGTCGCATCCGTTTTTGAGCAAGTAGTATCCTCAGTTTTACAATCAGGCTTAATATTCCACTTTGATTCTAGTTTTAGTTTGCCTGCATACTTTTTTACAGTAGCCGGATCAACATGTAGACGTCGCGCTGCTTCCCTTAAAGATATATCTGTGCTAGCAATTTGCCGCAAAGCCTCTTCCCATACAGGGCCAAACGACTTTATCCGCCCAATCTTATAACGATCATTAATATCAGCATCTGAACCGCGCCGTGAATAGATAAAACCGCAATCACAATAAAAAGTTCCAACTGGTTTTCTAGTATCGGTGCAACAGCTAATAACATTTTTAGTTATTACTTCTTGCAAATAATGTGGCGATACAGCATTCAAACAAGGCCATGGCCCATTACCAAACGGCCTATACTGGCTAGTATCGGTAAACATTTGCTCCAGATCCCCGAACAAATACAAGCTCATTAAAATATGGCGTAATGGATGAAAGACCTTGCGATGCTTTCTTGTAATTGATTTTAGCCAATTATCTTCTTCCTCATAATTAACTTCCGAATGTAAAAATCCAAGTATTATTTCACCATAATAAGCTTTAAAAGAATCAATTAGCTCTTTTTGATGAACGAAGTGACCCTTTGGACTGATTAGGTCGCGCATACCGAGTGCGGTTACATACTTATCTCGAAAAAAATCCCCATCATAAATCTCATGGCAAGAGTGCAATAACCACTCCGTTTCTTTTGCCACCTTCAATAAGATTTCAATATCTTTATCCGCATGCTTAATAGGAAGATATTTTCCTATACAGTTTGCAACATTAGCTGCAACAAATAGTTGTCGACTTTCTCTTTGTATCCGAATACTACTATCACACAATGGAATCTCATGTTTTACGCACATAAATACGCCTGGCGTATTGTGTATCCGCCGCCAATAAGTTTCCCCGAATTGCTTATAATCTTCTTTTAAGCATGCAGGGCAAAAACGCAAATATTTGAAACTTGGAATTGAACTAGCCATGATTCCCATGCTGGAATGAAGTACTCCGCCGTTTGCTCCACACATAAAATCAAAGGTGTCCTTTGCCTTTTGTTTTCCTAAAAAGGGGGCATAGAAAGGATACAAAGTATTATTGTAAATAATATCTTCTGCCGCATATCGGGCTCCCGTTGGAACATTTTTAACTAAACTATCTATATTGGCAGGCAAATCAACTACTGCTGTTATATTAGAGACACCAAAAACCTCATATAACGTCATCTTTGGCGAGGTGCTCCCTGTGTGAGCATGATATCTCGCTATAACACTGTACAATAACTCATCTGGATACGGATGCGGAAAGTAAGCAAGCATAAGCTGCTCCCTCTAGCATATATGCGAGTATTTTTATATAGCAAAATCACTTAATGGAAACTTTATGAATCCTGCTTGCACAAGAGCGTCGTATGCAGGTAGATTTTTTTCTTTCCCCGCTTTAATCACAGCTCGCAGATCCTGGCTTTCATTATCAAATGCTTTTCTTTTAGAAACCTTCTTACTTGGCTTTATGACTTCCGACTTATCATTACTACTATTATTTCTTTCCATAGATAAAGCCAAAACAACTGCCTCTTTAATTGCGGTCCCGGCATCTATACCATCACCAAGCTTTACAATTACTTGCTCGGCAGCTTTTTGAGCTAAGCCTGAAGCAATATTCATTTTCAGCAAAGACAAAACAATTTCTTCAAGTAAATTCTTTTTAGATTTCTGCCGTTTCTCTGCTTCTTTAATACGTTGCAATCGAATTAACTCACTAACATCAGTGCTCGTATACTTACTAATTTGTTCTTCCATATCGACAGGACGGATATCATCATATTTTGCCAACTCACTTAACTTGCCAGTCTTTAAAGCATTTATCATTGGCTTAGTAAGTTGTAGGCTCTCCTTCGCAACATTTCTAATTAAATCAGGACTTATCAATTCTATACCTAAATTTATAGCACGAATTTGGGCAAGCATATACAACTTAATTGCCATATCTACAATACCTTGACTTTCGTCATATAAAGCCTCCCGAATTTCATCATTAAGTGGAGATTCATGCCGTATCCATTGATATTCCCACATTCCCTCAATGAGCAGTTCCCAATTCAAATCTCGTTTCATGCAATTCCAAACCATATCACCTTGGCCAGTACCGCGCCTTGCTTGCCTAAATTCACTTTGCAAAATTGATAATGCTTTAGGAGTTCCGATCGCAATAACAGGCACACCAATCGTATTTACGAGCGTAACAAAGAAATTAAGCATCTTTTCTGCCCCACCACTTTTAGCTGTACTTAAATGCTGAATTTCATCTATTACTAATAAACCCAATCCATGAAGAAATGCGACTTGCGCCATATTAGTAAGCATAGCGTCAATTGATTGACGGGACGATCCTGCATATTTTCGTCTATAATTTGTGCCAAAGAGTTTATCAATCTCAGAAAAAAATTGTATGCAAAGTCCTTTCACTGATCCATCAAAAGGACAATCCAGCTTTAACCAAACTAATTGATAGAGATTTAAAGGCGTCTCATGAATAATAATCTGCGGATAAAGAGCTAAAACTCTTTCAATCGCTGTTGTTTTTCCGATCCCCGAAATTCCAATCATCGTAAAAGATTTTGCCGTCTGTTTTTCCCCCATGACATTAACATCATACTGATCAGAGCTAGCCAAATCTACCTGCCGAATATTTTGTAAAACATTAAAATATTCATGACTACGAGGATTTCTTCCTATATACCCCTGACGAATCAGCCTTGAAATGCGTTGTTCTAAATCAATATGTTGTGGCAACGGCTGAAAATATCTAAAAAGTCGCTGGATAAAATGATAGCGAAAGTGCGCATCCAGATCCCGTTCTTTTAAATCAAATTCTGGATAGACAGATAACCTTTCAACGGCTTCTTCTCTAGATAAAATTGGCGGCAACGCTTCAATAAACGGATTACAAGCATACTCTGGTATAATCTGCTCATGATAGGTAGCTATTTCTGATCGCTGAACAGGTAAAAATCCGCTATCATCATTTATGTTTTCCATGAAGCTTCTCCTTTTGTTTTTTCTTCAGCAATTCTAGATCGCTAAGAAAATTTGGATTACCATCTGGTTTGACTTGTTCAACAAATTCAGGTGCAGTTTCTGTACCAGAACCTACCGGTTGTCTCCCTAGTTGAAAAGCTTCTTCCTGCCTTTGCATTTCACGTTCGATCTTACGATTACCCTGTATCCCCTTAATCCTGCTTACTTTACTTTGCTTAACATCTACTACATTATCGGTAGCTAGACAAGCAGCATTCACCAAGGCATCAATTTCTGAACTCAAATCTTTTTGCGCCTGTAATTCTTCATGCGCATACTCTTTATATTTGTATTTTTCATATTCGCTAAAATAGGCAATTTCCTCAATACGTTTATCTTTATATTTTTCTTGACCATCTAATAGGCGCAACACATCAAAACTTCTTCCCGAATCATGTCTTAAATAGATGCTATTCATATTCCTTGGATCATAAGAAACATCCACGCTCCAGCTTCCATTGTGCCTTGCTTGCTCAAACCACAATTCTTTTATGGCTCTGTCGCAACTGTAGTACATCCCCTGAAATTTAATTCCGCGCGCTGTAATGCGTGCCAAGGCTCTGGGTAATAGATTCAGCTTAACAATATCATCTGGAAACCACTTTAATACACCTGTACGATTTTCAATGCCCCAATTCCATATTTGAACTGGAATCGTTTCAAATTCTTCTTCAATCATCATTTCATCCCTACTATAGTTTTGAAGAAAATGTGAATTATTGTGATATAGTACGCATTTGATTATTATTTGTGTAAACTGGTGAAGATCTAACTTCGCATCAAGACGATAATCATGCCCGCCTCTTTGCCGAAAATCAGGCAAAATAAATCCGGGGAGAAGAGGTTTTACCCGGTCTTGAATTGTTCTAAAATGTCGTTCAACAATCCCTTTCCAATCCGCACGATAGGGAGCTGTATTTTCAATACGAACATTCAAAGTAGCCCCAAGTGTTTCTACCGCCTTTCCCGCTAACTCGCCTCGATCACCAAGTATAGCTTCAGGCAATCCTGAGCATGGCCAATCGGTATCATTAATCGTAATGTCATATTCAGCACAAAATGATGCTTTATTAGCTGCAGCATTAGCTAGAGCCATAGCCGCACCAATCCATGAAGGTCCTTCTAGGCCTACATATATCCCAACAACAGCTCGGCTAAAAACATCAATTACTGCATAAATTACCGGCCTACCAATAATCCAAGCGCGATTATAGCGTGAAACCAAATACACATCTGCTATAGTCGCATCTATTTGGTAGCGCGCTCCAGGACCAAACACTTCACCCGTAGACGTATGCAAAATGGCTCTATGTTCTTTTTCAAAGGCAATTTTACCTTTACGAGCAATTAACACTTTCTTGATATCATATTCTTTCTCAAAAAGATACTTATACTGAATAAATGTGGGCAAATTTTCCTCTGGAAGAATAACGCCCTTAGTTATACCATTTGCATTATATTCTGTATCAGTAAAGTACTTATCTATCATCATCTTATAAGAAGCATATAAGCTAATCTCTTTTGCTGAAAAATTACGAGATTCCCGTTTATTTAAATAGAATTCATCAAGTGATAACCTGAAAATTCGTTTTAAATTTTCATCTAAATTAATTCCTTCACCAGCAATCTCAGGATATTTCCGAGGTCTTCCTAATTTTTTAGAACCAATAGTTTTAGATTTTCCTTTACCACCCGACTTTTCATAATCCGGCAATAGAGCATTTTTGCTTTTACCGCGTTGCCAATAGCGGCGTAAATATTTATAAACAGAATCAATTGTAAGCTTATGCTGTTGGGCGATCTTTTTTACTAACGGTCCACGAGTGTGACGATTAATTAATAACATTTCATCAGTAAGCAGTGATTCTATTACCAGCCAGGCATTATCACGATTTTCCTTTTGTGCACTAGTTAATTTTTCTTCGTCCACAATTTTCATATAGGGATCAGAGTCACAAACCTTTATGCTACCTTCTTGAATTGATGTAAGTAAATCGCTTATTTTCTGACGCATAGGAAAGCCTGTATCACTATCGACAGCGATAAGATAGGCCGCATTACTTTCTCGCGACAATAATACAACCCGCTCTATTCTTTCTTGACCAGAGGCATCCGTATATTGAATCAATTGATTAATCGCTAACATATTGCCTTTCGCTCCTTTGCCTCGTATATAGATTGCCCCATGAACTCAAAGCGGCTAATACTGTCCCGTGGAGTAATTGGAATGTCCCAATTTGTGCGTACTATTTTTTTTGCAAGCAAATGTTTAAATAAAAATAAAAAAGTTCCATTTATAACACGAAACTCTTCATCCATCTCACTGCAAAAAGATGCTACATTGTCCTTCGAATTGGATAGTCTATCACAAATTACATTAAGCATGTCAGCTAAATCTTGTTCCGAAAAATCAGGTAAACCTTCCAACCAATAAGCTGAATGTATCCATTGAATATTTTCAGCAACGACCTTAGGAATATCTTCATCAGTAACAATTCCCCAGTTAATTTCTTTAGATTTCCAATATTGCTGCTCTATATCAAACTTTTCAATAACCCTCTTTTTCTCTAATTCCTTTTTGGGTTTTATCGTTCTAGCAATATAAATAGTCTTATCATCCTGCCTGATAGTTAGCAAAAAATCCGTAGTTAAAGGTATATTTACCTTTGTCATCAGATCAACGGGATGACGAATATTGAGCCGTTCTGCTATTTCCATTGTATCTTCTCTAGGAAGCGGATACTGCTCTCTTATATCTATTACATTATCTGCAAAATTAGCAAGGTAAAAATAACGTGTTTCATTATCTGAAAGAAGATGATGTAATCTATTCGTTTTCCAACCTGGAAGTCTTGTCACTCTCCCCATAGAAGGAACATCTTGAACAGTGAGCCAAGGCTTATATGCATTACCCTCGCCACTGCCTCTACCTTCTTTTACGTATCTGGCTATTTTATCTTCAGTCCAAGAAGTACGATATCTCGCCATAAATAAATGCCACCTTTCCGATACTCTATTTTCAGAGTATCATCGAAAGGTGGCATATTCAACAACTTTATTACGGAATTCTACAACTTTATTTCCTATTCGAATACTTTATTATATATTCGACATCTTTATTATTCAATTACAGTTCTGTCAATACAATATTTTTATTTATTCTACAGTTACGCTCTTGGCTAAGTTGCGAGGCTTATCAACGTCGGCGCCACGGGTGACGGCGGCATAATAAGCCAAGAGTTGCAACGGGATAACTGC